>Ga0080006_1136572_pt1 | contig 24858 bp, 18 predicted proteins | sample RS3BMetagenome_FD_69209 | JGI IMG/M metagenome (GOLD analysis project Ga0080006, IMG submission 69209) | Ferric oxide microbial mat and aquatic microbial communities from Rainbow Spring, Yellowstone National Park, USA - RS3B (SPADES... ...
CGCCGCCGGCAGTCGAGAAGGTGGTGATGGCCCCGGGGGGCGAGCAGGCAACAGACGGTCGGCTATTAAGGCCCTACGAGTCGAACAAGGGCGACCAGAATGTCATTTCACGGCCGGACCTCTTCCTGCGACTCACCGAGTCGCTGGACTGGACGGGCTTGTGCCGCAATGCTGCGGAGCAAACGCGCAGACTCGTCGACGCTCGTCCATCGGTGGTCCATGGTCCTCAGGCGGCGGCGAGTCAAGTTCGCGAGGCGATCGGACGGCGAATCGATCGCAGCCGTGCCCGCAAGATCGCCGGACTGAACGACTCCGGCAACGACCTCGGCAGACTCGAGGATCTGTTGCCGTCACGGTTGCAGTCGGAAGTGCGACCGCTCGGGTGCGGCGCTATCTTCGTCGGCGACCCGGCAATGCTTGGGACGCCACGATCCCGCCAGGCCTCGCCCAGGCGAACCTGGAAGCGTGGACGACTGGTATGCCGTTCGACGTGACCAGTCGATTCGGCTCCGCCTTATCCATCGCCGGGCCCGACGCATCCAACGGCGCGGCTGACATCGCGGTCCTACTCCGTCAATGCCTGCGGGCAGACGATGAACACCGCCTCGCTTCGTTGACGGACCACGACGCATTCGTGCGAGCGTGGCTCGAAGTGCCGATTTGCCGGATGTTTACACAGTCCTTCGAATGGCAACGCTACGGACTCTTACCACAACGCAGCTCGGCGCAGCGGGTGCGAATCACGGCCGAACCATGGCGTCCGGCGTGGCTCGACGTTCCCGATCGGATGAGCGTCGACGGGGACTCCGCCGCGGGCATTACCTGTCGCATCGACGAGAGTGTCTGGGGCGACCCCTTTCTCGGCGAGATCGACAAATCATTTTCGACATACAAGACGCCCGGGCAACGCGCATCCGTCCGCAGCGCAATGGTGCTGCCGTCGGGCGCAACTCTGGTGGTGAACCTGCCCACCGGGGCAGGTAAGACGTTGGCGATGCTGGCGGCCGCAGAAACGGCCCCCTTGGGGACGACGTCAATCATAGTGGTACCGACCGTTGCGCTGGCCCTCGATCAAGAGCGCCGATACCACTCCCAGAACCCCAGTTCACCCGGGACCGCCTACCACAGCGGTCTCTCGGAGCCAGCGAAAAAGGGCTTCAGAGAACGGCTTTGGTCTGGAGAGCAACGGGTGATCTTCACGAACCCTGAGGCGGTTATGTCCTCACTTGCCCGACCCCTCGCCGACGCAGCCGGCGGCGGTCGGTTGGCACTCCTCGCCATCGACGAAGCCCACGTCGTTGGGTCCTGGGGCGATGCGTTCAGGCCGCACTTCCACAGCCTTGCCGGTTTGCGCCGGCTTATGCTGCGCGAGGCGAAGCGCGCGGGCCACCCGGCGTTCAAGACGATCCTGGCCAGTGCGACGTTGACCGAGGACGTTCTGCTGTTGCTCCGTGCTCTGTTCGGCGAACCCGGGCCCTTTCTTCAGGTGGCTGCCCCCGTGCTCAGACCGGAGCCAAGTTACTGGCAGGCAACGGATCTCGAACCCGCTGCGCGGGAGTCCCATCTACTCGAGACATTGCGTCACGTTCCGCGGCCGGCGGTCGTCTACACCACGCTGCGTCAAGAACAAAGGCCGGGGACGCTCACACCCACTCGGATAGCCGAACTTCTCCGGTCCGCCGGCTTTCAGCGCCTGGCGATCGTCGACGGCGGCTCATCGACGACTCACCGGGAGAACGTGCTTCGGGGGTTGCGTGCCGACGGCGACGAACAGTCCACGATCGATTTGTTAGTGGCGACTTCCGCCTTCGGACTCGGCATCGATGTCCCCGACATTCGTTCGGTCGTGCACGCGTGCGTCCCGGAGGGAATCGACCGGTTCTATCAAGAGGTCGGACGTGGTGGTAGGGACGGCAACGCATCCACGTCAGTGCTCCTCGCCACCCGCGAAGACGAAGAAGTCGCGCACGCCTTGGCGTCTCCCACGTACCTGACGCCGGAACGGGCGCGGGAACGATGGACCGCAATGCTGCTCGCCGCCAGAGACGTCGACGGCGACCTTCGCCGCCTTCCGCTGACTGCGACCTCTGGGAGGGTGAAGGTCAACAGTGAGTACAACGAGCGCTGGAATCTATTCACCGTCGTCCTGCTGGCGCGGACAGGCGCCGTCGAGTGGGACTTCTCGTTTTCAGGTCGCGACGGCGACGGTGAATTGGAGTCGGACAGCGGTTGGCTCACGGTCCGAATCGCGCGGGGCGATCACCAGACGGATCAGTTCTGGCGGGACGTCGTCGAACCCACCCGTCAATCCATGGCCGAAAACTCACGAAGGGGTCTCCTCAGACTGAGGAATGCGATCAACGGAACTGTGTGCGCCGGGGTGCTAATCGCGGAGAGTTTCACGATCGATGAACCGCCAGACCTACGCACAACGTGTCTGGTTGCATGCGGCGGGTGTCGTTGGTGTCGCGCGCATGGAAAACCTCGCTGGACGTCACCGTCACCAATTCCCGCCGCTATCGTCGCGACTCCGGTCGGGAGGCCGGTGCTGGATCGGTTGGCCGTTCCTGGGGTCTACGGGCGGCGACTCGCCATCTACATGGATCCTTCGATCTACTCTAATCAGCGAAAGCTGCGCGGACTCCTGCCCAGACTCGTGTCAGCGGCCGACATCGGACTCATCGTCGCCGGCGCCACTCTGGTAGAGGCGGTTCGGGAGGTAGTGCGGAAGTCGCCGACTCTTGTTCACTCGGTGATGGTCGATTCACTCCGTGACTTCGATCCCGTTACGGCAGTTGGAGTTGCAACGTTGATTGTATTGACCGAAGAGGAAGACGCCGAGGAGTGGCTAAACGGCAGCAGTCGTGCCCCCCTCACGGTCATCTGTGGGGCGCCCGACTCGGCTGTCGGCGACAGCGGTCTCACGCTCAGTGAGCAGGACGGTTCCTACCCACTCCAAGACATCGAAGAACTTCAGTAGGAGGTTGCTGCTGCCATGGCTCTATTGAACCCACCTGAACTTCGCCCCAGTGTGACGCTGACGATCGTGCGTTATCTTGGCGCTCAGCGCGCTCAGCAGGACAACGAAGACCGCCTACTCGCCACCCTCGCCCCCGCGAGCCTCGGAGGTACCAATCCACAACGTGATGTCGGTGAGAACCTCAAAGCAGCAATCGAACTCGGATTGGTCGTTCGAGACAAGGACAGGGTGAGCTTGGCCAACGGGGTTTTCGCGGCGGTCGAGAGGGGTGAAGGCGCCATGGTGAAGTTGCTACGTCAACGCGTCTTTCTCGACTCGCTGAATTCTGCGGCTTGGCGAAGTCAGGTTGGCGCTCGGGATCTGACGAACGCACTGAGTTGGTTCCTGACTCTGTCTCCGGCCGAGTCGCCGATCCAGATGGAAGGTGGGCCGCGCTCGGCAGAGGCACTACAAGCCAAGGACTTTGGCCCGCGTCAGGATGAGAATGGTGATGAATCCTCGAACTGGCCGATCGGCAACTCCACGAGATGGAACGCGTTTCGCCGGTGGGCGTGCTCCCTGGGGTTCGCCTGGGCCAACCCGAAGGGACAACTAGTCCCCGACCCAACGGTGGCCATCCGCGATGCGCTGCCCGATATCTTCGCCGACGCAAGGGAACTCACGGCTCGTGAATTCGTGAACAAGGTCGGCGAGCACGTACCGGTACTGGACAGCGGACGGTACCGAGAATTCGTCACCAGCAATTGGCAGCGTCCTCCCACGGAGAACCGCGGGATCACAGTGGCATTGACCGACGCATTGGAACGGTTGAGCAACGAGGGTTCGCTTTTTGTCGATGATCGCGCAGACGCTGCACGCGTCGCTAGGGCGGACGGACTGACGTTCTCCCACGTCGGGAAGGGCCCACGGCAATGACGATGCAGTTCCAGGACTTCGTCTGCTGGCGCGACGAGGCAGTGTTGGCAGTGACGCCGCGTGACGCAGCCAGCCTCACCGATGGCCGCTTCCAGGCGATACACCACCCGTTGCGGTTACGGCGGCGCAACCTCGACCAGCGAACAGGCGGGATATGGGCGACCGAAGCGGATGTCCTGACCGCGCTCAGAGGCCCACTGCGGTCCGACGGATACCTCTTCATACCGGTCGTCGGCGGTTCCGGCACTGGAAAGTCCCACCTCGTACGGTGGGTAAAGGATCAGACTGAGGGCGAACCGGGCTGGGAAGTCCGCTACCTTCCGAAAAACCGCACCGGTCTGCGCCGCGCCATCGAAATCGTCATCCGCGACCTCACCGGGCCAAGAATTGACGAAGCTCGCGAAGCACTCCAGGCGGCACCCGCCCACACGGAGTCCGACGACATCTTGGCCGAGCGACTGCTCGATGAGTTGGCGCTCCTGGTGAGCCAACTCGACGAACAGCACACGGGAACCCAGGAGGACCAACGGACCGCCCAACTGCGCAAGAAACTCTGCCGCGAGCTGCCTGATCTACTCCGCGACCCGGTCGTACGCCGCAAGTTGGTGGCAGATGGGGCAGTCGTTCAGCGATTGGTCGGCCTTGCGCTTCGAGGGCGTGAGGAGGGCGACGGTCTCGACGATGATGCAACGCATTTCTTAGACACAGACCTTCCGCTCACCTTCGAGGAAATCGGCGACGCAACGAAAGGAGCCAGAGACCTACTGAGCAAGTTTGCGTCGCTTGCGCAACTGAAAGATGCCGCCGTCGCAATGATCAACGAGGCGTTGCCAGCCGCAGAGAAACGCGTCGCCGTATCGAACCAAGTTGACCTCGTCGAAGTCTTCAGAGAAGTGCGAAGGGCGTTATACAACGACGGCAAACAGCTGGCGCTTTTCGTCGAAGACCTCACGGTCCTGCACGGCGTCGAGCGAGAGTTCCTGGACGCCATCGTTGAACCCACCCGTTCAGCGGACGGCGACATGTGCAGCCTGCGGATGATCTTCGCGGTCACCGAGGGCCATTTCGATGATCTCGACACCGTACGAACACGCTGCGACGACGCCTACTGGCTTGATGCACCCTACGGAGAGGATGGCGTCGACCAGGACGAAGCGCTCTCCTTCGTCGCGCGGTACCTCAACGCAACCCGACTCGACCCAGATGAGATCGACGCGGAGTGGCGAAAACGCGACAAGAACGATGACAACTGGCTTCGCAACGCGTGCACATCGTGTCTTCACCAAGACATCTGCCACGACACGTTCGGAACCAGCCGCGAAGGGTACGGACTTTATCCGCTCAACAGCGTCGCCGCAGGAAGATTCGTACGTGCACTGTCCACGCAACGCTTCGATCCCCGTGACGTCGTGCGAGAGGTGATCAACCGCTTCCTCCTCCAAGGCTCCGGGGACCTACGACGAGGCGGGTTCCCCGCTTCGTCGACACTGGCCCGATTCGACCAGAACAGCGCTCCGTTAGCTCCACTGATCGCGGCGCGAATCAAGGATCTGCGACCAATTGACTACGACCGTGTTAGCAACATTCTGCGATATTGGTCCAGCGAAGTCTCCCCGGCCAGCGTCAGCGACGCACTCCTAGAGGCCTTTAGTGTCGGGGACTTCGCAGGCGAATTGCGATCTTTGCAGACACTTCAGGCCGCGGACGTTGTCTCTGACGACGCATCCGAAGCGATCGAGGTAAAGAGTCGCCCAACTACCCGCGGCGGCATCGAGAAGCAGCTAAAACCTGGCTCTCAAAAGCAGTTCGCTGAGCTCACAGCGTGGTCCAGCGGTCAGAAAGAACTATCGGCCACCACTACCAGGGAACTCCGCAAGGCCATCCACGCTATCGTCCAGCAAAATCTCGAAGTCGGTTCCTTCCCAGTCAATCTGGGCTCGGACTTCGATACATTTTGCTTTCGAGAGACCGATATCGTGATTGCCGGCACGGTGACCCAACAGGCCTCTGACACGGCGGTCCTCGCCGTCGACAGGAATCAAGTCAATGCCGCGACACTTCAGGCACTGATTCTTGCCAAGGAGCTCGAATCGGAAGACTGGCCACAAAGCGGGGTCTACCGTCGAAGGCTCGCGGCGGCAGTCGAGAGCTGGACGGCGGCAGTCACCGCGAAGCTGGCCCTGCCCGTTACTGGTTCGACGGTGGCCACCGTGCGAGGCGCAATCGCTGCTTCGGCGGTTCTCGGCGATTTGGGCCGTGCGCCGTCGAATGCCGACTATATCGCGGCGCTGTTTTCCGGGGCCGTGGCTCATACGGGTTCGTCCTATAGATCGACGAAATGGACAACCCTGGTGACCAAGGCTGCTGACTTGAAGCCCCGACTTCAAAGGCAGATCGAGGCGGAATTCGGGGAAGCTCGCGGGCGGTCCGGCGGCGTCAGGATGGTGCAGGCCGATCGTCTGCTACCAACCGTCGAAGACTTTGCCGCCACGTGGGAAATGGACAGCACTGATGCGACCGTCGCGGCCTTCCTGCGCTCCATTACGCCCGCCGTCGACGAGGAGTGGGAGGCGCTGCAGGTACGGGTGTCCGTTGCGCAGCCACTCGTCGATCTCGAACGAGACCGATCATGGCAGGACCAGACCGCCAAAGTGCTGTCCGTCCTGCGTACTGCGCTCCAATCCGGGCGGCTTTCGGACGGCGCGGCAGTCGAGGAATTGACCCAGTTGGCTTCCCGGGACCCGTCGCGCGTGCTTCGTTCTTTCGCCGAGGCAATCAACGTTGTGACGAAGGGCGCAACACTGCAGCAGAAACTCGCCCTCCTCGCCAGCGACATACCTGAGGACGTGGCGATAGTCCACCAGTTCGCCACGAGGGCCGTGCTCGCGATCCAAAGCGTGCAACGTGATCTTGCAGCACGGCAAACCGAAGCGGGGGGCGCCACCAACATGGAGAAGGCGATCACTCGTGTCCTCGAATCTACAAACCGGTTCGAGGAAGCAGTCAAAGGATTGGTCCGATGAGTCTCTATGACCAGTCAGTCGAGCTGCAACTGAAACTCGAGGCCACACAATCTGCGGATGCCGGCCTTGACCTCGTCGCGAAAGCGGAGCACTTCGTGGAAGCGATCGACGGCGTTTCCGACTATCTAACCGGGGTCGCGAGATTCCGGTCCCGGCTTTCCATCACCGAGTTGCCGTCCATCGACCCAAAGGCCGCATTGGCGGCGGTCACGGCCTTCCGAGCTGGCCTTTCACGATATGGCCCGAAAGCTCTTCAGCAGCAACCCGCCGCCAAACTCGTCGAGGTAGCCAAAGAGCAGCGTGCACGCTCTACGCGATGGGTGGGGGCGCGCTGGCGTGCCGTCTTCGACGTTTATCAATCGCTGCTTGCAGAGGCCCAACCCGACCGACTGCTAGGTAGGTCCACCCATCGCTTCAGCGCCGAGGGGCGGGCTGCGAAGATGTCGATGCTGCAGCGCCAAGACCCGGTCGCCAACGAACTCAGCGTGATAACAGCCCTGTGTGACGGCGACGAGAGCGCGCGGTGGCTCGAGAGGCTGACGAAGCTTGGCGACGAACTGGCCCGCGCACTGCAGGCTGTGAAGGACGAACGTGCAGCCCTCACACCGGAAGTGCAGAAGGCTCTCGAATCGGCATCGTCTGAGGACGGATTGCCTCTGGCCGACGTCACGGCCGCCCTTCTCCAGGGACTGCACGCGGCCGGCGTCGACGACGACCTCGTGGTGCGTCGCCGATGAGCGAGAACTCCCTACGCCGTGTGCTCAATGGCATCGAGAGTCACGAGTTGCCCTTGCTGAGTTGGGGGATTAGCGACGGCTCGTTGACTGAGCAGGAACTCGAACTCTTGATCCAGCGCCTGGCGCCGGACGACGACGTTGACGCCGTCATCGAGGAACTGCTCGATCACCGCCTACTATTTGCGTCGGGTGTAACTGAACAACGCTTCCGCAGTCGCATGGCCGAGACGGTGCGCCTCGCTACACGGCTTCGGCAGTGGTTTCATGGCCGCCCCTGGACGTCGGCAGCAAGCCTAGTGTCAGACGTCCGATTTCTCAGTCGCCCTAGGATGGTTCCGCGACGCGACGTCGATACCGAGGCACTCGGCTTGAGGTTGCGTTCGAGCGGCGCCGACTGGTCGGACCGCCACCAATCCGCTATGGCCGCACTTCTGGGCAATCGCGAGGTTTCCGAGTTCCAAGCGCGTGCGCTTACTCGGCTGTCGCAGCCCGGGATCGGCCCGCGGGGAACCGTGATCGCCGCTGGCACCGGATCGGGAAAAACCTTGGCGTTCTACCTTCCGGCACTGACTCGCCTGGCGGCCACACCCCGGCCGAGTGGGGTGCCCCGAATCATCGCCATCTATCCGCGCATCGAATTGCTCCGGGACCAGCTGCGCAATCTCCTGATCACGTGCCACTCGCTCGGGAACTCGGCCCCAAACGTCGGCGTGCTCTATGGTGCGGTCCCGAACAACCGCGCGCAGGCCGAGTTTGCGCCGTACTTGGGCTGGAAAAAATCCCCAGAGGGACTCGCTTGCCCGATCATCGACTGTCTTGAAGACGGCTGCGGCGGCCGGCTCGTCTGGCCCAATTCAGCCGGAACGATCGAACGACTGGTCTGTGAGAGGTGCGCATCGGTCATTGGGCCTGAGGCACCGACATTCACCCGCGAGCGACTCAAAGCGTCTCCTCCCACAATCTTGTTCACGACCACCGAGATGGTGAACCGGGAGTTGGGTTCCAAGGACTTCCGTCGAGTACTGGTTGGAGACGAATCCCGGTCACCTGAGTTCGTGCTGCTCGATGAGGTCCACACGTATTCGGGAACCCATGGCGCACAAGTGGCCAACCTCCTGCGGAGATGGCGAGCTGAGGTTGCGACGCCGCCGCACGTAGTTGGACTGTCAGCGACATTGGCAGACCCCACTGGATTCTTCGCCGACCTCACGGGCCTTTCGACCTCCAACATTGCCGTGGTCCAAACGGAGCCTGGCGAGATGGAAGAAGTTGGCCGCGAGTATTTCCTCGCACTGCGCGGCGATCCTGCCTCGCGGACGTCGTTGCTGTCCACCACAATTCAGACAGCCATGCTGCTTCGACGGACCCTGGATCCGACCCCCGACGTCCCCAGCGGAGGTGCATTCGGATCGAAGCTGTTTGTCTTCATGGACGACCTAGATGTCACCAATCGGCTCCACGCCCAACTACAGGACGCCGAAGGTTGGCGATCGGGCGGAGTCAACCGAAAGCCAGAAGGCAGCCTCGCCACCCTGCGCGCGTCGACCGGTCCAGACGTCCGAGCGCGCGACGAGGCCGGCCAGATCTGGCGAATAGCGGAGGATCTCGGAACGCTGAACCTACCCGTGCGCGTTGCACGCACGACCTCGCGAGATGCTGGAGTCGATGCGAGCGCCGACATCGTCGTGGCGACCGCGTCCCTCGAAGTCGGCTTCGACGATCCATCCGTCGGTGCCGTCATCCAGCACAAAGCGCCTCGTGATCCGGCGCAGTTCATTCAGCGTCGGGGCCGCGCGGGCCGGAACCCGACGATGCGACCGTGGACGGTGGTCGTGCTTTCCGATTTCGGACGTGATCGTCTGGCGTTCCAGTCATACGAAGCGCTATTCGATCCCGTCGTGCCACGTCTGGCGCTGCCGTTAAAAAATAGAAGCATTCTCAAGATGCAGGCGACATGGTGGTTATTGGACCGTCTCTCACGCTCTGGTCCAGGCACCTCACTGGCCGAGATCATCGAGAAGCCTTGGGGCAAATCGCGAGATAGTCAACGTGAACACGCTAAACGGCTGCTGGCTCGCGTGCGAGAACAACTCAATTCCGACGCACTCGAGCGAATGGGGCGCCAGTTGCAGCGTGCACTATCGCTAACGGACGAGGACCTGCGCGCGGTTCTGTGGGATCACCCACGGGGGCTAATCCCATCAGTATTTCCCACCCTCATCCGTGGTCTGGAGGTCGCCGCGTCGGACCTTCCACTGGGTGTCGGCGACTGGCCGCGGCCACTCGCAGATTTCCTTCCGCCCAATTTGTTCTCGCCACTTCAAACACCCGAGATCGAAATGCGGACGCCCGCCCAGCGCGGCGAACCGGAGTCCGAACCCGTATCGCAGGGGATGCGTCAGTTCGCGCCTGGTCGAGTCAGTTATCGGTACGCCCGAAACGGGCGGCGCGACCGGTTGTGGGTGCAACCGCCCGTACCACCGACGCCAGCACTCGAGCTGTCCAATTTCTGCGAAGAGTACTCGGAGTTGGAGCCTCCGCAGGATTGCCACGGCGTCCGACTCGTCCAGCCGCGGACGCTGACTGTGACCACCCCCCCGGAGACGACATCGGATTCGTCTTACGCCGAGTGGAACTGGAAGGTGTCGTTTCGCCACGACGGTGAGCCCGTGGCCCTGGACCTGCCGGCCGGAACCCCTTGGGCGCAGATCATTGCCGGATTCGACGTGTTCACGCATCGGTATCGCTGCGCGCAAACCGTGTGGCGCTACGCCGACAGGTTCGTCGTTGAACGCCAAGCCACCGACGCCCCGGCCAGGACACAACATTCGGTCGTCATCGACGGCGAACCCGTCAACGTCGGATTCGTCATGGACGTCGACAGCGTGCTGCTGACGATCCGCTTACCCGAATCGGTTCCGACCAGCGCGGCCCTCCTCCGCTCACTACGAGTGGCGCGAATGGAGTTCCTCATCCGCACAGGCGATCGACTCACCGAACTTGTGCCCTCGGTATTCACCCGGGAATGGCTCCATCAGATCCTTCTCTCGGTCCTGGTCGTCGCGAGCGAACGGCGATCGATCGACGACACCGTGACCGCCACGTCCGACGACGCACTACGAACGCTGATGCTCGACACAGCTCGGGAAGTCTTCGGAGTGCTCGACACTGGCGAACCACCACGCGATGGAGACGGGGGTCCCGATACGAATCTCATCGTCGACATCGCTGAGGCACTTGATGTGCCCGGCGTGCTCGCGGAGTTACGCTCGGCGGCAACGGCGCTCTCAGCCGCACCGACCGCCGAGTGGCAACCGTGGCTGGATGAGCGGTACCTAACCACGCTCGCGGCGGCAGTCGTAGAAGCGATTCAAAGTTCGTGTCCCGAATTGGATGCGAGCCAACTCCGAATCGACGTCGGTGCACAGGAGCCGTCACAGCGAATCGCGCTAATCCACATCAGCGAGGACGAACCTGGCGGTCTGGGCGTGGTGGAGGCCTTAGTCGATAGATACGTCGAGGATCCGCGCAACTTCTGGTCGCTCGTCGAGGCTGCGCTTGGCCCCTGTGATGGGGAACGCGTTGACCAAAATATCCGGAGTTTCCTCGCCCAGGCTAGTGCACCTCCGATCGCCGACCGGGTGGCAGACATCCGTGCCGCTACCGACCTCGGCAGTCTCACAGATGCCTGGCGCAGAATGCGCATTTCGCTGTTCGAGGTCGGGTTGGCGTGTGATCACTCCATCGTGTCCGCCTTATCTACACGCCTCCTACGCCCCGGAAGTGGTCAAGCGCTCGAAGGCCTTGTTGCCGATCTCATAGGCCGTTGGGACGCGGTAGAATCGCGGCTCGGGATTGACGTCGAACTCAGAGTGTTCGCGTACGTCGCGGCGTCCGATCCAGATATCCGACGACGACTGCAGGCCGTCGCTCTCGGTCATGCGGGCCAAGCGGGCTGGGAGATTGGTCAGATCGTCGGCCTGCTGTGGTCTCGCGGATACCGCCTGAGATCGTCCGCTTTGCAGAACTACTCCCCCTTCAGAAAATACGAGCCCACCGACCAACTGCTTCTTGCGGACGTCATCCGGCCTCCCGATTCGGTCGTGGATGCGACCACCCCCGGGTGGCGAACTAGGGTCGACACGCGCCTGCGGGAGACCGCTACCGCTATCGTCCGCGTCCCAACCAACGACTATGCGACCGAGGTGATCCGCGAGTTCTTGACCGAACCAACGAATGTCGACGTACTTGAATTTCATCCCCGAGTCGTCGGTTTGTCGCGATCGGTCACCGGCATCGACGTCCGTATCGAGTTGCGCGAGGCACGCCAGTGAGGACCCGCACTCTGCGCACGTCGGCAATTTCCTCACGTGAGGAACTCGCAGACATCCTCCAGGCACTCTTCGTCGCAGAACTCCTCACGCCGAGTACTCCGATGTGGATCGTGACACCCTGGATCTCCGACGTCGTGGTCCTCGACAACAGGACAGGACTCTTTACCGGCCTGCTGCCAGACTTGCCGCGCCGACCCATCAGACTGGGGGAGGTGCTCATCAACCTGGTGCAACGCGGTGGCACCGTCGTCATCGCCTGCCGACCCGATGACCACAACCGTTCCTTCGTCGACCAACTCAAGGGAAGCGTCGCATCGGACGGTGGATCCAGCGGACGGCTCAAGTGCAAGTACGCGAGCGAACTGCATGAGAAAGGCATTCTGTCCGGCAACGTATTGTTAAGCGGGTCAATGAATTTGACCTACAACGGTATCCGAAGGCTCGAGGAGTACATTCTAATAACCGACAACACAGACGCTGTGGCTCGCGCCCGCCACGCCTACGAAGATAGGTGGGGTGGCGCGTGACCGAGCGAACGGAGGCCTTTTTCTCCTCTCCCAATGAGATCGTTCCGTCGCAATTGGAGGGTGAACTGGCGCGATTGGTTGACGCGCTGTGCATCCGCCTCGACCGGATGAACGCCCGGACACTGCTCCCTGCCAAGGTCTCCGGGACAACTCGCTGGTACGCAGTAGCGCCTTCTGATCGTGACGGGCGACTCCTGCGCGAGGAAGTGCACTGCTGGTTGGGACGGCCACTCACTACAGGTGCGTTCGACGTGTTGCCAACGTCGACTGATCTGATGGATCGAGCAGCCATCGGTCTCGTCCCCGCGGGGTCAGTGCTCCGTGTCGATGTCGCAAGCGGGTGGGTGGACCGAACGCTCCAGAACGTCGAATCTTTGACCACCATATGGGCGATCGAACCCGACCGCGGTGTCGACCAACCGCGGCCGGTCGGCCGGGTGCTTCGTCAGTTCTATGAAAGTGTGGTCGGAAATGACCGCGCGCAAGCCGAAGCGGCACTAGACGAACTTCGTGGACGGGCGCTCCTCAGCGCCACGAATCTGAGGTTCCTCAGAGTCGAACTGCTGAGTTCGTTGGGCACTCCGCAGGAGTTGCGCGACGATCCGTTGCTAAAGGATATTTCCCTGCTTGCGCGCCCCCCGGCCGTTACCGAGAGTCTCGCCGCAGCGGCTGACGTTCTCCTCGTGAACTCCGACTTGACATCTCACCCGACAGCGACGAAAGAATTGCGAAGCGCCGCAGAGTGCTTGGATGCTATCTGGCCGGCCCTAGTCACCCAGGCCTACCAAGTGACCACTCTGGCCACCGCGCGTTGTTTCGCGCTGGGGCAGTTGCTGCTTGATAGACCCCAGGAGCAGCACCTGCGGGACCTGTCGGCGCGTTACGCAGGCGATCCTGTCATCGCTGGTGTCCTGGAGGCCAGCGGTGGCGAGCAGTCGCCCCCTGCGAAACAACCAGTGACTCCACTCAGCGCGTTTTACGACGGCGATTACGAAGCGGCACTGGAAATTGCGGTCACACGGGTAGCGGACCGGTCGACGGCCGCCATCGCGCTTGCCGCAGCGATGAATTTGCAGGATTCGGCGGCTGCGACACGGGCGCTGGCTATTGTCGATGACCTGTCCGACGCTGACCGCGCGAGCCTTCTGAAAGGTGTCGTCGAGCGGAATTTCTTCGAGAGCCTCCAAGCGTTGACGTCGGATGCGCGGACTCCGATGGATTGGCTTGATTGGCTCAACGCCGATTGGCCCGATCGACCGGATCTACTCGCCGAATGGTCCCGCACCTGGTCTCGAGCACCTGACAAGGTTGCGGCCGCGGCGGACGAGCTCGCTGAAACGCTCATCGATGCCCTCAACGACTCACGACGCTCTCGCGTCCGCAATGGAATTCCGGTGTTCGTTGAGTGGTTGATATCAGACGGCGTTGCTCCGTCAGCGGTGTCGCTTGCGACCACCACCTTCGACATCATGTTGTCTAGTGAGCCCGGCAAAACTGAACGGCAAGCGGCGCTCTCGTTGCTCGAAGGGGTGCTCTCCGTCGGGTGCACGACGCAGGAATATAGCGAACTCCTCAGCGCAATAACACGCGAACTGTCAGTCATCGGACCCCGGGACGGGCAGTGGTTGGCGCAGGTGATTGACCTGCTCCTGCTGTCAGCCTGCCCCGATTCTGCGGAGCGGACCACCCTCATCGCCCGCGCAGCAGGACTCGCGCAATCGTGGAAAGACCGGATCGATCCGAGCGATGCCATACTGCTCGGACTGTTATTTCGAGAATCCGGGGCCCAATTTACGCTCCCGGACCACGATGCATCTCCAGGTCAGGAAGCGCCGCCCTTCAGGGCTGTCGGCGTGTACTCACTGATGGAGAGTGCAATTCGAGTCGTCACTTCCTGGATCAAGGAGCGATGGCCGGACGTCAAAGTGAGGTCCTCATCCGCCGCGGGCAACAGCGCTTCGCTCGACTCCCTAGTGAAGGGCGTCGACGTCATGCTTGTGCAAACCAGTCACGCGAAACACTCGGCAACCGGTGCGATCAACATGGCGGTCACCGACCCGAGTAGGCTGGTACTGGTTCACGGGCGCGGAGCGACGTCGTTGATGCGGGCGCTGCTCGACTGGGTGGGAGCCAAATAGTCTCCGGCACACAGGAGAGAAGTGTGAGATCACCGCGGATTGCGGCCGCAGTTTTAGGATGGATTCCATGACAGTCTGGCCACGGCGTCGTGGCTGTGGATGCTTTCAATGTTGCGCGCCTCGACGCGATGTGCGACTCCGAGTCCTCGGCACTGCGCGGAGACATCACGCAGCAGATCCTCAACGAACATCGGCTTGTCGTAGGCGGCCATCGTGATGACACGCTCGTCGGATCTTTTCACCACCGGAAAGACCGGGCACGAACTGTTTGCGCGGATGATCTCGATCAAGCTCGAGAGGGCGACCGGGTACGCGGCATCCCCACTACCCAGCACGGTGAGCGACACCCGACTGCGCTGATTGTGGGCGCCGTAGTCGCTGATCGCCTTGCTGCACGGGCACAGAGTCGTGACATCGACCGACACCGTGGTCTCCAATGTGTACGAGTCCTCCGACAGTTCCCCGCACAGGCGCACATCGTGGACTTGCCACCCCTCTTGGCCCGACGTCGGTGCAGCCACCCTGACTGCCACCGGCAACACCGCCGAGAGCCGCGCGGTTGATGCATCGAGTAGGTCGGCCAGGATCTTGAGCGCCGAGGCGAATTCGCGTGGATTGATCACGTCGAGATGTGTATCGGCGGCCTGGACCATCCGACTCATATGTGTCCCGCGGCGGTTCGCCGGCAGTCCGACGGTGATCTCCAACTCGGCAATGACGGCCTGAGAAAGTTCCCCGTCGTCGAACACGACCGGATAGCGCAGCCCTGAGATGCCGACCTCGTCGATCGGGATACCTCGATCGTCCAATTGGTTCTGGATATCGAGAAGTTGGTTGCCCGCGGCGTTGATTAGCGTGCGTGTCATCAGTGCGCGCCGGGCCCGCGATACACACACCCGGACGTGCAAGTCTCCGACACCCTTACCGCTGACATCATCGGCAACGACGCGGTGAGTTCGCGCCAGATCCACGCCGCGAGATGTTCACTGGTGGGGTTCTCCAGCCCGGGTACCTCGTTGAGGTAGTAGTGATCGAGTCGAGCGATGACCGGCTTGCATGCGTCTTTGATATGGCCGAAGTCGATGACCCAACCGGCTTGCGGGTCCACGGGGCCCGTCACGAACACTTGGGCCCGGTACGAGTGGCCATGCAGCCGTGAGCACTTGTGATCACTGGGCACGTTCGGCAGCCGGTGGGCGGCCTCGAAGGTGAACTCCCAGAAGATCTCTGCAGTCTCGTTCATGCGATTCCTAAGTACTTGTGGGTTTGCAGACTCAGCCGCCATTTCGGCCGCTTGAGGCAGTATTCAACTGCGGCGGCGGTGTTTTCACCTGTCGCCGGGCCGTCCATCGGCGAGAGCCGGAACGAACCGAAGTTCAGATGCTCGAATTGCGCGGGATCTCCGCCGTCTTGAGGAAACACAAGCTTCAACTCGTCGCCCGACGTGAGCACCAACGGAGCGCCGATCTTGGGACTCACGCACGTCCAGTCGATACCGGGCGGTGGTTGGCGGGTACCGTTGGTCTCCACCGCGACGTAGAAGCCCTCGGCATGCAGGGCATCGACCAGTGCAGTATCGAGTTGGAGCAGGGGTTCTCCCCCGGTGCATACCACCATTCGGTCCTCGTGGCCGGATTCGGGCCACGCGCGTGCCACCGCAGCGGCGAGTTCGGTGGCGTCCCGAAAGTGTCCGCCGCCGGGGCCGTTGGTCCCGACGAAGTCAGTGTCGCAAAACTTGCAGATCGCCTGCTCGCGATCACCTTCGCGGCCGTTCCACAGGTTGCAGCTGGCAAACCGGCAAAACACCGCTGGGCGCCCGGTATGGAATCCCTCGCCCTGAAGGGTGTAGAAAATTTCCTTGACGGTGTAGGTCATCTCAGGCCGCCTGATAGATCAGGGGGTCTGGGAGGCCGGCCTCCGCGAAGCCTTTGAGTCGCAGCAGGCACGAGTCGCAGCGCCCGCACGGCTTGCCTGCATCGTCGGGGTCGTAGCACGACGAGGTGAGGCTGTAATCGACACCCAACTCCAGACCAGTGCGAACGATTTCAGCCTTGGTTTTCGTGATGAGCGGAGTGTGGATGGTCAGTGTGGAGCCTTCGACACCGGCCTTGGTGGCCAGGTTGGCCATCGCTTGGAAGGCGGCGATGTACTCGGGCCGGCAGTCCGGGTAGCCGGAGTAGTCGAGGGCGTTGACCCCGATGAAGATATCTTGCGCTCCAACGGTTTCGGCGTAGGCCAGCGCGAAAGATAGGAAGATGGTGTTGCGCGCCGGCACATACGTCGATGGGATGTCGGCGTCGCTCAACTCGGCAGTTGATGTGTGTTTGGGTACGTCGATATCCGCGGTCAAAGACGACCCGCCGAAGACACGCAAGTCGATGTCAGCGATTACGTGCCGAGCAACCCCGTGCGCCGCCGCGACGCGACGCGCGGACTCGAGTTCCACGGCATGCCGTTGGCCATACCGGAAGGACAGGGCGTAGGGCGTGTACCCGCGGTCTTTGGCGATTGCTAACACCGTCGTCGAGTCCAGTCCTCCGCTGAGCAGTATTACCGCCGGTCTTCCCATGGCGTCCTCCCGGTGCGCGTCGGTGTGTGCGGCTATAGTAACCGAAACTACATGAGACAGCCGACACATCTGAGGCGTAGTTTTACAGTAGAGGAAGGAGGGTGACGTGCCGAAACTGACGGTCGTTGTCAACTGCACAGACAGAAAGTCAATGCAACCTGCGGCGAGTCTCCGACTCGGTTCCCTTCCCCGAAGCGACAACCAGACGCGTTTTGAGGTGTGGCGTCGGCGTGTCAGTCAGGCGCGGACGCGAGTCCCACTCGTCGACCTCTATCAGGGGGAGGCATGGCAAGAAGTCCGTGGGCTGTCTAACGATGCGCGACACGCCGGCTACTCCGTCACGACCTTGGTCGCGTCGGCGGGCCTCGGACTGCGCGATGTTTCGACCCAAGCATGTCCCTACGCCGCGACCTTCGCGAGTGGCCACCCCGACTCGGTGGCATCGAGCGTCCCGGAGAACCGCGACTGGTGGCAACGCCTCCGCGAACTCGAATACGCGCAGTCATTGACCGAGAGTTCTGAACGGGTGCTGCTGGTGCTGTCGGAGACATATGCCCGAAGCATTGAGCACGATCTGATTGCCCTGGCCGATCGCGGCGGCGATTTCTTGCTGGTGGGTGGCGCCCGGGACATCGACGGACTGCCCCGACTTCCCGCCAATCGCTCCCTGCGCGCCGAACTGGGTGGCACCACCTCCAGCGTTGGTCTCCGCATGGCCCGGCGGTGGCTTCGCTGCCGCACTGGTACCCCCCTGTACAACCCGAAAGACGCATCGGCGTGGTCAAACTGGGCCCAATCGGTGGCTCACTCGGAGGTCTACCACCGAGTGCCGATGACGGATGGCGAGATCATTCAATGGATCAATAGGCTGCTTGCCGAGGAACCCGACCTTTCGGCCACCCGCGCGCTGCGTCGCATCCGTGATGCCGGTATTGCATGCGAACAGAAGCGGTTTGGCCGGATTTTTCATTCAGCGGTGCACGCGCGATGACCGATGACCGACCCCAACAAATGCTTGAGCGGCGTGCGCTGCGGATCGAGCAGAACTCAGGTATGCCCTTGTACCTGTTCGCCCTCGCCGCCGATGAGGTCGCCCTGGTCGCCGATGTGGCCCGAATCTCCCGCGATGAGGCCGGGAAGTTGATTGGCTACCAACGGCCCGAGCGGCGAAGCCACGTGAGACAGATCCTCGACTACCTCAACTCCGGGGACGTGCTGTTCCCCAACGGGTTGATCCTCGCACTGCCCGACAACGTGCGGTTTCGGTCCAGTCGAGGCCCGGCCACCACTGATGGCCTCGCAACCGCCGGGACCCTCGAGATCCCACTTCCGGATGGCGACGACGAACCACGACCAGCCTGGATCGTCGACGGTCAGCAACGCAGCCTTGCGTTAGCACGCACCAAAAATACTCGCCTGCCCGTGCCTGTCGCCGGCTTCGTCGCACCGACCCTTGAGATGCAGCGTGACCAGTTCCTCCGGGTGAACACCGTCGCACCTCTGCCAGCGAACCTCGTCACCGAACTCCTCCCGGAAGTGATCTCCGCCCCCTCACCACGGTTATCCCAACGGCGAATGCCCTCCGCACTCGTCGACATGCTCAACCGCGAACCCGACTCCCCGTTCTTCGGACTGATTAAACGCGCCTCGACCGAAGCTGACGATCGCCGTCAAAGTGTAATCACTGACACCAGTCTTGTTGAGGCGCTAAAAGAATCCCTCGAGTCGCCCTCCGGCGTGCTATTTCCCTACCGCAACATGGCGACGGGATCCACCGACACCGACGGCATCCGACACGTGTTACTGCTCTACTGGAACGCGGTGCGCGAACTCTTCCCGGACGCCTGGGGCAAGCCGCCAACCCAGTCCAAACTCATGGGCGGGGTAGGCATACGAGCCATGAGTCGGCTAATGGACCGGGTGATGGTGCACGTCGACGTCACCTCCCCCCACGCCGCGGCCGAAACCAAGAAAGAACTCTCCCGAATCCGCGCCAAGTGTCACTGGACCAGCGGCACCTGGGACGAACTCGGCCTGCCGTGGGACGAACTGCAGAACGTCTCTAAGCACATCTCCGCGCTGTCCAATTACCTGGCCCGGGTTTACGTAGCTGCCCGCAAGGAGCAGCCATGAAATTCTACTTTCCAGACAGCCAAGACCAAGTCAGCCCCACCTACGACTTCGTCCACGATGAACACTCACCGCTGCGGGTCCGCCAACGCGACGACCGCTACGCCCACGAGGTGCTCAACGCACCCGCCTACGACGGCATCCTCGTTTCAAAGGCGATTGTTGACGGATCCATCCAGGGCGTCGGGAAATACTCGATGCCCCAACGCCAGCGTCTATATCGGCTGGGAGTGCGCGGCTTTTTCCGACTCCCCGACTGCGTCGACACACTCGGCGACTGCGGGGCCTTCACCTACATCAACGAATCGGAGCCGCCCTACACAGTCAACGAGGTCATCGACTTTTACCAACAGTGCGGTTTCGACGCGGGCGTGAGCATCGATCACATCATCCTTGGATACCGGCGCCCCGGGCGCGGCCCCGAGCCGCCGGAGGAATGGAAGCAACGACGTCGAGTCTCGTTGACCTATGCCGAGAAATTTCTGGCGGCCGTGGTCAGCCAGCAAGCCGCCTTCGAGCCGATCGGCGCCGCCCAGGGCTGGGACCCGGCCAGCTACGCCGACAGTGTGCGTGAACTTCAGGACATGGGATACACCCGCATCGCACTCGGCGGCATGGTTCCTCTCAAAACCCCCGACATTTTGGCGTGCCTGTCCGAAATCGCGGCGATTCGTTCTGAGGCAACACGTCTGCACCTTCTTGGGATCACCCGCCTCGACTCGATACAGGCATTTGAGGGTTTCGGCGTGACAAGCTTTGACAGCACCTCGTCCTTCCGGCAAGCGTTCATGGACGACCGCGATAACTACCACACCTCCACGACAAGATTCGCCGCAATCCGCGTCCCCCAAGTGGACGGCAACGTCGCCCTCAAACGGGCCATCCTCGCCGGAACCGTCTCGCAGAGAGACGCCGTGGCCGCCGAACGGCGCAGCTTGAAACTCCTGCGCGAATTCGATGCCGGCCACTGCACACTTGCTGAAGCCCTAGATGCAGTCATCGCCTACGAAGAGGTCATCGGCGTGAAGAAGAGCTATCTCGACGAATACCGCCGAATACTGGAATCCGCGCCATGGCGAGACTGTGTGTGCGGGCTATGTTCCAAGCACGGCATCGAGATGGCCATCTTCCGCGGCAGCGAACGAAACAAGCGGCGAGGCTTCCACAATCTGTCAGTGCTCGCCGCGAAAATGAAAACACAGCGCGTCCCAGACGCGGTGACCCTTGAGAGGACGGCGTGTGGCTGACAGGTATGACATCAGGGTTCCGGCATTGGAGATCCGCCAGGGTGCGCGCCGGATCTACTGCTTCGCAATCGACGGCAAGCACCTCCTGGACTTCACCGCAGTCTCGCGAGTCAAACGCTCTGGAGATGGCGGCCTAGACGGTTATCAGCGCCCCGAGGTGCTTAGCCATATCCGCGCTATACGCCGCTACGTCGAGTCGCCAGGCGCGTTCGTGCCCAACGCCATTGTCCTCGCATTCGATTCACGCGTTCGGTTTGAAACGAAACGTCACAAGAACTCCGTCGGGTACTCGACCATGGGTGAACTGATCATCCCCGTAGACGAGACCATCGAGGATGCGGCCAAGCCAGCTCTCTTGGTTGACGGCCAGCAGCGGGTCGCCGCGATTAGGGACGCTGACGTGGCCGAATTTCCTGTCGCCGCTGTAGCATTCATCGCCTCAGATGCCGAGGAGCAGCGGTCGCAGTTCATCCTTGTGAACAACACCAAACCGCTCCCCAAGGGGCTCATCCACGAGCTGCTGCCCGGCACCACCGGCTACCTACCACCCAAATACGCGCGCCGGCAACTTCCCGCTCAAATCATGACCCGCTTAAACCTCGACTCCGACAGCCCCTTCCGTAACACGATCGCGACCCCGACGTCGCCAGACGGGTATATCAAAGACAACAGCGTACTGAAGATGATCGAGAACAGTCTCTACGACGGCGCCCTCTACCAGTACCGCGACCCTAATGATGGGTCCGGCGACATCGAGCACATGGTGTTGCACCTAAAGGTTTTCTGGAGTCTCGTGGAGTGCACGTGGCCAATCGACTGGAAGCTGATCCCGCGAAAGTCGCGCCTGACCCATGGAGTCGGTATCCAGGCACTCGGGTACGTCATGGATTCACTCACTGAGGGCTATCGCGCCGACGCATTGCCGAAGATAAAGCTGGACCGTCGGCTTGAGTCGCTCTGCGAGGTGACGGCTTGGAGCAGTGGGACCTGGGACTTGGGACCTGGGGATCAAAGACGTTGGAACGGCCTGCAGAACACGCCCAACGACGTAAAATTACTTACGAGCGTGCTTCTTCAAGCGTTGAAATGAACCCGCGCCGGTCACCCGGGGCGACGGTGGCGGTGGTCGGCCTAGGACCGGTCGGTCTGTGCTACCGACCGGAGTCCTTCAACCTTGAGGCGCTCAATGCATTCGGTCATGGCGACCGGGCAGTGGCCCGATTCACAATCGCTGCAGAGACCGAGATGGGGCTCAGGCTTGAGACCGCAAAAATGAACAACACCCTGAGCTGTTGTTTTTTGGAAAAGGATTTTGGTGTGCGCGAAAATCGTGAATGCCGAGCAGGTCGGGGATGGTGAACGTCAAAGAATGAGCATTGACTTGCGCATAGGATGGTCAGCCTGCGGAGGGTCGCGGCCGGGCAGGCGGGGACTCGCCAGCAGGTGGTTGTGAGGGTTCCATGCCGGATGAGTACCTTCGTGGCTATGCGTCAATCTGAGGGCCACCAATGTGCATCACCGTTCGCGACCGCGCAGGGCGGGCGAGCCAGTTCTCGCTGGGCGCCCCGTTATGATTCGGCCGGGCTGCTATAGAGGGCAGCCCAGCCGAACCTGTTACCAATTTCTAGGGCCGATTGCTATGTGGCGCAAGCGGCGTCATAGCATGGCTTGAGGTCGTGCAATATGTAGGCGAGCACTTCGAGTTCCTCGTCATCGATGGGTAGGCGACCACAGCTCATCAACCGGTTTGTGGTCCCAGATGGCAGCCCATATGCCTGGTCGAATTGCTCGGCGCATGTGCGAATCGCCGACCTCACCACTTCGCAGGCCGCGTACTCTGGGTCTGGCAGAGGTTCGCTAGCCGTCTGTATCATTATGTTTCCCTTTCTCTTGATTCCGGCGGGCGTTGCCGGAAGTCTCTATGTCACTTGGGCTGGCTGCGACGCGCCGCACAATGATCAGAACGAACAGAAGGTCCAGAAGCGTCGCGTCGTTGGGGCCTTTCGTTCCTTTCGTTCCTTTTGTCTCTCACAGCCGAACGTCGTAGCGAGGACTTGCGGGCCGACCTCCTGTCGTCCGATCCTGTTGCTTAGGAATGAGATAGCCATGCTGGATGAGGCAATCCACTGCGACCATCAGTGCCTCTTTCTTCCGGAACCGAGACTTAGTCGCCATGTGCATATCTCGCTCGGATAGCTCATCGACCCCGAGACACTTGATGCGCTCCAGCAAGTACTTGGCATCCTCGGTCGCCAAGTCGGTGCCCATCTCGATGAAGGCGTTGATGGCAGCGGCTTTGAAATACTCGCCGAGCTTGTACGCGGCAGCGATCGTGGCCGCCGTGACAGGCTGTGTCATTCCGGCGTCGGAAGCGTGCTCGGCTAGATGGATGATCCCCGCAATTCGCGCGATGGCCCCCACGTACTTCGACCCCCAGTCTTTCAAGGCAGCTAGGGCGCCATCGTCGGCCAAGGTGGGTTCTACCGTGGCCTGGATAAGCGCTATCGCCTTTTGTGCTTCCGTGGTGAGCGTCAGCACACCGGGGTCACCGGCCCAGCCTGCTAGCCCGGTCGCGAGTGCGTCGATGTGGGTGTTGTAAGCGTTTAACACGTTTTCGGGCATCGGCCTGGTGTTGATCTTTCGCTGGCCGACCTTCGACACCGGCATTGCGTACAGGAACCTTGCCAGCAGGCCGCGCCCGCGGAAGCCCTTCTGTGCTCCAATGCTTTTCAGCACTTCTGGCTGGATCATCAGCCCGAGGGTTAGTGCAGGTTTCGGAATATATTCCGGCGGTCTGCCTTTGCGGTCGATACGGATCGGATCTCCGCTGTGTCCTTTGAGCCACACGTCGAGGTTCGCGACCTGCCCGTTGTAGCGGCCAGCAATGATGTCGAAGATACCGCCCTCCGCCGAGATGATCGCCAGCTTGCCCCTCTGTTCCGCGAGCAATGATGCTGCGGCCTCTGGGGTTGCGTCGTCGGCGACGATCCGCGGGACAGCCGGAACCTCTATCTCTGCTGCGGTTTTGGCCGCGTCGATAGCCGCCTCGATCGCCTCCAGTTCGTCGTTTTTGTCGCCACCTTTCTTAGGTCCTGCCGCATCGGTGCGCGCCTTCTCCGCTTTCCTCAAAGCGATCTGCTTGCGCGCATCTGCCTCTAGCCGTGTCGGCATCATGGTTTCGGTGAGTCGCTTCTCCACATCGAAGAGCGCTCGCGTCATCGCCTGTTGTACGGCGGATTTGCGTTCACCGGGTGCTGCGACCGTCGCGGTGTAAAGGTTCAGCGTCTCGCGCCATCCGGGCTTTACCTCGATCTCAGCATTACCGCCTGTGCATGCCGATAGCACTCCCAGTGCCGACGTACCAGCCATCGCTGGGTCGGTCTGCGTGACTTCGGCAACTGCGTAAACCATGTCTGCGACCGGCTTCGGCAGCGCGTCGACTGGAAACGACGGCATTGTCACGGGCTCGGTTAGCGGAACGGGCTCGTCTGTCAACTCTTGTTGGTTCTCTGGGTAATCCATCGGTGAGACATCATCTGCATCGATCATCTTTAAGCAGCTCCTTCATTCTTAAGATGGCGTGCAGCGGCCTTCATGTCGCCGTCGTGGTTGAGCTGCGCGTAGGCGTGGAACTTGTTGTAGCCCTTGGGATGCGATGGTTCGGTGATCTCGAACACCGTGTTGGGGCTGTATACAAACAGGTGCCCGTACCTGACTGTTGCCGAGCACGCTGACGTGGCGGTCGGATGTAGCCAACGGGCGCCATCCGCGTCCGGGTCGGCGTCCCGGCAACGCCAGCCGTGCGGCGTGAGAATGTCGTGCCAACTTGTGTTGGCGCAGTATTCGTCGGCGATGGACGGTCCGTAAAATCTTCTTCGAGAATGGCTTTGGGGCAGTCGGATCGGCGCGGGTTCGGGTAGCAACAAGTTGATCAGCCACGCTGGCGGATCAGCCACCGGGTGATCGACGCGGGTGTAGGGCTTGCCTGTGTCAGGGTGGATACTCGGCGCGCCGACAACGTAGCCGGTCGCGCTCTTGATGTCGATCCCTGAGCCCAGACGTACCGCTGACAGCCGCCCAGGGGGTCGACGGTAGAAAAGGTGCGCGCCGCCGTCGCCGCGTCCCGAGACCGTCGTCAACGTTCTGGGCAGCTTGCTGAACGTGGCTTCCAGCGCCGCACGAGATTCGAGGCCGCCATTTCGCGGGTCAAGATCGAGAACGAACATGGACTCGGGTACCGGGAGCCCGGTGTTGGCGC
>Ga0080006_1227559_pt1 | contig 24799 bp, 43 predicted proteins | sample RS3BMetagenome_FD_69209 | JGI IMG/M metagenome (GOLD analysis project Ga0080006, IMG submission 69209) | Ferric oxide microbial mat and aquatic microbial communities from Rainbow Spring, Yellowstone National Park, USA - RS3B (SPADES... ...
GTATGCATGCCTGTGCGTGTCCACGCCTGCTTCCCGCCCTAGTCGTTTGTCAAGCGGTGGACTAAGTCCAATTTTACTACTTAGTAGCAAAAACTGAGCGAAAATTATCCTTGTTTCTACTTTTGTGTCCATGTGTATCCCACCTATTGCGTGGGTCGAAATAAAGTTTTCTTGTGAAAATCATTCAATACTTCACGTTATACGAAGTTAGAGTAATGTTTATAGCCATGCGAAAAATTTAATGTTGTATGTCAGAGGGTACGCCTACGGGTATGGATACGGCGCTCGTGGACTCACTTGTCCAGTCGTTACCGCAGATGAAGATGGTGATAAACGCGATGCTTCAGTCCATTGGTGCAGAGATGGAACAACTCATCGAGATAAAGGACGACACCACTATTGACTACATCATACGTATGAAGTTCGGTAGCCCTGAAATAGTGAAGCACATAGCTGAGAGCATGCGTGATAAGCAGTGAGTGAACCAGAGGACTTTTCTGGTGAAAAGGAAAAGAGGGACTCAGAGGACTGGGCTCAATCCGAAGGAAAAATAGTCAGGGCGATGGGTACACTTAAACGTGCTAACCCACAGCTTTATCGCCTTGTTGAGGAATACGCGGTTGAAAAAGGTAAGAAGCCGTGGGAAGTCATATCTGAAGCAGTTGAATACTACTTTAAGCAGGCTGACGCGCTTCAGAAGATGACGGGCGACCAGCTCTGGGCAGCGTGGGAATTCTTCAAGGACATGCATAAGGAATTCATAGGCACATACATCACGAACTACATTGAGCTCGTCACCAAAACAGTTGAGCACGCAGCTAACCTGTATGGTGTGATGGAAAACGCTGCAAGCAGGGCGACACCACAGCAGGCGCCAGCCGAAGACCCAGCCAGTGAAATAAAGCGTAAGGTGATGGGCCAGGTGATGCAGATGGTCATGCCCATGGTGACATCTATGCTACAATCCGCGTTGATGCCCATGATGCCGAAGGGCGTTCAAACTCTAATGTCTTCACATCCACAGGAAAAAATAAAGATAATTGACGCCAGACAGAAGCAGACTACGAGCGAGAGCCCACCCGATAACCCAGGTAATAGCCAAGAACCGCAGAAATAACACTAGTATAAACAGAGTCTGGAATTTTTCCATAGAACAGTAATAGTGTAGTGGACGCTATTATGACGAGTACGACTATCAGAGTTGTGTTACCCTGTAAGAAAGACATAAATACCATTTGGCCTATTGAGTTATAAAATCAACTATGGTTAAGTACGTCCATAAATGGTTTCCGAGTTCAGAGCTGTTAGCGCAGATGCTGCATACATCACTCGGCTTCGCTTTTACCGTTGCACCCCTCGTAAAGGGCTACCCTGTATGGTTCGGTATAACGCTTATATTAATAGTAGACCTCTTTAAGGAATTGACCTTCGACCAGGTCGTTGAAGGTGAACCGTTTTTCTGGGATGGACTGAGGGACTGGTCTTTCTACGTGCTTGGGTGCGTGGTTGGGGTGTTATATTACATTGTATGACGTTGTAACCGTTCTCTCAATCCTTTTGAGTTCATTTTCAGTGGTATTCGTGGGCTTAACCTATATGATGAACCGTAAATATGCGCCTGAGAGCACATACAATAAATTCAATGATGTCAGTAAGCGTGTGGATGACCTCGGGAAAAATTTGAATGATTTAAAAGGCGACATGGAAATCGTTAAGAATGATATCAAGTGGATAAAGTACATAATTGAGAAGTATTACACCGATGATAGGGACGACGAAAATAGATAGCTTCACACCCACGCGTGATAAGCTGATATATTTTAACCGCATCATACAGTTGATGGTCAATGGGTAAACACACTCTCGTGAAACTGGGAGTAGAGGGTGCAGCCAACAAGTACAAGGAGAACGCGTCCACCGTGGGTGTAACCAATTACAGCAATGCGGTTACCACCTACGGCTACGAGGACTGGTTGAATGCCGTTCGGGTTCAGGCGTACATCACCGCGAGAGAACACGAGCTATGGCAGAGCCAGAACACACCCGCCGAGCAGAGGGTTCTCCAGAACATCAACAACATGAGGCTATACGGTAAGGTTGTGAGGGCCATTAAAGAGAAAACGGCTTACGACAACCTCGCAGCTGAGGCTGCCAACCTGCCAGACAACGCGAGGGCTCTACTCGCGCAGATAAGGGGTGGGGCACCAGCTCCAAGCAGGCGTGCGACGAGTAAGCTAGCTGCGCAGGGAATATAAATGGTGTCCATAGATGAGTCTCTCAGTGATTACCAACGTTGTGAACGCAGTGATTCCAGTGGTCGTGTTTGTATTCGTGTTCCAGTTCCTGGTCAAGGCGCTCACCAGGTTGACTGGTATCGTGGAGACGGCGCCCGCGTGAGGTGAAAAATAGATGAGTCTAAACCTGAGTTCAATTGTGAGTATAATAACGTCCATCGTCCCAGTGTTCGTCATCATTCTGGTGCTTAAGATGTTGTTCGGGATATTCGGCTCACTTGGTCAAACCCTCGGTGGGGGTGGAGCGTAAATGAGTCTAAACCTGAGTTCAATAGTCAACATCATAACATCAATCGTACCAGTCTTCGTCATAGTGCTCGTACTCAAAATGCTATTCGGAGTGTTCGGCTCACTCACGACCGCTATGGGATAAACCTCTTTCGAGGTGTCCCATGACGTCCGCCGAGCCACCCGTCGAAGAGGAGCCAGAAGAGGAAGTAGTCCAGGTACCCCAGGAAGAGGTCGAAGTAATACCGCCAGAGGAAGAGAGGCCTCAGACGCTGCTTGGCAGGGTGGCCCGCGCGACTGGGCGAGTCGCCGAAGTGGTCAGCCGTACACCCGTCCGCTCAACCATAACCTTTTTTCTCAACTCAATTGTTGGTATAGTCGGCGTGGTCGTCGTTGTAGAGGCACTCAGAAGTATACCCCAGTTCTCATCAACCATTGGTACGGGGCTAACAACAACCGTTAAACTCGTCTTCCAGCTTTTACCCCTACTCGTCTTAATAACCATTATATCACTCGTCGGCTCATTTACTAAGGGGTCGTAGATGGCTTTCGCAATATTCCTTGACCCGTTATTCGACGCATTCCTCGCGTCAACGGCGATAGCTGCTTTCTCTGCTTATGAGAGCTACATAAACAGCACAAAGCAGGTGTCGATTTCACAGCAAGCGTTGATATCACAGCAGCAATTCAACCAGTTTAACGAAGCCTTCCTGACGTTTTCAGCGCTTATATCTATCTTCTCTCTGATTATGAACCTGATGTCATCGCTATGAACGGTGATGAACTGGCAGCTGAAACACCAGCCGACGAGTTAATAGCATACATAAAGGTATCACCACTCGTTTTCAAAGAATTCGCGCGGACATTCTCGATAGGTATGGGGTATAACGTCAGGGGTGAGGTCACAGTTTACCCAGATGGTGACTACATAACAGAGTACGGTCAAACTGGTAACACAGGCAACCCACTCACAAGGGATGAATACATATTTTTAATCAGCCGAGCGACAGAGGTGGGCCTGAATTGTCACGAACTATAACATTTGGTGACATCGTATCAGGCTTCTATATTGATTCATCCAAACTTGATGAATTCATGGTTCAGAGTGGCATAGAGTTTGATGTCCCACCAACGACAACGGCAGTGATGATTACACTCGACGGTGTCGTGTATCCAGTATCTGCGGGTGAGTACAGGGGTGTCAGGCTCAGGCATAAAATTGAAACTGGGTTCAAACTAACAGTGCGTGATGTATGTTTGCTATCCTCACTTGGAGCCAAAATCATGCCGTACTCGGTCATATTCTAAAAACATATAAGTGTGCCCAGTGTATGTATTAGTGTATGCCAGACCCCGTATATGAAGGAAGGTACAGGATACACGTACCGAGACGCGCGTTAATCGATGCTGCGAGCGGTAAACCAGTTGTAGCTACTGTTACAATATATTACATGGGTGAACGAGGCCAGCAACCCCAGACGACCCTACCAGCCATGCCATTCAAACCAGCACCAGCCGTACCATACAGGCCAGAACGCAGGCAGGTGTCACCAGCCCCATCGAAGCCAACCACTGTCCCATCACCTGAACCAAATATAATAGTTGTCAGGCCACCCCCACCCGTCGTAATACGTGAACAACCCGAGCCACCGAGAGTTGTCACAGTCGCACAGGGTGAAACCCAGCCATCTGAGGAAACAGTCAACATAGAGGCCGAGGTCAAACCAGCCGAGACCCCCAAAATGAGTTCAAGTCGTTCATCTTACTGGAGAAGGACGTACTGAATGGGCCATGCTCGGCAAATACCCCCAGCTCACTCGGGTGGCCCTCCCACCAGAGGCCACACTCGTAAGGACACCAAGCGGACAGTTATTCGAGTCAAAAGGCTACTTCGACTACACAGTCCTCGTAGGAAAGTACATCGTCTACGGCTCGGACGAATACGATACACTCGACTACTTCGAGGTGACACCAGTAGAGCCAATCGACGACGGGGTTCATGACGTATCAGCACTCGCCTACCCACCAATAACCGCCACCGCGTCCGCACTCATGTTGATTGAGGCGCTCAGGCTTGTCGGAGAGCTATCTGACCTGCTTTAAGGGTAAGGGTATAAAGCCGAAGAGCATAGTCGTCGCGGATGATTTTTCACATTTCAGTGGTAAGACCCTTCTGGTCGTAAACCCACTTGACTCACATTCATTTACACGTGTGCTTGAGGACGTGCTGAGTGGTATAAAGCCTCTCGGTTTCAGGGTAAAACGCATAAACCAGGTCGACATGTCGGTTGAGTATGCTGACTATAAGCTCAGAGTTGGCTCATACCTCAGACTACCCTATGCCTTTAATATGTATAATGGGTACGCGGATAAACGTGTATCATACATCGTAATCGATGGTAAAACGAATGTTGGTGCACGTGAGGGTTACACGATGGGGGAAAACGTTTACACCCCTAGCTTATTTTCACAGTATAATTTGATGCACAACGGCGTCGTCGCATCGGTTCTACCACACGGTATCAACCCAGCTATATGGTACCCTGAGGGCGTTGAGAAGAGGTATGACATACTGAATGTCGTGAGCGGTGAGAAGCGTAAGGGTATACCAGACTTCATCAGGATGTGTGAGGAAGTCAGGAAGCGTAAACCCGACTTAAAAGTTAAACTGTACGTGTACGGCCCACGCCCAGATGTGCCAGACTGGGTTGACGTGAGCTATGGGAGCATACCGCAGGGTGAAGTTAGAAAATTGTATTCGAGTGCAAGGCTGTACGCTTATTCGAGTTACGTCGAGGGGTTCGGGATGACCCCGCTTGAAGCCATGGCGTGCGGTACACCCGCGATAACAATCGATGCGCCAGCCATGAATGAATACATGCCCGAAAAGCTCACAGTCAGGGTAAGAGAAGTTAAATGGGTTGAATGGGATAAGTCTCCAAATGAGTTAAAGATGCCCTGGCACTACCCTGACATAGAGCACTGGGCTCAGCTCGTGTATGATGTTTTAACGGTTAAAGATTTATACGATGAGGCATTATCGCTCTGCCGTGAGACGGTTAAAAGCTATTTAACTGTTAAACACTACACCGCGTTGTTTGCTGAGCACGGCATCATAGTGTGAAAACAAATATATCTGTGCAGTGTATAACATACACGGTATGAGCACAGCAAAGGTGAAGCCGGGCGAAATATTCAGAATCGAGATGCTCACACTCAGGTTGATGCACCCCGACATAGCTGATTTATCAAACATAACATTCATAATGAACCTGCCAAAAGAAAAACGTCAAATACTTGACACACAGTTCAGTCGATACTCGCTACTTGCGTCTAAGGCTGGCCAACGCCTCATAGAGCTTGATAACAGCCCTAAAACACACGTGAAGGTGAGCTCACTACTGAATTCCATGAACCTCTTATACGATGAGCTCAAAACACTCATAGAGCTCGGCGGTGAAGCCCAGGCTAAGAGGGTTAAAGGCGTGTTCGATAAGGCGTACTACATCGTGCGTAAACTCCTAATCGATGTGAGCCTGAGGACTGGTGAGACGTTTTGACTTTCTCATTCTATAAATTCGCATTCATGTTCGGCACCGTGTACACGCTCGATGAGCTCCATGACTCTGATATATGGAGTATGGAGTACGCGAAGACGCTCGTCGAATGGTTCAGGGGTGTTGTCGACTTATACACGAGCACGCTTTCAAGTGTGTCGAGGGGAGCCGAGCTCGACATGATAAAGGGCATATCGGCGAGCATAAAGAAAGAACTGGATGATATGGTGGATGTAGCTGAGCACACACCAATATACTATAAGCGTGTGTTCGTGGATTTAAACAGGGTAAACCAGAGGTTCATATCGCTCCAGCACTATGCTGAGATAAAGGGTGTTAAACCATGATTGACCCGGACACCCTCAAGGGACGAATATCCATATCCAGGATGGTGGGCTCAAATAAATATAAAAAGGAAATAGATGGCTACATAATAATTAAACGTGGCACATTCATCGTGGTGGTGGGCAAGTCCAGGATATGGGCGTGGTGGACTGGGCTCGAGGAAAAGTATTATGAGGGGGTAATACGCAGTGAGCTTACCAGCACTGCCAGCTGAACACATACACGAGCACCTGAGCGGTGACTGGTGGCAAAGCAACGATATATTCTATGTGTTTGAACACATGGTGTTCTCAATAATACTATTCGTCGTCGAGGTCGTCATAGCCCAACGCATACTCATAGCGCTCCACCTCGCACCTAGCTAGAAAAGGCTAAAATATTAGCTCACCCTGTGATGATACATGTCCGCGCAGCTCACAACTAACGACATCATCCTTACCCTCTACGTGTTCGTCGTCTTTAACTTCATAGTCATGCTGAGTGATACGATATGAGAGTACTACTGTTAAACTCTAACAGCATGGTGGCGAGCTACACCGACGTGTGTAACCGACTCAAAGAGGCGCTCGTGCAGTACGGCCATGATGTACAGATAATAAGTATAAGGATGGTCACAGATGTATTCGACGCTAACCCCATCTACGTGGGTGACACCGTGCTATTGTTTAAGAGGGGTGGGACAATCAGGGTGGGTGACAGACATGTGCGCATGCTACGTATGCGTAATGCTGGCAGGTTCGACGTCGTCATAATGCCCCAGCTATTCGTTACGAGTGCCGTTAAACTCCTCGCCGATGAGTGGTCGACCATAGCTGATAAGGCGTATTTCCTCGCGGATTTAGAGGGCACCACCAAGGGGTGGAGTGATGAGATAAGGGATAAAACCAGGAAATTCCACGTGTACTCATCATCACTCTTTTCAACTGAAAATATACGTAACCTGGGGGTTAAGGTCGAAGGTATGCTCGAGCGCTACCTAAACCTCAAAGTGTTTTATAACGCGGACATGCGTATGGTCGAGCAATTCAGGCACAGGTTCGGTGAATTCATGCTCGCGTGGTGCGGGTTCGAGAAAGCCAGGCACCCACGTAAGGGGTTCGAGGAGCTCAACCGTGCATACTGGATAGCGGGTGATAAACTCCCGAGGTGTGTCGTCATAACGAACCAGACCCCAGAACAAATAGAGGCGCGATACAATGAGAAAATACACCCTAAATTATATATCTGGAACGTTTTCGGTAAACTCGAGAAGCAGACGCAGGCTGCCTTATATAGAGCTGCGACATACTTCGTTGCCACATCTCACAGTGAGGGGTTCGGACTGCTACCACTCGAGTCAATGGCGAGCGGTACACCCACAATATACGTTGATAGCCGTGCCCAGAACGAGCACTCTGTGGGGTGGCGTGTACCCGTGAACGGAGAAGCGTGGGAGCCAAGCCACTGGGAACTCATATATAAGTATTTCTTATACGACCCAGCTGAACTCGCGCGTGTGATGGTTGAAGCATGGGAAGCCAGGAACTCAGCTGAATACGAGGACATGTGTTATAAGAGCCTGGACATAGCTAGCAGGTACGACCTATCAAACTACTCGATGATAAACAGGATAATAGGTGGTTAGTGGATGCTGTACATATCTGATAATGCTGGATATTTTCCACATAATGGCAACCTACTGGTGGATTCAGAGGTCGTGGTTGGAGATAAACACGTCAAGTGCGACCCGTACCTCTCAAATATAGCTGCACTATTCGGTGGATTATTCAGGCTGAACACATCTGGATACGTCGTCATGTGCAGCTACACTGTATCAACGAGCATAGTGAGCTTCCAGGCGTCCGCATATACACAGACGAGCTGGTTCGCTGGAGTAAACACAAACATGTTCGGGTGCGTGGCGTTCGCGACGAGTGCACCGTCATACTCAGGGTACTCAGGCATACTGCTTTTTGAGGTGCTCTCAGGCGTGAGCCTCGGCCCACAGTTCTTCCTGAGCCTCGGCTTTCCATCACTGACTGTGTCATCCATATCTTACTCTAACTCAATAGTGGTCACCCTATCAGCCACGACGTCATTCAGCTTTTCTGGCACGGTATCAAGTGTAGCCGTGCTTGGAGCACTCGACTGGACTAACCCGAGCACTGGCACAGCATCATCCCAATTCGTGCACCTGATATATGCGGTTCTCCAGACACCCATAACTTTTTCAGCCAACCAGCCAGTTACTTATTACCTTACTTTAACATTCAGGTGAACAAAATGCACCTCTATCAGAGTGATGGAAAATGTTTAACGATAATCAAGGGTATGAAAGTGTTAATGTACGTGAACGACACAGTGATGGACGACCCCACCAACTCCAATTTCGCGCAGATGTTAATGCAGTTCATGTTTAATCTCAATACATTAAGTATGGTGGACGTTAATGGTGTAACCCATACCCTGAGCGGTGTCGCCATACCTGACGGCGCACTTTCACTCTCATACGCAGTTGGTAGCGGGTACGGCACTGTCACCCCAAGTGACTACAACCTGATAAGCTACATAACCGCCTTCCCAGTATCAGTAATATCAACCATATATACATCAACCGCCATATCCGTAATCATATCGACACAGGTATTCATAACATTTGGCATAATCATATCCGAGGTAGGCTTACTGGTGAGCATAAATATACCCGCTAACCCACCACTCACAAACGCGTTCAGTGGTACTTTTCTACTTACACACGACCTGGTAACCCCAGGCGTATCAATATCCCCATTAGGTGGCACACTCAACATCAGCACAGTGGTGGTGTTCTCATGAGTGTATCTGAAACTACAACGGTTGTGGGGGTGCAGTCACCCGCGTACTCAGAGTTCACACTCTTTCAATCGTTGTTCCCACTGATGTTCGTAATCATGCTCTTATCCATACTCGTATCCCTCTCGAAAGCTTTTTCATCGAATGAACGGACATCAAGCTTAATATAGCGCACAACATTTAAATTGGATTGACGAGTTTTGGTTCAGTCACCAACATATACCACAGCAACCCTCACGACTAGTGCAGCTTCCACCACAACGAGTAGTTCAACTACGATTAAGTCGCCGTCTACCACCATTCTGAGCTCATCGACGAGTGCAGCCTCTACCACAACGACCAGTTCAGCCACGATTAATTCGCCGTCTACCATCACTCTGAGCTCATCGACGAATTCGCCCGCAGCCACGGTCGCGTCCCCAAGCCAGACGTCCAGCACTACAACGGCAGACCCTTCCACCACAATTAATTCACCGTCAACCACTACCCTGAGCTCGTCAACGAGCACATCCGCAGCCACAATTGATTCACCGTCAACCACGTTATTGAATACGTCGACGAGTGCACCCGCAGCCACGGTGCCATCACCCAGCCAAACAGCGAGTACCACTACTGCATCAACGTCGACGGCGACGATTAATTCACCATCAACCACGCTACTGAGTACGTCAACGAGTACAACAACAACGGTTGTACCATCGCCAAGCCAGACATCGCAGATAGTGACTGCGTCAACGAGCACCACGACTGTGCCATCACCCAGCCAGACGTCAAGTATAATAAGTGTGACATCCCCATCACCCGTTAGCGGGTTCAGTGGGTTATTCCAGTTACTCGACAAACTCCTCCCACTCATACTCTTACTGCTACTACTCAGCTCACTGTTTGGTTTATTTGGGGAAAAGAAAAAGAAGAAGCCACCACCCCCGGCACCACCACCACCCACCGCGGTGGCCCCATACGTGCAGACACAGGTGCCTGAGGAAGAGGTGATAATAAACGTCCAGGGCCCAGGTGAATACGAAGAGCAAAGACAGTAGAAAACATTAAATTTATCCCGTTCATTTATCTGTATAAAATGAGCGTTAAGCTTGAAACAGAGGTTAAAGCACTCTTTGTAAGCGACCAGTTCGCCAAATTTTTCGTATACATTGAGCAATTCACACTGCCCGTACTTGAACACATGGTCGAAGTGTTCAGACGGAACTTCCCTGAGGACGAGTGGAAACTCACCATCACCCCGTCAATCGGTGGTTTAATATTCAGCTTCTCGAGGAAGTGATGTAAATGGTATCAGTCGGCTTATTCTTTGCTGCTTCTGGATGGCAGGAAATAGTGCCAAGCGCAATTATAGGTGGATACCTATTCTGTGAGACATTAATAAACACCTCACACTATCTGGTCGGCGTCAATATTTCTAACACATCTAACCAGGTGACAGTGATAACCTTTGCTGGCCCCACAGCAGCAATAGGCGGATATGATTGGAAGGACAGTGTTGGAATACTTGTTCAGGGTGCCCCTTCAGCACTCGGGTTAGGCGCAATCAGTGCAAGCGGTACAAGCTACTCGGTGATTGGGTTATATACGCCAAGCCTTATATCTGGGCCAAATTACGGTGATGGGTTATACACCGCAAACGCTCAATATTTTTCATCGATAAATATATCTGGTGAGATTTTATCAGATGTATTTGTATTTTACTGGATTGGTGCGGATAATGACACAACGTATTTTTACTATATAAGTGCCACATCACTGCTCGCATCGCAGAACCCAGTGTTAATAACATCACTCGCAGCTGCAAGCTATCTCCCAGCTGTGAGTGTTGGCCTAGCTGACGGTAATACTAATGCCTCAGCATTCGAGTGGAATGGTTCTTTATTCGTATTGTTTGCAGGCGGGGGCACAGTCCCACGCGGGTCGGCAGCACTGCTTTATACAAGTGGTTTTCAGACATTCACGTCGGTGTTCACATTCACCAGTGGGCTATCGCTTCTGTCCTACAATGATTTCTACGGAATACAACCTGCGGTAACTAACAGCTACCTCGCGATACCAGTATTCGACGGCACCAATGTCTCACTCGCATTGACAACTGTATCAACTTACCCATCATTCACACTCATATCAATATATTCCAACCCCCCGAACACGAGTTCTGAGCTCAGGTTAACCGCGTATGGTTACGGTAGATATATTCTAATCGGTATAGGGACGCGTGTAGGTATAAGTGGCAGCCCATTCGGGTGGCTTGGAATATATGACACAGCGACCAATAGTTTAATACCGATTATAACGAGTATAAGCGCATTCATACATGACCCATTCCTTTTGATTAACCCGTCAACGATAATATTCCCGATTAACGCGTATAATGGCACACCATCGTCTTCACTTTTGAGTCTGGTGCTCGATAGTGGTATATCACTTATAATGAGCCTACCTTCGAGTGTAACGGTCGGTCAGGCTACAACGGTTACAGTGTCGACGTCACCAGCAACATCCAACCTGTCAATATTCCTGTATGAAGATAACGCGTGTGATTATACACAAGACCTGATTGATTTCTCAAGCGCCAAACTTATAGGTAGCGCACTCACCAATTCAAGCGGTGTGGCCACATTCAGCTATACACCTTCGTCCACAGGTGTTAAAAGACTGGTGGCTCTCTATTACGGATAGGTGGTATGAATGGTATCAGTTTCAACATATTTAGCAAATAATGGTAACGGGTTCGCTTCACCTTCAGCCGTGGTCAACGGGTACCTTTACTATGGAGATGGTTCGGCTGGTGCTGGTACAGTATTAGCGTACAATATAGCAGCTGCGTCATCCACAACGCTTGAGACAGGTGGGATGGCACCCGTTATAGGTTCACCGTTCACGGGTAACGCAATAATCCAGAAAGGGTATCAGCTGGCGTATGTCAGTGGGGCAACTGTTACTGTGAGTTATTATGCTGTGGCCCCCAGCAATTTCTCTAATTATTTCCAGAATGGCTTAGTTATGGCATCAGGTGTAGGTTTCAACACGTCACTCACCAACGTCGTTATATGGACAGCTGCTTCAACTGATAACTCAACGGTCGGGGTGTTCTATATAGAGGAGTCACAGATAAACGGCTCAACGTCAGCTACGGTGGCTGCGAGCTTCGTCCCAATAGCGCCTACTGCACCAAGCGCATCCAACAATAACACTTTTGCTACGGTTGTATTCATGAATGGTGTATACTACATGATAGCGGTTGGTGGCGGGGCTGCGCCGAGGGGTGCGGTGGTCGTACTCTCATCTACCAACCTTACAACGTGGACATCTATACTCAGTTTAAGCGGGTTCACAATCAGTACGCCGAGTGGGTTCATGCAATTCCAGGCAGCTGCGACGCCTCAGGGCATTGTGTTCCCATGGGTTAACCCAGCCAACGGTGTAATATCAATTGTTCTACTCCCATCGGCTACGCCAACCACACCCACATATATTAATACGTTTGTGAGTGTAACGACCACCCAGCTCACAAACCAGTTAAACACATACATACAATTTTTCGGCTCACTTGTAATACTGGGTATTGACGCAACCAATGGTGGCCTGGCCAGTGGTGGTAGCAGCATCGTGATGGTGTACGACTTCACCACAGGTGACTTGTTCGAGGTGTGGCCAACCGTTACGAGTGTGTCGGCCACGGTTACACCGAGCGGTAACGGTAACCTTGTGAATATATGTCTGCTTTCAAACAACCTGGTCTTATTCGGACTCGACTATATCGGGGCCACTACATCATCCAGTGTGATGGTTATATCATTCGATAACTTCATCGGCCTCACGATAAGTGCGCCAGCCCTAACCCAGGGCCAAACCGTCACAGTCCAGGTGTCCACATCGCCAGCCACATCAAATATAACCATAAACCTGTACGCGTTTCAGGGTGAATTAATCGGGTTCACAGGGTTCGGTGGCACATTACTCGGTAGCGGTGTAACCAACACGAGTGGTGTAGCGGACATATCATTCACGGTGCCATCTTATAGCACACTCGTGTTATTAGCTGAATACGCGGGTGGATAAAAAGAGTGGTGGGGTGGCTTTTATACGACCCAGTAGAGCTTGCCACCCCTGTTATACACGGTTACCTCTTTCCCTTTTAGCTGCGCCACTTTGTCTTGTGTGCTCGGGTCGTCGATGTTTGTGACGCCCACAGCTGATAGCAGGCGTGCTGCACTACCAGTTATCACGTTCCTGTTGAGACCGAAGAGGTGGCTGTACCTCTGACCGTTCAGCTCGACTTCGAGAACCAGTGTTTTGCTTGACACGCCTATCTGGGTGTAGATTGGCTCTGTGACATATCGGGCGTCCACTATTTTCACCTTTCTGCCTTCCTTCGGTATTTCGTCTTTGGGTATCTGTGGCGGTACATTACGTACAGACATGTTTTCCACCGGTTATGTTGTATTCGGCGGGAACATATAAGTCTTTTTACGACCGTAGAAACCCCCAAAAGGCTTAAATAATCCTTTAAAGCGTGTAGATGTATGTCTGAAACACAGAGGAAGTTTGAACTCGTGTTGAGGGTTCAGAAGTCTGGTAAAGTGCAGATACCGAAGTACATGGTAGACCGCTTCAAGCTAAGAGGAAAGCTTGTAAGGGTGGTAATCGAAATTGTTTAAGCGCTTATCCGGGCGCCTGGTAACCACCTATGAGCTCACGTGTACGCCTGTCATACCCGAAGGTGTTCGGCGGGGACATAAGCGAACTCGCACGCAGGGTGGCCGAGCTGAGCGTGAGGAAGATACTCGGGAACTCGACCACCGCGACGCTCTTATACCTGATACCGGTGACCGACCTGTCGACCCGCCAGATAATGTCCGACCTCAGATTGTTTTTCCCATTCGCGTCGAGCGCCACCCTGAGGCGTTACACACGCTATCTGAGGCTTGTGGCGAGGGGTGTGTTCGGCCTGAGGGTGAAGAGTTACATGCGTGTTAAGGTTGAAGCCACATGGGTAATCGGGGTTTCAGGCGCACGGCCATGCATAGCTACAACTGATGCCCTGAGCGAATGGGTCTATTATACCCCATTCGACAGGTTTTCGCCGACTAACCCTTCGAGTGTTATCCAGCTCGCCCTCAACGCTTATTATGAAACCATCGGTGACGCTATAAGGGTGTGTGGCAGTGGTACACCTGAATACACCAACCTGAAGGTAATAATCGAGGTTAACGGGTACGGTAAACAGTATTCTTCCACTGTGCTATATATAAAGGGCTCAGAGGTCAACACTGTTAACAACCTCTACTATTCACTCGTGAACGTGCTTGGCGGTGGGAGCGCCATGCCCCTCGAAATAATACACACGCTTGACAACACTACGCTATGGGCCAGGCGGGGTGATATAGTGTGAGGGATAAGTTCTATAAGCTGTACGGGTTCGACACCGAGACGGTGTACACGGTCGTCCATAAGCTGTACAGTGTCCAGTATTACAATGAGATGGACGGTGGACACATACTGTACGATAAACGTGAGATAAAGAGGTGGGCTGACTCTCTCCATAACGCCGTCCTGGTGGCTCACAACGCGGTGTTCGACTTCGCGGTCACACGCAACCTGTGGCCAGAGGCAAAAGTGTTCGTCAATAGGGGCAAACCATACAAGATAGTGTTGAAGCCAGACGTGTTCCTGGTTGATTTGGCGAGGTTTTTCTCGGGTATGAGCCTCGCGCGTGTCGGTGAAGCGTTTGGCTACAAAAAGCTCGAGAAACCGCCCTACCTGGGTAAACGTGAACCCACACCCCCAGAGAGGCAATACTTTGAAGAGTACGCGATAAATGACGCTAAAATAACATACTTTGTTTTCAAATACATCATGCGTGACCTGGTCACCCGTGACATTGAAGGCAACTACGGTGTTACACATGTATTCAACACCGCCCCAAGCTATGCGAGATACAGGTGGTCGACCACCACTGACGTGAAGGTGGGTAACTGGTACTATGACCTCGAGCACCTGTACTTAGGGGCGCGCACGGAGTGTATTGGCTACGGCAGGTTCGACGACGTCGTGGTGTTCGACATCAACTCGAGCTACCCCCACTCGGCGTGGAGGCTCGTCTTCCCAGACACGAAGAAATACGTAATCAGCAACGACATATCGTATGAGGGGGCGGTATACGCAGAGGTGCTCGTCAAAAAAGATTGGCTCCCACCACTCGCGTATAAGAAAGAGGTTAACGGTGAGATGAAGCTCATCTTCCCGTATGGTAAGCTGAAAAAGTGGTTCACTACTCTGGAGCTCAGGTATTTACAGGACAATAAGATGGGTGAGGTGCACAGAATCATAAAGCACAGGCTATTCGAGGGTGTCGATTCACCCTTCAGGAAGTTCGTCGAGGAGCATTATAACATGAAGCTCAGGGCTGAGGCTGAACACAACGAGGCGATGCGCATGTACGCCAAACTCATGCTCAACTCATTTTACGGGACGTGGGGCTTACGCATACAATCGGGTCAGGTGAGGACGACACCACCCGACGACTGGAACGGGTGGGTTGAAAATAACGGTATATGGGTTAAGCGTAGCACTGATAAGCCGAAACTCGCACCACAGTCCAACCTGCTTGTAGCCAGCTACATAACAGCCGACGCACGCCTGTATCTCCACTCACTGTGTAAGGACGACGAAACAGTGGTGTACATGGACACCGATTCTATCCATACAATGTACCCTGAAAAATACATGAAGCATGTTGGACAGGGTTTAGGTAAACTCAAAATCGAAAACGATAAATCTGGTGAGAACTACTATTTCAGGGCGAAAACATACATAATTGAGTCTGAGGATGAAAAACAATTTTATATAAAGGGGTTACCGAGGCGTGAAATAATATTCTCACCTGACACACTGAGTGTAACGGGTATGGGTGTCACAATCAGGCAGAACCTGTTTCACCCTGAATTACTGCTAACTGAAAACAGCCTGGTAAGGGTCGTTAAACTCGAATTCGACCATAAACGGTTACTCAAAGATAAAATAGACCCCTTCCACTCTAATACTATGAGTGAGCCGAGGTGTGTTGAAGATTGGTGAACTATGAGCGTGAAATAGTAAAAATAAACATGGCGCTATCGAAGGTACCAGAGCTACTCAGGTTCGCACGGGCGAATGCTGCGGTTCTACGTGACTACTATAAACTCGACATGGATGACGAGATGAGGAGCGCGATTGAGAAGCTCATAGGCGCGATGGGTGAGTTCGAGGGCAGTGTTGTAGCCTACTCGACGCGTGCAGTCAAGAAAAAAGATGAAATAGCAAAGCAGAAAATGGATGAGTTCCGCGCCAGAGTCCTCAACAACATAAAGCAGAAAGGTGTTAAGAATGGGTAAACGCCTCCTCATCGGTACGCCTGCACGCAACCTGGGTGACATATCGCCTGAGTGGTTGGCTAACCTCAGGCAGCTCGACCTGGCAGGCTACTCTGAGGCGTCACTCTACATAGCGTGCAACACTCATGTAAATGAAATAGCAGTGGATGACACAACAAAGTGGCGGTATGTCGCCACAAACATGGAGAAACTCAGGTTACTGTGCGCGTCTCAGGGGTTCGACGACCTCTTCATAGTTGACTCAGACATCTACCCGAGGCCAGACGCGCTCAGGGTGATGTCAGCCTACACAGATAAATATGACATAGTCGTAGGCGTATATAACAGTAGAAAAGAGAGGTATGGTATCGTGAGGCCTCAAATAGCTTTTGAGTGGAACCATAACAGGAATGCTGAGGAATACATCAGGCGCGGTGAACCGTTTGAAGTCGAAGGGTTCTTCCCAACTGGCCTCATGCTTGTGACTGGGCGAGCGCTCATAGTACCCTTCATAAATAAGTACCTGAACGAAGGCGTACAGGTCGAGTGGTTCGGCTTCAAGACGAACACGTATTCAGCTGATATGGCGTACTCGAGGGCTGCACACGAATACGGCATGCGTATCATCTGTGTGCCAGCATACGCAGAACACGGTGAAAACGTTTTTAAAGGTGGATGGATGTGATAACAATTATGAGCGTGCACGGGATAATCCGTGACATACACCCAGGTAAACCCAGGACGGATGTTAAGGCCAGGTTATCAAGCCTCGTATCACAGAGTCAGAACGTCGTCGTAACATGGGAGTGGTATGATAAGAGTCAGGGAATAATAAAATGGACGTTCACGAACAATGGTAAGATACAGGAATCAGTCATCCTGCTACGTAACGGCTACTATTTTGGCGGGGCGTTCTGGCCCGTATACGTAGCCAACTCAGAGTTCGGTGTCACATGGATGAATGAGGTTAAACCGTTAGCTGATAATGGTGCTGAGAATAACGCGCCACCCATAGCGCCAGTTACGTTCACAAACGGGTACACACAGGTGCTCTTCATCTTTACTCTCAGTGGTGGGCAGACGTGGAGCATGCTTGAAGGTGGGTTCAACAACGTCACGCCTCAACCCCAAGGCGTGTACACGGTGGGTAACCCCGTGCTACAAACGTGGTGCATCGGTTACGACCAACAACGCGTTGTAGACTGGGATAGCCAGACTGGGACAACCCTTCAAGGCTACTCTCCTGACCCGGAGACGATAACAACGGTCGTATGGCAGGCGTCACCTGGTGCGCCCTACGACGCTTTACCCTTCAACGACATGTACTGTGATACGCCGTGTCCATGCGCGCTCCAGCCAGCACCACAGCCAACATGTTTCGAGATACTTGAATACATAGCGATAGCCGTCGAGACGGGTAACTTCTCGAGTATTAGCGTGCAGGACATAATAAACGCGGTGGAATGCCTTTTCACTGGTCATGTGAGCTTCAAGGACAGGTTGAAGATAGCCGTTAAAATCCTTTTCATGAGAGGTGGTAAAAAATGAAGATAACGCTTAAACTCAGCTCAGTCACAACTGAAGGCTCATACGTTATATACCGCTTCCAGAGGTACGAGGACGTCGTACAGGAACACACGCAGCCAATCGTTGTGATGAAGGGTAACCCTATTGAATCACTCGAAACAATATTCAACAACGTATTTAAGGAAGTATCCAGGATGCACCTGTCAGAGATGGGTATACTCACAATCGTACTAACTGAAGATGAGAACGAGAGCTGGCCACTATCACACAGGCTGAGGGTTGGAGACGTCTACACACTGGTATTCGATGAATCGGGAATAAGATTCACTGAAAACACCTAGACGAGAAATAACACCTCTTACACCTCTCTCCAACATTTCTATCGGGTGTATTCATCCTATCGATGTGGCTCAGCAAAGACTCTTTCCTCTCATCTATCTCTCTCAAAATATCAGACACGCTTTGAGTGATGTGGACGGGTACGAACTTTGATTCAAGCGTCATGTAATTAAAATAATAGAGACCGCACCCCTTCACGTGTACGCCGTTGTGGTGCATAATCGCATAATAATAGCGCAGCTGGTTAACGTACTCTTCAGGTGGAGTGATAGGGATGTTCCTTACGAATTTTTTATCGAATAAAATCTGATTTTTATCGTCGTATTCATCTATTGTGGCGATGACGCCGTTGTATTCGTACGTCGTCTCATGGTACGGTGTAAGCGGTGTTGTATGCAGAAGTGAGCCTATCCACATGTATATGTGGCCCGTGATATCTGAGGTGGGCGTGGCGGTCTTCATATAAAAACGTTTCCGTTCACACTCTGATACCAGGTCAGTCACGTGGACACCCGCCCTTTTATTGTTAACAGCCCTGGCTATCGCGGTATAGAAATATTCGTCGATAACTGATTTCACTCTATTAACTTCGTCGTAATCCCAGATATCCACGCTCATAAGAGGGCCCTCTTAACGAGTATTTTCCTCATGCAGCTAGGGCAAGTGATGTAGTAAAACCCACTACGCGTGTACCACTCATGTCCACAGATATAGCATTTCACGTGTCGTTTATTCATCATGTATTCGCCACCTTGGCTCAGTCTGGTATATTTCTCTCCTACGCTTAGCGTGTTCGTCGAAATATTCGATGTCATCAACGATGTCGACGACGTAACCGTAATCCTTACTTTTATCTGGCCTGAGAACCCGCCCAACACGTTGAAGAGCGCGGGTTGATGATTTACCGCCACCCGCCAGGACGAGTGAACGAAGGTTCGGGATATCGAGGCCCTCATCCGCCAGAGTTGTGCAAACTATCACGCTTTGTTCGTTGGAGCGCACCCTGTCAAATATCGATTTCCTTAGCTCTGGTGTTACTTCACTCGATACAAATATGGCATCATCAATCATGGACGACTGGAGCCTGCCATGCTTTATTTCCTTGACGATAACCATGCATGGCTTTGGAAGTGAACGCACTATTTCGGCTACGCGCTTCGCCCTATCCTCATTTGCGAATACATGGCTCTTAGCATCGGGCCAACTTACAGGTGTATAAGAATGGTCAACGTGATACATGGTGATATCGGCTGGAACAACGTAGCCCATATCCGCTAAATCGCTTGCATTCGTGATATGGGCAACTGTACCCATGAACGCGTAGATATCCATGCTACGCCCGTCGTCACGCCATGGGGTAGCACTTAGCCCCAACCTGAGGGATGTATCGTTGTATTTCACCACGGTGCGTGCAGTTGAAGCTGGTACGTGTTGAGTCTCATCGAAAATAACAAGCTCTGATGTGGAATACTCATAGAGTAAACGCTTCCTGTCCTCATCATTGAGCTCCACATCATCGTATTTAATGCCTTCACTGGTAAGCTCATTAATCATCTGTTTATCAGTATCATCGAGACTTTCATTGATTACTTTATTCAGTGTTTGAACGGTAGCCATCACGGTGTTCTTTGAATAATCCATGCTACCGCTCATCACCAGGCCAACATTTTTATCACCGAACCGTTCCCATACCTCTTTTGCCTGAAGCAACAAGTCAGTTGATAAAGTAACAAAGAATGTCTTGGGGCGGTTCAGGGATTCGTGCACTAATTTCGCAACAACTGTTTTACCCCCGCCCGTAGCCATCTGAACCGTGGCAGCACCACACTTCTGAAACTGTGATGTAACAGCCCTCATGGCATCCATCTGATATTTCCTTGGTTCAAACCCATGAACCTGAACTTCACGTGTTTGAACATCGAATAATTTAGGTAAGGGCCTACCGCTCACACGCTCGAGAATTGGGGCCAAACCGCGATATGTAACGACTGGATTTTCACCCCATACGCGGTATATGCGTTTAGGAACATATCGGTGAACTTCACGGTCATACGTCTTTATTTCATAACTTAGTTCTGAGCGTATCGCATCAAGCGGTAGGTGTCTAGCGCGTAGCTTGATGTAGTTGCCATTTAACTCATAAGCGTAGTCACCCATGTTTTCGGCCATCCTCAAAGCCTCATCAAGTTCATGGCCAACCATGCCAATATTCATTAGCTCATCGATTATCTGCTTCACTTCATCGAGGGAATAGTTGGCTATTTTCGACGCGTTAGGCTTCCACTTTTTTAGCGCAGGGTCGAAGCTGAAAAGTTTCGACACCACGCTAAGATAGCGCTCAAATTCATCCCTGCTTAGATACCTGGATAAAGCCATGATTGGTAGTAGTAGTTAGTAATATATAAACCTATTTCTTTATTATCTTTAACTCGAACACTAAATTCCAGCGGTGAACCTCTTTATTCACAAGTGAAAACTTCCACCCATTACGCCTAGCTAAATAATTATCCGCACATAGAAAATCGGGTGTATGCTTTGAAAAATGGTTAACGTGTGTGATATCCCGCCAACTCTCTTCGCTCTCATAATGAGGAGTCTCTATGTGGATGATAGCCCCGTCGACGCACACCCTGTAAACCTCTCGAAAGAAAAGCTCTATATTTCTGATATGTTCAACAACCTGATTCGCACGGATATACTCTACACTATTCGACTCGAAGGGTAACCCGCGCTCTAAATCCCATAGGATATCGGGGTCACCGTACAGGTCAACGGTAACAAAACCCTCTATCCTTGAGGATTCACCCAAAGCTACTTTAAGCATAAATGAAAAAATGAGGGATAATTAAAAAGTTTTAGCGTAAGTGCTTAGCGTGTTTGCGCCTAACGTGGTACGGTAAATATGTCACGCTGTACTGCTTACCACAATATGGGCATTCAATCAGTTTATGAATCCTAACACCAGTCATCTAACGTACCACCCCATGAAAACAGTGAATTCACGATGTTGTAATGCGATATGACAAACTTTTCCCTTAAATCCAGGTATTGCTGAAGGGCTGTTAAAAACTCGACGCCCCTGTCAGTTATCTCGACATTCTTACGATTTACACCATCGCCGTGCTTCACTCTAACATAACCGTTTTTCTGAAGCACGTCGATGTACTTTTCAAGCACATGCGGGTTTAAGTTAGACTGATACATTAGATGCGTCATTCTAATAGCCCCATTGTTAGCTATCGCTTGAAGAACATCCCTAGCTATTGTGAACCTATCACGTCTACGCCTTGTTTTTAAATTTAGCATGTTTCCACCGCCTCGAAATTTGAGATAGTTGCACACCACGTATCTTTTTGTCTTTCAACTACACCGCTAAGTACATACACTTTTCCACTCAACACCTCGACGGTAGAAAAGTAAAAGAGGTTATCATCGCCGTTATCATATTCTGGTTCACTCGATTCACGTGTATTAACTACTAGCCCTTTTTCTTTCGCTAATACCTTCACCGCGGAAAAAATCGCGGTATCAGGGTCACCGCCATAACCCTCAAACACTTGCTTCATTTTAATCACCGCCTCAACAACTTTTTGTATTTTTTAACGAACTCTTCCCTGGTGATTAAGCCCTTGACGTAATAGCTGAACAGTTCTTGTCTTTCGTGGTTAGCTTCCTTATCTTCGCCGAAATAGTAGCCGTACTCCAGAATAGGCCCCCATGCGTAATAGTTAGTATCCAACTGCATGTCTTCAAAGCTCTTTAAGTCTTCTTGGGTTATCACGTTTTTCACTTCATAAAGAGCAACATCCCTTACAGCCATCACAAAGAACCCGAAGTATGGCCTTACATTTTTGTACTCATCCATGTAATACAGGGCCCTGTTTATGGTTCCTGGATGCGCTTGTTCCATTTTGTATATTGCATAAAGGTCTAATAGGCCGATGTTCAACACTTCACACGCGATTTTTTCGGCGTATTCCAGTTGGGTTTTCATGTCAATTTGGGGCGCGTCTTGGCTTTTAGCCGTAGCCCCGCCGGTGTTGACGTTTTTATTTACGTTTTTCGCCGTCATGGTTATCGTATATAATATATCATAAGAGATATAAAAGCCTTTTGGTAAAAGTGAATTGGCAAAAAGTTGAAATTATGAACTTTAGCTTTTTGATTCTTCGCTATATTTAATGTCTCTTAATGACCTCTTAATTAAAATATGCGCTATGAAAATAATAGACGCAAACATACTTAAGGCCAAAACTAAACTGCTTAATCCATCCATGAGAACAACAAAACTAAACATGTATATAACATTATCCCCTACTCGAAAATAGGGATGAATCAGTAAAAGATAATAAATAGAGCTATGGTTAAGAGCACTTTAGCTTTTCCTGGTAATTTGACCACCCCAAAAGCGCTTAACCGCTTGTCTTTGTAATTGAGAAATTGGGGTTTTCCGTACTATCGCTATACCGCACCTTTTACACTGCAATAAGTAATTACCATACTCATCACGCCCATAAAGAAAAAGGGGATATGCCCCGCATCGGGGGCAAACTGGATAAGCACTTTGACCTACAACGACCCATTTTAACTTCGCCGTCATGACAATCATATAATATATGTCATAAGGTACTTAAAAGCCTTTTGGTAAAAGTAAATCAGTAAAAGATAATAAATAGGGCCAAAGAAAAAGAGTTAAAGTTAAAAGCACTTTAGCTTTTGTATTCACGGCGTTCACTTCATACTACACTCAAGCACCCCATAACGGGGTACCTGGATACAACACTTGTGTTTTCGGTGCTTACAAAGTTGCGCCGAAATACAAAGACACGTGCAACAATCACATGCCCCGTATTCAGTCATTAGCTTCACCCCATTTAATCGACATCTCTACTTGGTTTAGGGTGAACTAACAAATATTCCCCTAAAGGTATCACTATTTCTTCATGGTCTGAACTAGTTATTTTGGTATCACTTTGCACATATATTATTCTTTGTTCGACGCCGATAGGTATGAAAGATATATCACCTTGAATAATGTGATTATAGAACCTTAGACTATTTGCCTTTTTGTATAGGTAACTTGGTAAACCTTCATTTTCATGATATGCTAGTTTAAACACTTGTAAATGCCCTTGAGACGCAAAATAGCTTAATGAAATATCTGAATAATAGTTAAAGCTAATTGTGTTTTCCGTGAAAAGCTCTAGATACCAATCAAGCTTTTTATCCGTGAAGCGTGAAATATTCGGGTAATAGCTTTTTTGGTGAATGGCGCCTTCTATTTCACGCCATAAGCCCTTAAAAACGTTAAATCGATTTATTGTGTATAACCGTAAATCGTCAACTATATCGCTCAATTCGATATATTGAGTATTGCTAAGTGTTTTTTCATGCCTTACGTTTATGGTGAACGGTGTATTTGTTTTGCTAAGGAAAGTAAACACTTTTTCGGCTTCTAATGGTGTGTTTATATCCACGCTTGATTTAACTACAAAGTACTTATTGTTAATCGATATATAGTAGCCCTTTTGGAATTTTCCAACAAAAGCCCCGTAAGCCATATCTATCACTAAACGGTAAACGGGGGATTCAAAAAATTCCCCATTTATCGCTTGAAAAGCAAAAGCGATTTTTTCCGCCCTATTCTCTAAAAATTGTTCACTCATGCTTTTCACCCTTATTAAGCCTAATGTATTCTTCCATTAGGTCTAGAACCAAATAGCTTTTAACGCTTCCTTGACCTAGCAATTGTTCAGTTAATAAAGTAGCCAAAAGCTTTAACTTTAACATATCGCCTTTTTTTAGCTCTTTTTGTTCGCTAATCTCTTTCAGCTCATTTAGTGTACGCCAATAGTTACCTGGAAAAATAAAGCCGTAAACATAAAGGTCGACTATACTATTTCGGGGCGCGCTTATGGTATCGTTTTCAGTCATGCTTTTCATCCCCTAATTCGTTTAAGTCTAAACTAACTTTTTCAAGTGTGTAAAGCTCTTTCCATACAAAAATACTGTGTGTTGGCTTTTGTGTCACTTTGACTTTAAAGTAAACAATTGACCCGAAAAGTTCTATTGCGTATATTTGCGTGTCACCCTTTTCGCTTATTTTCGCGTATTTAACGGTAACTTTTCGGGGCGCGCTATTAGTAGCCCCACCGATATCCACACCCGTTAAAGTTCCCTTTGACGCCATATTTATCGCATATAATATATCACAGCTTTTATTTAAGATTTTCGCTCAGTTTTTGCTACTAAGTAGTAAAATTGGACTTAGTCCACCGCTTGACAAACGACTAGGGCGGGAAGCAGGCGTGGACACGCACAGGCATGCATACCGATG
>Ga0080006_1145760_pt1 | contig 24766 bp, 46 predicted proteins | sample RS3BMetagenome_FD_69209 | JGI IMG/M metagenome (GOLD analysis project Ga0080006, IMG submission 69209) | Ferric oxide microbial mat and aquatic microbial communities from Rainbow Spring, Yellowstone National Park, USA - RS3B (SPADES... ...
TTTTTATGTGGTGAGTGTAAATGACGGAATGATGGAGCTAGTGTGGGCAGCGGACACTACTATACCTAGCGCTCTCTCTATGGCTGAGAGAGCGTGGAATCGAATATATCGACGTAGTTCGACAAAAAATAACCCGTTCAGTGAAGTAAAGTTGATGAGGAGTGGCGAAAGGTTTAAATAGTGGGAATACGTAGGTACAGGTGGTGAGAAAGGTGGAAGAAAAAAAGATGATTGAGGAGATGGCCGAAACTCAACCCCAGACCCCCAAGTCGCACATTCTCTCATTTCCATATCGACGGACGAGGATGGGGGGGTTTGATGACACGATATTGATATCCCTCCGAACGGGGGGGGCAATTAAGTCAGTGTTGCGAACTAGTCGTTCGGGAAACCATGGGAGTAGGTTATATAGGCTATACCCAGGCAAATATCTCGCCTACGAGGTCGATCAGAGTAACGGGGGAAATCTTTATGCCACAATACGGATAATCCGACTTGGTGAGGACGGGCAGACGGAAACAGAAAAGGAGTGGCAGGTCTGCAACAGAGAACCTATCATGACGTTGGACGATCTGCCAGAAAATGTACGAACGCTGTTAGTTAAAAATAAAGACGTACTGCCGCTATTTCAGTATGTCTTCCTCGATATCCCGGAACAGCTCGCCGAACTGTTCCAGGATCCCGACCAGGAGGGGGAGTGAAGATGACGGAAACAGTCCCTGAGCAAACGAAAATAAAGGTATACTACATGCACCAACAGGACGGGATGTCCCGTCTTAGCCCCATCCTCCTCCTTGACGGAGGTCGGGTGTGGCAGGCCAGTGTAAAGAGAAAGCCCAACGGCGTGGACATGTATTATCTCTTCCTTGATGATTCCGTTTACGTGAAACTCTGGAAGGATAAACATGGAAACTTGTTGTTGAACGTTAATAACGTAGCTGACCCCATCTTCTTCAGTCCTGAAAAACCCGACGTCTTCTCCATTGACGTTGCGTTAAGCTATCTTAGGTGGGATGACGAGGCGATCTACTACGGCAATGAGAAAAAGGTAGAGTTCAGTATCCCCGTTATAGGTGTTGTGCAGAGGCTGAATCCGTGGGCGACACGTCCTCTAGTATATCTATTGTTCCAGATGTTTGCCTACACCAGCCCCCCAGCTGCCGCTAGCACTCCGGCCGGTGCTGACGTCGAATCCACTCCCCAGAACGTATAACTTTTTTGGTATTTTCATCTATTTAGAACGATTAAGACACGAGGGTTAACCCGTTTTTTGTAACCCTGGCTGGATCCCCCACTTTTAGAAATAGGGGTTAAGGGGGCGAAAAGTTTATATAGGGAAAATACGTAGGTAGTATAGTGATTGCGATGATAAAGAAGAAGCAATATTATGACCCAGAGGAAAAGGTATTATACATGGTAGAGTACGACGTAGATAAAAACTACGACACTGTAAAAAGTATTCAAATAGTGGAAAGTTACAGGCCATTAGGTACAGAGTACGCAAATAGAGAAGACCAAGTGCTGAAGGTAGTAATGAAGTCCCCGTCTGAAATTGATATCACTGCGTACACACGTACCGAGGATTGGAATGGAACAGGGGTAAAGGATCGAGTGCATCTTACTCTCGAACTCGAACCTGAGGTAGGGGATGAGGATCCGTTTTTCACCTACTCTGACAAATTGGACGAATGGGACATCAAGAAACTGCGAGAGGACATTGTGAGGTACATCATGGATATCATAGGCGATTTACTTTAATTGTAAGGTCAATTCAATTTTTTCTCGCTCTTTATTTTCCGTAACGACTGAGCTCAATGACAACTATTTCGAATTTGTTGGGATCTAGCTTGGGTTTATGAAGCTTTTTAGCTTCTGCTATCCACTCCTCGACACTTTCAAATCCGGTATAATCTGCATACTGGCTTAACGAAAAAAGTGTGAGAGGAGCTATTGTGATAACCTTACCGTAAAATCTCTTATCCCCTACTTTTGCAATTACTCTTTTTCCTGCTCTATAGTACCCTTTCCTTCTGATTGTCGCGACTACATTAGCTCCGTTTAGGATATACTTCTGCACCGTAGGTGAATTGAAAATCATGGATGGGTCACTTCCTTAGGTGTTAGCATTATACAAAGGTTTAAGGTAGTGTCTTAGAAATGTGTGTCTCACATATGATATATATAACTGCTCCTCATCCTCCACATACTCGATTCTGGTGACGTGTATCCCATTCTTCTCCTTCTTTCTCAATCGTAATACGTGAATGCCATCCCTCTCCTCCTCCTTCCACGCATCATAGCACCCCTTTATATACTCCAGTTCCTCCTTGGTGATGGGTTCCATTATGAAGTCGATCTCTATATTGTCCTTCGACCTAGCGTATGCTAGGTCGTATATGTTCACATTAGAAGGGAGTTCTTGCATATACTCTCCACATCCTCCTTCTGTACAAGGTAGTATATACATGCACTAGCTATTATATATTCTGGCACTTCGTATTTGATCGATGCTACCTTGAGTGCAGCCCGCAACTCTGGGGTCGTCATGAACGCCTTCAGCACTGAGGAGTACCCCATCTGCTTTACGATCTCCAGTACCTCATTTATGTTCTCCATGCCTTGCTTTATGGCATATGCAATAAGTTGATGCTGTGTAACGCGAATACCAGAGAGTATACATCTTGCCTTCAACGTTTTCACCTCTGCTACGGCATATTTAGCCAAGTAGATGCCGTAGACCATCCTCCCCCTTATCATACCCACACCTTAAGTACTTGAAGTATAAATCTTTTCATCTCCACATGAAGGCCTACCTGAGCGAAAAATATATAAGTGTTTGATACCACAATTATGTAATGGCCGTAGTTAAGAAGGGAGGTAAACCCCAGGTGGAAGACCAGGCGGACCCGCTTGCGGACCTCCAATGGGAGGAGGCGCCGGCGACCGCCTACAAGGTAAACGTAGGGGATGAAATAGTTTTTGTTCCCCTTTCTGACTTAAGGACTGTAAAGCGAGGAGGAGCGTGGGTGCTCGATGCCTACGTCCTTCGCTGGAAGAGGGCAGACGGGGAGCTGAGGGAACAGCGACTCACTCTATTCGTGCAGACTATTCTTGCGAGTAGAGTACAGCAAGCAATAGCGAGATATGGCGTAGGGAACGTAGTGATATGGGCCAAAAATCTAGGCAGACAGCAGGGTGCAAGGTACTACATGTACGACGTAAAGTATGCCAAATGGGAACAGGGGAGTGACAAGGGTGGTTAAAGTCAGTACCAGGCTTAGGAGTTATGCTGAGGTCATAAAGAAGACACTCGAGCAGGACAACACTAAAATAACGCTTCCCTACCTGACGGATGAAGAGCTCGACGCTATAGTGGACTTCCTTAATGAATCCGGGTTCAGTGTGAAGAGGGAGGGAAATGCCATAGTGAAGGGTGAAGGTGGATTGGTGCAAACACAGTTACCCACCAAGGCGGAGGAACCCATTACACAGCAGGAACAGGTACCGTCATCCACACCGGAGGTTCCTAAGACTACCGAGGTTAGGGCGACGAGGAGAAGGAGAGTGAAGTCACTCCGCGTACAGGTGAGAATAAGCGAGAAGGTGGTATCTGCCCTATTGAGTGCCACTGGCCAGACCAACATATCTGATGCCGTTAGGATAGCCATTTCTGAGTACCTCTTCTCCAAGAAGATACCCGTAGTTGTGGAGGGTAGGATACCCTCCGTTGATGAACTATTGGGTGGAGTACAATGATAGATAAGCTGCTACTCGACACTAGGGTTGAATATGAAGTAGTACAGGAATCTGGCATCACACTGTACAAGTGCAATTCCACACTTCTCTTACCCACCCTCAAGGGATTGATTAGTGCCTTGAAGAAGGAGGTAGACGACAATACACAGGTTGAAATAGCCTTCGCTAAGGCCTCCTCCTTCACCATGTTGGCCAGGGTGTCAAAGGACAACGTGAAGTACTTGGTACAAGTGGGATCAGTGAAAAGGGAAGTAACACCGGAGATGTTGGAGAAAATGGCTAAATTACTGAGGGCACTACAATGAGGAATAGGGTAGCCATAACAGTTATGATAGAGCCGGAAACTGTTCGTGAACTAAGGGAGATATCGGAACGGCTGAAGGTGTCAACTTCCACACTGGTGGAGCAGGCGATCAAAGACGCACTTTTCTACGATGATGTTACCGTAGCCAGGCCAGAGGGGGCTGTCACTATCGCCAGTGTCTCCATCCCTATTGAACTGTTGAAGGAGATGGAGAAGAGGCTAAAACGTAATGAAAGGTCGGGCTTCCTCCGGTACGTGATAAAGCACTACATCATAGAGAAAAACAGGGTGACGCAGTGAGGCCAGTGAGCGTGAAGATGGAGGACGAGTTAGTGGACCAGCTAGAGAGGGTGGCATGGAAGAAGCGGCTATCTAAAAGTGCTATTATTAGGCTGGCCATCATCAATTACTTGCGTGAGGAGAGTGAATGTATCCCAGTTTTTCAGGGAGAGGAATTGTGACTATTGGAGGGAGTACCCCTACGCCTATTGCTGTCTAAGGGTAATTGATAGGACAGTACAGATAGTAGGGGCCGACTGCGGCAGTTCCGCACTCTTCCTGCTATGGAAGGGTGCCCGCTTCATAATACAGTATGAGAAGGATGAAGCGGTGAGGAAGAAGTGGGGGGAGGTTTGTGCTGAGTTCGACATATGCGACAAGGCAGTAATGAAGGGTGAGTGGACGGGTCAGTATGAGGACGTAGACGTATTCATAATGGACTGTGAGGGCTGTGAATCAGGGCTAGACGTCCCTGCTCTCAAGAAGTACCAGCAGTGGTGTATTGCAATACACGATTGGACAGAAGGTAGGGTAAACCTACTCAGGAAGTTACAGGGCTATACGTTCACATACGTGACTGACGACGGTAGAGAGATCGTAATCTGCAATCTCGGCGTGAGGGTTTAGAACGCTAAATATGGAAAAGTTAGGGCGAGCCATGGGTGATGGAGATCAGCTTTAGTGTTAGTACTCCGTTTTCATAGTTTACCTTGCTTCCGTATACGTGGTAAGTCTCATGATCTACTGAGTTCACATTCCTGTACACCACGAGTTCATATATGTTCTTGGATAGAACGGGTGGGTGAAGCCTAACGTGTACGGAGACATAGATGTTGTTGCGATATACGTAACACGGTTCTTGTGATGTGATACAGAGTTCCCTCGCTGTCTCCACTATCTTCGTGATTACCTCCTTTTGCCGTACTACAATTTTCATGGTTATACACCTAGATGAGGATTCCCTTCACAAGTGATGACGATGGTTGTTTCTCACAGTCTGCCTCCCTGCAATACGTCCATTCCAGCACGGAGAACAGACGATTACACTGATCCTTTCGTCTACCCTGGAACTCCGCACACTGTTCATGTTCCTTTAGCACGGTATTTTCAGAGATGTAATCGGCGAAGGACTTCAGGATCGTGTCCGGGATCACGTAGCCGGACACGAGGTCAGAGGCATTTAGCTGCTTATTTACGAGGACGATGAGACTTATCCTGTCCAACAGCGGTGTAACCACTGATTCTTTCATCTTATTCGCTATTAGGATGTCCGCCATAGTGTTGCGTATATCGTCAATGAAACGCTGTGAGCTGGTGTTACCGAAGAGAACTATGGGGATCCAGCGTACTACCTTAGGCGGGGGTCTATCCCCCTTCGCTCTCGTCCACAGTCCATGTGACATCCCGGTTAGCATGATCTGTATAGCGTCCTGTAACTCATTACCGTACTTGTCAATCTCATCTATAACTATGCCATCGGAGCGATACACGGCACCCAATGCGTTGGTCTTGGCGTTCATGATCAGGTTGGCATACGACGGTGCTTCGTCTATGTAGTACCAGTTGAATGCGAAGGTATTACGGACAGCGAATGTAGTCTTACCCGTGTTGGGTGGGGAGAGTTCTAGGTAATGGAAGGGAACACCGGCTACCTTCACAGCCGCAAGAAAGCGTAACATCATGAGGAAGTTGAAGTCCAGGTCCTTGGGATGATAACCGTATGCTATTGTAATTATCTCGCTGAAGCCTACATCATTCTGAACACAGTACTCCCATAACTCTTTTCCATACTCCGTTTTCTTCCTTAAGATAAGGGGACGTATCTCCCTTGCGTTCACGTATTTTCCGGAACGATGTACCCTAATGTATAGCCAGGAATAGTTAATCGCGTCATACAACTCCTCGCTTACGTCACCCAGGGGTATTGTAACGTCAGCGGAAGGGAAGCGGAGGTGAAGGTAACCCCTGTCTATGAAGACTGAGGACGGTTTACCTATTAATTCCGCCTCCCCCGAGAGCATATCACGCTCCAAATGGAATCGAGAAACACCGTTGAGATAGGCCTTCTTCACCTTCTCCACATCCGAACCCTGGAAGTGAATGAAGATCTCGGCCGGGACATCGCCATCCCGGCGGGCTGGGACGAGGAAGCGGGCTATTTTCCGACTGTCGGGCGTGGTCACGTGTCCACACCACCTGTAAGTACAGAGCGTAATAGATCAAAAAAATCTTCAAGGTATATGCCGAAAGTGAATGTGTCCTGGTCCCTGTACTTCTTCATGACCTCCTCCGGAGCCTTTATCCTTATGACCACCAGCGGTTTGACGTCCTTCACCACCTCTAGGGAGACCTCTATCTCGGTCTCATCGACCAGATAGCTCCTTTTGATCATCTGGATCAGAAAGTATTAGAGGTTAATAAGCTTTACTTTAGGTTCACCTTTATGGCCTTAAGGGACTCCTCGATCATGACCCTGGCCAGGGAGCTGGCTGTCATATCCATCTCTCTCGCCGTGTCTTTCAGCTGCTTATACGTTTCATCACTCACCCTTATGACGAGGATTACCCTCTTCTGTCCTTTTCTATACTCCGTGTTTTCCGTCATATGTCAAATTATGTATTCACAACTAATAAAGCTTATGGTGGGCCGAGCCTGAGTCTGATCACCTGGGGATCCACACATATGTCAGGCACATCGTAAAGCGTATTAACGTCGTTATTACACAGTAGTTTATAATGTACTATGCGTCTATCAGTGACTACGTGTTTGATAAGACGTACACTTAGGTACACGTCAACGGGTTGACTAGGGTTGTAACCAGCGAGTACCTGCTTAAACCTCTCCACATCCGTATGTGGTACCACGTAATTCGTGCCGTACTTCCAGGGTATGACGTATAGGTAGAGATGGGAGGTTGATGTAATGCGGTAGTCCTTATTCAGCACGGGCACAGTTATTGTGCTGAACCCATTGGGCGTAGCAATGTCCCGGGGCACGTAGACATCGCTGTCATGTACAATGAAGTAATCATCGCCTTGCATGTAGTCAAGTGCCTTGGACAGCATGTACGCTATCCGCTTCCTCCTATTCGTACGCTCATCTCCACCCTTTGGGATACCGCTGTTCACATGTACTACGTCACCGTGATACTGTAGGGTGGGACACACTTCATTGGGGAAGAAGTAGTTATACGCGTCGTCCACCAGCACTAGGTCTGTATCAAGTACACAGACAAAGGAGGCGTTACCGAGGAATGTGATCACTTTCACCATGGTGGGTCAGTGCCTGTAGCAATGTGACCAGAGGTCCACCACAATACCAGTTACTAGTACCATGTCAGCTATCTCGGACAGGTGAATTGCCCACTTCCTGTGTACAACGTATGCGAGGACAGCGAGGATGAAGATGGCAAATAACCCGTAGTACACATGTCCCTTTCCCGTCAGCAATGTATTGAGAACACCGCAATCCTTCACGGCGTGAATACCTCCTCCAATTTACTATATACCCGCACCCTGGTGGGGTAAATCGTGTAGTTCATGAAGTCATAGTAATCGTAGAACCTATCCACGTTGGTTGAAACCGCTAGCGGTTTTGCTCCTCTTACATATGTATATGCGTCATAAGTAGTAACGTTTTCCTTAAGCTCTACCAGGTTGTTTATGTACCCCACGCATATTTTTTGGCGTACTGCGAACTGCGAGTCACAGTACACGGATTTCCCAGGGTATTTGAGTTTCAACGTATCGACAACGGCAGGGGATAACGGCACATCTCCGGTGATGTAAGCTGCGTAGAGAATTGGTTGGATGACGAACTTGTTGAAAAAGAGGAGGAGCGTCATTCCGTAGTCACCGGTAGCCCCGTTACAGTTTGTAGGAATGCAACGGTATCCTGCACGTTTACGTGTATCTGTACGTTTACTGTACCTAGGGCAAACGTAGACATGGTAGTTATGGAAGGTGATGCGGCACCCACCAGCTGTGCCACCTCCTGTCTATCCCCACCTATGGCAGTGACTTCAACTACGTTTCTGCCCGTTATTTTATACAGGATGACGGAGCGGGGGCATACTGGCTGCTGTACCTGATTAACTAAACTGTATTTGATAGGTGTACTACGTCCTATTGCCTTCTTAAGGTTATCCAGATAAATATCTGCAATGAGGTTGAGATATGAGGTGACAGCCTTCAAATGTGCTACGCCACGTGCAGTCTTGAGTGGGATTGCTATGTTTGTGTGGTAGATGTCATATGCGAATGCTATCGCCGTGTATGCCGAGTATGCACGCGGGTTGAAGTATACGATAACGGGGGCATAGACAATTTTACATGAGTCACGGGAAGCACTCATATTACTACACCCAAGTTCTTACTAAGTTCAACAAGTTTCATCGTCACCACCTTTGCTGAGAAGTGCGACATAATGTATTCATGAATGTCAGCACGTGTAGCCTTGCTCGGTGTGTCACGTACTGCGTCACGTATCACTCTCTTTACCTCTTTCATGTCCACGTCGTACCACGGTACTATCTCTGCGGGGACGTTAGGATTCTCCTTTACGTATATTGAAGTCGGTTCAATCGGGTACGAGTACGTACCCGAAGGTACGAAGTTGACATATGGTGAGTTCACGTATACAACGGGCGTGCCTACAGACAATGCCTCCGCAAAGGGCATACCGAACCCTTCACTTGAGGACAGGTTCACTAGTACCCTAGATTTCGACAGGAGTCTATATTTATCTTCCTGCGTCAGGCTAAATGGCCTATGCGTACAGAAATCATATTCACATACCATTGCATACTTCAGATTAAGTTCCTTGAATATCTGATATGTTTCCCTCGTTCTCTTTCTATCTAACCCGCCGTACGTCGTGCAGATGGCAACTGCGTCTAGTTCCCTCTCCCCATCATTGAAGTATTTGTTTGCGTATACGTCATCTACATGACGCGGTATCAGGAAGCCGCTTATACCTAGACGGGTGAGGACGGATAGATTCCATGACGACGTAGTCACTATGTTGTAACGGGATGCCCCACCCGGATTATGGGCGTCCTTATGCTGGTAGAGTGCTGTATCAGCCCATACTATGGAGTTGGTGTTAAGAAAGTAGGTAGCATAATCGCGTAAGAACGCCCACATGTCGGTGATCAGGATTGATGCACCTGGCACTATGTTATACTCCACATTTATCTTCTTCCCGTAGTACTGGGCCAAGTAGTATGCAAGTTGTGTGGCAACGAGATCAAAGGAGCAGTTCTTACATGCTGACACTATTGCAGTATGTGGTGAGTACTTGTACACGACTTTGGGTACTATTATACGTACCATGTCATCTGTACACCTCCACCTGTATCACCGTGTACAGGAAAGAGTGCGTCGCCTTAATTCTGGTCTTATACCCGAGTGCGTGGAGCTGATCAAGGAGGTTATCCATGGCCGTGCCTGACATACCGCCGCGGCGTGCTATGAGCGTAATGCGGTAACCCCCCATTCTGGGTAGGGAAACTATCTTGAACCGTACAACTCCACTCGGATTGATGGCGTTATTAACGATGTCCTTGATCTGTACGGCACTCATTACACTGTACAGTGGCTGTCGTCATTATAAACATTTCTGAATCAGTTTCTTATAAAGAGAAAAAGAAAAAAAGGGTTTACATATACTCAGCCGGTAACGGTCTCCCGTTCGCCCTGAGGACGGGTACGGCGAATCTCCTGTACCAGGCGTTCCAGGCTTTCGCACCATGCAGGTTGTTCCTGTACTTGTACCTTCGGTAGGGCTCTTTGGCAGATACGAAGCCGAGTATGAATGGTGCAGCATATTGGTAGAACTTGGCCCTCTTCAGCAGACCCGCTACTATTAAACCAACGCCCCACTGGTAGCCATAGTCATAGGAGGAGGGGAAGGCTACTACGGGGACGGAGAACAGCGTTGGCTCCGGTGAGTTCTCTGCTACTCCCACCGTCGGTGCAAGCGACACAGTCTCTGGATTCGCTAGACTCACTTACTTCACCCTCCCGAGAACAGTGAGGTTATGCTACCGAAGGCACCGCCTATGCCATTGAAGAAGTAGCTTACCACTCCTAATGTTATGGCGACAGTGGCTATGAGAGGTAGGTACTGAACGGCGATCTGTATGATGTCGTTAAGTACTGACGTTACCGCACTGAGGTTTAAGACGGTTGTAGTGGCCGTCATGGTTGGTCTAATTTATCACTCTCAGGACGGGTATATAAGGATGACGGTTTACATGACGTCATAGGGTTACTTAGTTGACGTGTTCTCATTTTCGTCGTCTCCCATAAATAAATCTGTGTTCTGTGTTTTATTTCCGTCAGACGGGGCCGGTTTCCCCTGTGTGTTCTGCACGGGCGTCATCTTCTTCATGGCCTCTGCTACCACCTGTTGCATTATCTGCTGAAACATTTGCTGAAGCGGTGCCATCATTGGCGACTGTTGCTGGTTAGAGAACTCCTTCTCAAGCTCTGTCGCCACCTTCCTGCTTATTGCAGCAGGGGAATCGTCGCCTACTCGTACCGGTGCGACGCGATCTGCTATCTCCGTTGCCTTCTTAACACATGTCTCCAGCTCTATCACACTCAGTAGATCAGGGTCCACTACCCTCCTCATACTGTAAAGCATGAGGTCTAGTATCCCGCCGTACTGTGTAGCCTTCTCCGTCAACTCACTGAACTCCCTCCTGGTCAGCCTGCTCCTGAGGAAGTCCGTTACTATGGCCTCTATTTCATCTTCGTTCATTTACAACACCCTCATTTATAACGTGTATGTAATGCCATGGTATACCGTACGACGTGGGTTCTGCTGTCTTTCTGGTGGAGAACTTAAGCTGAACAGGTTTACCTTTGTTTACGTTCACCCACTGCTCATCAAAATGCGTAAGCATCTGCTCCACAGGGACAATGTAATGCCTCACGTAGTCCCTATCCACGATCTCGATGGGCTTCATGCGATAGTTCTCCCACCCAACTACTAGTTGCACCGTCTTTATCCCTATACACCACCCTAGTTGCGAGAACTCGCATGGGGCTAGTTTTATCGAACCCTTGATAGTCTGCTTTAATGTGTTATAATATAGCTTGAAGATATCATCCACTCTTATCTTTATTATGTATTCCTTTTCGTTTTTATATTGTATGTCAGCAGTGGGGAAGGTGACAATCAGCTTTTTGACCCACTGCTCCATGGCAACGAACTGCTGCTGATCTATACCGAAGTCCGCAAGTGGATTACGCTCGCTCGTCATAATTATACCGATATACATTTACCACGTAATGTATATAAACCTTTCCGCATACAGTGATGTAATGTCCATAGTTGAAAGAAAAGTTAATCGAATTTTTTCCAATGAAGAGCGAAAACTTGTAGTTTTAACGGGCTGTACGGACTGTAGTTTCATGTACCTCCTCAACGTACTGGAAAAGTATTCCAGGTACACGTTCCTTTATAGCACCTTTTCACGCGGTGTACTTAATGTACATGATACCGTACACTTTTTTACATTCTTTTGTAGGCAAGACACCAATGGCGTAGTATGGACGGATACATCTCGTTATGACTTACCCATGTGCACACAACTACCCAAAACCACCCTTAACTACGCGACATCCACGTGGAATGCAGAGCTAATGAGGAAAGCAGGACTCCATGTACATGGGATAATACCTAGACCGGTAGACCACGAGATGGCGTGGAGTGCGTCACGGAGAGTGACAACGAAGAAGGTTGACTTCGTCATGGTGGCCCACGCTTCCCGTATGTATACTAAGGACATATCAAGGCGTCTACATAAATACGTGCTGTATGACGGAGCAAAAGCTTACCTGGATAGGAAGGGATTAGGCCTCGTCATACCCGTCCTCAGGGAACTAGGTCTCTGGAGCACGCAACATGTACAGGTGCGGTCTAATATCTCGTACTACGACACAATACATAAGGAACTAACCGAGGAGGAGAAGTATGAGATGTATGCTTCCTCCAGGTGGTACCTGGCGTCCTCATACGTTGAGGGTTTCGGTCTTCCTCCAGTAGAGGCAATGGCTACAGGTACACCATCCGTGTACATTAATGCCCATGCCTTCAAGGATAACCTAGTGGGTATACCCGTAGATGTTGAAGATATTGTGGAACTTGATACTCCAATAGGTGCACATAGGTTCCACATACCCAAAGTACAGGAGTTGAAGTATGCTATCACGAATGCCCTCACCATGTCGAAGGAGGAGTATGATGACATCAGGTATAGGGCACTGGCGCGTTCGCTACAGTATAGAGGAGATAGTGTAGCGGGGTTAATAGACGAAGCGATTTCCTCCACTATAAGTCGGCTATACAATGCATAAGCTATTTAACCTCGTCCGTCCTAACTTCACATATGGCGGCAGCTGCAGCCATTCTAGGTGGTATAGGTTCCACTGCAGGTGAGGGTTTTGCTGGCATAGGCAGGATGCTCGGTAACGTCTTCCGTGCCATTATACCGGGCGTTATAGCCATAGGCAGGTCCATTGTACGCTACATCCGCATAGCTCTACGCTACGTGTACAGGTTCCTGAGGTTAGCCTACCATGAACTGTCTAGGCTCTATCACGCCTTCGAGAGGAGGCCTGTGGAGTTCATCATGTTCGCAGGGTCAATGGCCATATTGATTAATAATGGGGTGCTGTGATGTCTCAACTAACAGATGAGGAGAAGCGGGTACTGAACGCCATCCAGTCGTCAGTACAGTATGTTAGACCACAGGAGGGTGGAACGGAGATAGCCGTTTCCCTGCTTCACCTGCTACGGAATATTGCCGGAGACCAGATCTCATTCACACGTATCATGATCAACTCACCATATTTAATCGTATACGCAGACACCACGAAGCTCATGCCCACAGAAGTACTAAAGTTGGTGGACAAGGCTGAGCTACGCATGTCTATACCCATACAACGTATTGATTCCCTATTCCAGATGCCACTTCAGTACAGGCAGGAGGGGGATGATGTCATAATGTCATTCAAGATGGCAGGGAGGCAGGAACAGCAGTGGTAAGAGTACAGGTGAAGGTAAATGGCAGGGTGAGAATACGCCTTATTAGTGCTGATGCTCCACGTAATACAGAGTACAGTGTAATTAACGACCACAACCTTATAGATCCTACCTTTACACAGTATCTGCAGAATGCATTTAATGGAAACGCAGTACAGCCGTCTGACATTATTCTTGTTACATCATCAGGTACTACGCTTCACGTGAAGAGTATAACGCCCACCTTCCCGACGTCAACATCGCCTTCACTCTCTATACTGTATGTGTTTACGTCACCAACACAAGTACAGGCCACCGAATTAGATATGTATCTAGTGTTCCCCAATGGTACACAGCAACACGTTGCCACTTTCATACCCACTACACCCATATCTGCCCCCTCAATGGTGGTGGAGTGGACTATTACGTACTCGTTTACATCAACGTCCACATCAGCACTACTTAATACACAGACCCTCTCCTCCATCATAACGTACTTTACTACTACGTTACCTAACCCGGCAGTCGTACCGTCATCACCTTCATTACAATGTACTCCGTCACTTACATCCGTACAGTACGGCCCAGGACTAATACAGGGATATATACAGACTACACAAGCAGTCCCACTCATGTCATGTACACTATACCTGGACGGTCTCGAGGTAATTACATATCAGGCTACAAACCTAAATCCTACACAAGATAATGCAGTTATAGAATCCGTAGTACAGGTGGTGTTATCATGACTAGAACAACGGTTAAGGTAAAAACTGGAGTGAAACTTAAAGGCAGTGTCGTAGTGAACTCCCGTCTACATGGTGTGGTATACGATGACAGGAACGACATAGCTCCTGAGTTTGCCCTAGCCCTAGCACTTGATGTGGCAGTGGGTAACCAGACACTACAGTCAGCATACATCTCCCAATTTGCGTTACCGTCTGCAATAATCGTACTAGTGAAATCACAGGGTGCCGTCATAACCGGTATACCCGTCAATCTTAATGCTTTCAGCGACAACTTAACACAGGCCACACACACCACCGCGGTCACATATGTGGCGTCTGACGCAACAGCAAAACAGTATACATTTGATACGCTTGAACTATGGAGTGTGGTAAACAACAATCTATTCCTACGTATTGCAACAGTGTCACTACCCTCACCGTTCACTAAGTTACCAGAAGACGTAATTCAAGTCACCTGGGTACAGACAATAATATCACCTACGCCATTGTGTAACTTTACTGGGTACGTATCTTCACAGTGTGGTACGTGTGTGTCCACATACCAGAGTGATCTACCTACCTTTGTTAACTCGCAATGTCAAACATCATACTTCAACTTAATATGGGCTGTACTCATAGTACCTAATGTCTGCACCATATTCAACTCACAGCAGTACCCACTTTCATGTCCACTGAACACTGTATGTCAAGGTATAGCCGTCACAAAGAACTTACCCAACGTACTACCGAACGGCATAATACAGTATATATTCGTCGACAATAACTTTAACCTAATACAGACAGTTGGTACGTCGCCACAGATTGCACTTGAGGTGGTACAAGGCCCACAGGATGTATATTTGGCATTAAACTTCTATGTCACACTGAACGTACAGCCGGCGTACGTAATCTTGGTAACCTTCTACTTCACGGGGTACGTGTTAGCCATAGTACCCATAACGGGGCTGATCATACAGGGTGTAGCGAATGAAGTAGGCATACTCATAACCATTCCATACGGGGTGACAACACGCCAACAGCTAACAGTGCCCCAAACATAAAAATTTTAGACCCCATAGACAGTGGAGTAGGTGTACACACAGGGTACTATGTACAAGACGTACTAGTACGTACTAGACTAGTACTAGTACGTACTAGTACAGTACCAATACGTATAGATGTACCAGTACCAGTACAGTACCAGTACAGTACCAGTACCAGTACGTACAGATGTACCAGTACCAGTACCAGTACAGTACCAGTACGTACAGATGTACCAGTACCAGTACCAGTACAGTACCAGTACGTACAGATGTACCAGTACCAGTACAGTACGTACAGTCTAATACTAAGCCTAGTACTAACACTTACAGTACTAGTATGTATAGTCTAGTACTAAGTACTAGACTTAGTACAGTACGTACCCTAGTACTAAGTAAGTACCTAGTACGTACCCTAGTACTAAGTAAGTACCTAGTACGTACCCTAAGTACTAGCATAAGACATAAATTTAGTAATTACAACCTAGGTACCATCTGTAGGGTGGGGAAAAAGTGAAAATTGACTGCAATCTGACTCTGCGGACCAGTGGGCTCATGGTTAGCACACATAACAAGGTAACGGACGACTTTAAGCAACTATTGGAACAGGTGCTGATAAACGGTACTGCATATGTATCACAGTACACGTATGCACAGTTCAACCTACCTACAGGGTACGCAATATTGCTGTACTACCAGGGCGTAGTTGTACACATGATTACACCATCCGTGGACTCATATGAGGACAGTACGCTATCCAGTGATGTTGTAATACAGGGTATGGACAGTTCGCCTGATCAGTACACTGTAGATAGCTTACAACTGTGGGCAACATACCAGAACATACTACTATATCCCATAGCGTCAGCACAGTTACCGTCCCCTGTGACTAAGATAGGTTTCATAAGCGTACAGTGGGAAATTATAGTAACGTCAAATGCATCAACCGTACCACAGAACGTACCGCCTGTACAAATATCCGGTGGGTACGCGTTGCCCTTCACCAACTTCTCCACATCGACGTTTATAGCAACATTACTCCTCGTACCACTACAGGTACTACAACAGTACCCTGAGAGTAATTTCATGGTATACTATAATGCATTAAATGGCGTAGTACAGCCACTCAATGGTGTCGTAGCCGTCGCAATAGTAGCCACTACACCGCCCACACAAACACAACCCATAGTCATTAACCCACTATCTGTACCACAGCTTCAGGTTGTGGCAACACTTACACCAACACAGGGATGTGCACTAACACAACTCAACGTTTCCCAATACTATGTAATCGCATACTACGGATTCGGAAATGTGAGAGTACCCCTAGTCACCGTACTACTCACGGGAAACGGTACACTTAGTAAACTATGTGTGGAGGTGCTACTATCATGAGCTTCATCACGGGTCCAATAACTAACGCGATCACTAATGCATTCTCACAGCTGTATGGCATTACATTTGGACCGTTAGTGAACACATTTACGTCAGCATTAAACACAATTGCGTCAATACCTTCAGCTATAAATGATGCATTACGAAATATAGGCACAATATTCGGTAGCGTAGTACAATTCTTCCTAAATCTGCCACAGGAGATAGCTACCATAGGAGGCCAGCTTCTATACGCCATAGGAATGCCTATCGTACACTTCGCAAACTCTATATACCAGGCAATACATGGATTCGGCACGTTTCTATACAGTGGACTAGAGAGAATAGCTACAGGATTTGAAAAGATAGGAGCTGACATAGTGGGTTTCTTTGACAATGTAAAACTCGTGCTACTACAGGTAGGCTTTGAACTGATGAACACGATTAAGACTGCGTTGAACAACTTCTATACATGGGTACAATCTGGATTTAATTACATAGCTTCCGTCATCTCTAATATATTCTCATACTTCGTAGGTACGGTAAGTCAGCTCGTCTCGGTGTTCTCTGAGACGTGGAATATACTTACCTGGTACCTAGGGAACGTGGTTAATTTCGGACAGTTCTTTGGCAACGTGTACAACACCATTGCCGATCTACCCACAATACCAACGAATATAGTAAAACAGGAGGTCTCTAGGATAGGTACAGCATTACCGCGTGTACTCGGGTATAATGCCGCTGTGAAGACGGTGTTCTCTGGGATAGAAGCCCTATTACGTAGTAATACCAATACATTGGGAAAGATGCTAGGCATACTATTCATGCCGTTCCTCGCCGGCGGAATAGGCCAGCTTGTTGAGTCCGTCTTCTCCTCGTTCTACCCGGATGTAAGGACGTCATCCGTACAGAAGTATCAGATACAGAAGACACTACCCTCCATGCTTTCACCGCCTTCACCCACTAAGACACTACAGGTACCACAGCAGACGGTACCTACAGCTGGTGTGACGTTAACACAGCACGAGCTAACGCAGGGTACAGCGGAGCCGTATAACGTACACCGTGGTACTGTGTACCCGTTTCTGATAGAGGATGTACTACAGGTACCTGTATTACAGGCAAGAGTAGGGGGATTCGAGCTAGCATCACAGGTACAGGCGTTATCGGATACACTCGGTATTAATATCAACATAATACAGGCTGTAGTACAGTTACAGTCACTGTCAATACAGGACATATTACAACCACAGGTACAGTTCCAGTCGCTTGTGACTACAGAAACCCCAACTGATGCCGTGTCTGCATCTATGTCAGCACAGATAACATACGTGGTACTACCGCCCGCATGGGGTATATGCCCACCGCCTTCACCCTACCCGTCATATGCATACCCGGCGGGTACACAGGACCTCATTAATGTTGCATATAACGTGTGTATACCACTGACGAGTGGTGGGTTCGATAGAATACAGACAGGAATAACAGCACAGGGTGTACCTCCATCTACCACAACGGATAATATACAGACAGGAATAACAGCACAGGGTACGCCACAACCGACGACGTCTGACCCAATTAACGTACTCTTATTCTCACAGGAAGTGGCACCCTGTACATCACAGGAGTTACAGTTAACGCCGCAGGAGACAGTGGGTTCACAGTGTCAATCACTTAACGAGTCGTTCACGTTCCAGGTGAGCTATGCATGACACTACAGAATCTAGCCCTCCTTGTAGAGATAGCATTAGGCGGTACGTCCCTGTCCTCATATTCTGCCATAATAACGGATAGTGCAGGTAATAACCACAATGTGTCAGCATTCCCCCTGGTGAACGGTGTGAATGGACAGCTTGTGTTCTTCGATTCCTCCGGTTCAACATACACCGCATCATCACTGACCGTACAGGTTAACGGCACTACTGTACTTACGGAGACGCTCAGTATAACAAAGGGTCCAAACGACGTACTTGCAGTACTCGTCAATATAACCGGTGTTTCCCAGGATAACTTTGCGACGTTTTTAAGTAAGTCACTCATCCTACTCCTCGGTGGTGAATCACCTCCATACACCATGTCACTCTCACTACAGTACACAGTAGTTAATTATGCTACAACTACCGTATCCGGTACTACGGTCTGCACTAACTCCGTATCTTCCACGTCCTCTGGTTCCGCGGGTCCGAGTTCATACACGCAGAACGGGAACACGTTAGCTGTCAACTTCAGCATTGGATATGGGTCGTGCCAGGAGATAGTAGTGAACCAGCTAGTGGCGAATACGCCGGGTGGTCAGGCGATATATCCTGCACCCTCGGGTACAGCAAGCACGCAGTGCGGGTATAATGCATCATGCACGTATACGTTAACAATAAATATAGCGGTGTGAACATATGCCTATGCAGCAGCTTGCCTCCCCTACGATGAAACAAAGGATACACGTCAAGCCGAACCTATTCGTTGTACAGGTGGAGAGGGGGAAGGAGGGAAGGGTATTGAGGGAGGTCAAGAAGAGGATAAAGAGGGGAGGGAGGGAAGGACTGAAGAAGATGAAGTGGGACGTGGTGGATCACAATGCGTTTGATGCAGCCGGGTACTTAGCACAGTTACAGCAACTGTATAACAATATGTATGCATACGGTAGTGTGAATTCACCCGCCTCTAATATCCTCATAAATGCAGGTAATCAGGGAACCTTCACCATAAATGCAAACTTCATAGGTACATATGTCGATCCTAATTATACGTTCATAGATATAATATACGTATTCGTCGATAACAGCAGTAACCAGTATAATGCACAGCAGGAGACATTATCTATCCAATGGGGCATAACAACATACGCCACGTCCACCGGAGGAGGATATACTCATATATACTGGACGAATCCGGTCGCAACTGCAACGGTTGCAATAAGCAAGAGCTCTACATCTACACTAGTTTTCATCTGGACACTTACCTATACCCTCGGTCCAATACAATCACCCGCAGGCTTCGTGCAATGGTGGATTGCGCTGCATTTGGTATCTGGTACAAGCCCCCCAAGTAATGCTGCCCTCGGACTTAGCTTCAATCCCGGTGCAGTAATTAACTCACAAAATACGAACCCTAACGGCTGGTCATGGTATCCCTACCTCGTCTCCGGTACCCCATCACTTGTGTTCCTCGCTAACTTCTTCTTCAACGGGACTGCGAATATAGCATCCGTTTATCTGGTCTTGAACGGCAGCAGTTTCATAGCACCTCCTCCTACCACAAGTGCCACAAATGTCTTCTCGGTGACCATACTATGGGAGTTCGCAGGATCATAGGGGACACGGACGTAACACTGAAGATGACCGAGAAGCTACAGACTGGCTCTGCCGTACGTCATTCGATCAGAATCAGAGGTAGGATTAGAATCCTCTCCTCAACGGGTGATGTACTACATGAACAGGAAAACGTAATCAATCTACAAAACCTGGTACAAGTGCTGTATTGGCTGACTACAGGTACATTACCTAACACGAGTTGCTCCAGTTCACAATTCATACTTCTAGGCGTCGGTACATTCAATGCGTCCTACAGTAACTTCCTGTGGACAGGGTCAGTTTCCCTGCCGTATGGCCTGCCCCCCACCACACAGATCACGCTGTACGCATGCTTCCATTACGGCTCCAACTCCACCTCAGTTGCTGTAGCGACAGCAGAAATACCCGTGTACCCCGGACAGACGGTCACCATAGAGTGGGCCTGGTCCATCCAGGACCCGGACAACCTGGTATCACAACTCCTTAACCTCTCCCTCTCCGGAAATCTGTCCTCCGTCTCCCTCTCCTCCTCACCCACACTAACCCTGCCCATGCAGAACAATCTAGTGTACCTATACTACATACAAAACACGGGGAGTACGCCCACCACATTGTCGCAGTATACTATTACGTTCACTCTCACCCCCAGTTCAGGTACTGCGGTTTCCGTAACCGTTACCTGGACCCTCTCCACCACAGTGACTATACTCGCTGGGGATGCATACCCACTTCCGGCCGCGATAACGTTAGAATAAAACATTTTTAGTTCTACGTTAATGTAAACATATGACAGACACCACGCTTGACATTGTGGCCATAGTTGCAGTGACCGCAGTGCTCATAGTCACGCTTTTCGTCGAACTCATAAACCCATCCCTGACGCAATCCCCTACGTTTAACAACCAGGTAAACGCAGTGGTAGAAGCCCTTCTCCTCCTTGTGAGCTTCATAGTGGGGAAGAACACGGGGGCAACGAAATGAGCATCCTGGAATATATATTTGGTGCATCCTACGTTGTCACCACGCTATACACACTCATGCAGATACAGAAGGTTAGGAAGCAGGAACTAAGGAAGGAGATAAGAGAGGAGATAAGGGCGTATATATACAGTGAGAACTTCACACACTTCGTATCCAGAGCCATTGACCAGTCAAACACAGGGAAACGTGTGGACGAACTGGTGATCACACTCTGTACCAAACTGGACGAGTTGAAGGGTACGAAGCTGTGTGGGTAGAGAGCCTAGACGGAACCAGATTCACATACAAGGAAACATCATCAGGGTTCACCATCGAAATAGAGGGAGGCGGTACGTTCTCACTGGCCTACGCAGACGGTGTATGCCACGTAAAGGTGAAGAGGGTGACAGGCGAGACTGCTGACTTCACAGTCTACCTCGACCTACCGACTACAGGCATGTCACAGGATACTGTGCACATGCTACTCATGGTGTCCGCAAATGAGGTGAGGAGGAGGTTCCTATGTGCCATCGCGAGCAAGTTCCTGTCGCCCCCCTGTACCCCTCAAGGTTTATAACCCCCTCCCCCAACATGTACTTATGATCTCCCTATGCGTACAGAATAAGAGTACGGTTGTGTCCTCCACCGAGGAGGCACTGTCAGCACTTAAGACGCAGTTGAACAACGACTTCTCTCCGGTATGGAACATAGAGACTACCCTGCAGTGCCCGGGGTGGAACGTGTACATCCTGGATGACACCGACGTGGTAGGTGCACTGGGCTATCACGACGTGGACCCCAATGGTGTTCCCTATGCCAAGGTCTTCGCCCGTACAGCACAACAATCCAATACGCCCTGGACGTCCGTCCTCTCCCACGAAACCATGGAGATGCTCGTAGATCCCTATGGCGTACAGACGGCAGCAGATGCGGGAAGCAATTGGCTTGCGAAGTTCTACCTCATGGAGGTGGCAGACCCGGTGGAGGACTACACTTACAGCGTCGACAACGTGGCCGTTTCCGATTTCGTATACCCTACCTACTTCGTGCCGGGGGAGGCGGGCCCCTATGACAAACTGGGCGTCGTGGGCTCACCCCTCACCCTGCCCCCGGGTGGATACCAGATCCTGTACCAGTCCATACTGGGTGCAGGCTGGCAATACATCCTAGGAGAGAAGAAGAAGAAGCCAAAGTGTGCGAAACCAACACTACACAAACGGCTGCTTTCGTTTCACCACCTGTAATACACCTCCATATATACTTTTAACCCCGTTCCCCTAATTATTGTGTGAACCTGGACTTCGACTTCCTGGACCTGGAGAAGTGGGAGAACTTCTACAAGTTCATGAAGGCCATCCACGAACTCAGGTACCTCGGTTTCTCAGTGCGGGTTTACAGGACTTTCAAGGGCTACCACGTGAGGGCGACACACCCCTTAGAGACGGGCAGGGAACTCCCACTCCGCATCTACCTCGGTGACGATCCATTTCGCATTGATTATGACGTATTCAGGGAGAGAAACAACGCTCCGGTACTTCTTGACACACTTTACATCGAGAAGATATCCGTAGTACATAACCGCAGGACAGAGTACTACCAGGAGGAAGAGATATATGCCTACGATTAGCGTGGAGAGATGGGAAAGACAATACACTCCCTTCTTTCCCAAGGGATATGCGGATGAGATGTATAGGTACTACTTCCCCCTGGTGAACGGGTACAGCCTGAGGAACTTCATCTCAGGGAAGGTATACCAGCGTGTCACGACGAACATGAGGATTGCTCGCCTCATAGAGAACAGTACAGACTACTGTCCCTCAACACGGAGAACGCGTATACTTCCATATGGTGTCAAGTACGTCTTTGACATATACAATAAGGCGAAGTACGTAAGGAAGGGTAAGTCATACACATTTCAATTCCGTTTCAGTTTCTGGTTTCCCTATGGCTGGTTCCTGCCCCGTAACGTGCCGCAGCAGATACACAAAATGTTCTACCCCATCACAAACGACCTGTTCCACAGGATAAATGTGGGTGCTGATCTGGACGCTACACAGGTGGAGTACACAGTGGGGGTTGTGTCAGCGGATAAACATGCCCTATTCGAGAACAGGACAGTGGCATACGTTATTATAACGAAGGTGGAAGCTACTGTGGTCAATCAATACATATACGCCTTCGAGATGTTGTACAACTACGGCCTACGCAACCTCATTATCCCGTACTATGTAGACATGTGCCTCCTTAAAATACGGAGGGCCGTGGCATGTAGGACGGGAAGGGACATGTACGACCTATACAACGCCAGTTACCGTGAGATCTCAGGTACCGACTACCCAAGGGAACGCTACTTCAACATCAGGGACCACTGTACTAAGACATGGGACATTTATAGGCCTACAACTATCTTACTCTGTGACACGGTGTACGGGTGTGAGTAATGAGCCCCCGCAATATACCACGGGTCAAGCTCAATGAACCCCATGGCCTAATCTTCAGCCTGATGAATGGGTACTTCGCCATGCTGTCCTTCCGCCGCTTCCTCACCAGATCAGTCATGATACAGAGCTTCGACAAGGAAGGGGGAAAGTTCAACGCTGTTGTTGACGTGATGTATATAGTGTACAACCCGACCGACCTCACGCTTGACAAGTATGCGAAGTGGTTCGGACACCAAACACGAGAAGAAGTACTAGAGTGCTTTTGCAAAAATGCCAGAGTACAAAAAAGACTACCTTTATGCAAACATTACACAGCATCATATAGAAGGAGGAGGGATTTATACATGTACGTGTTCACTAAGCCCCATGATATATTCCTTAAGAAAGTAAAACATATAGTACCTTTCCTCGGGGACTACCTCTCATGAGTTGTCTTAAGATAACTCTCAGTACTCATAACACTCATGGATGCCACCTCAACATCTCAATAACGTCCACCCTATTTTTCTCTCTTGTGAGTTGAAGATCATGGATCAGCCGCCTCATCCGGCTTTGATGAAAGTAATAAAAACAAAATTATGAGAGGGATGTAGAAAATAGCCACTCCTCCGGCAGCAAGCGGCTCACCGATAGCATCAAGATAAATAACTACCATGGAGAGGATCAAGAGGGCAACTATGAAGAGTGTAAGGACTGCCAAAACTTTTCACCCGAAATCATGTCCTCTCTCCCACCTCTCTCAATATCTCCGCCTCTTGGATCTCCCCAAGGAGATCCCAAGGGATTGGAGCGTCCTCATATGCTGGATCAGAGGAGGAGTATCGAGACTCCTCCTCCTCGCTCTCAAAAATCAGCCCGAAGGGCTGAACTCGCCCATCGGGCCTTCGTAGAAAATAAAAGTATACCACCCCCCCATCTTGTAGGAGGGCTCTATAAATTGGACTTATCCTTCTGGACATTTTTCCACCACCAACATATACGTATAACATCTATTTAAACCTTTTCCTTGGAGATTAAGGGGACGAAATGAAACTAAGAAATGGAAGGGAAAATAAGAAAGGAAAGAGAGAAATAGAAGGGAAAAAAAGAACGGAATGGGGGCCTAGTCCCCGTAAAGATCTTTCTCACTTTGGTCGAGGTCTGAGGGCAGGTAAGCCCTGCCCTCATAGGCGGAGCGAGCAGGGGGATACTTGATCCTCCTGCTGTCTTGCACTTTTTTCCACTCCTCCTTCAAGAGAGAGTAGAGGAGTGGTTGGAAGGGGTCTGGCTCCCCCTTCCTTTCCTTTCTCCAGCGGGCGGAGGCCCTCTCTAGGGCCCCCTCCATGCTGTACCACCTGCCCCACTCCACCCCCTCCAGGGTGGTGATGAAAAATCCACCCTGACATAAATATACCTCTACCCCCTCAGGGGTGGAGTAGCGAAGATGTTTTACTTGAGTCGGCTTTTTGGCCAATTCCCTCTCCGGTTCTTCCACCTTTCTCACCACCTGTACCTACGTATTCCCCATATTTAAACCTTTCGCCACTCCTCATCAACTTTACTTCACTGAACGGGTTATTTT
>Ga0080006_1272023_pt1 | contig 24737 bp, 29 predicted proteins | sample RS3BMetagenome_FD_69209 | JGI IMG/M metagenome (GOLD analysis project Ga0080006, IMG submission 69209) | Ferric oxide microbial mat and aquatic microbial communities from Rainbow Spring, Yellowstone National Park, USA - RS3B (SPADES... ...
GCATCGCCATCACCACGAACCTTGCCTTCGAACAATGGACGCAAATCTTCCCCGACGCTATGGCGGCTCGGGCGGTGATCGATCGTCTCATCCATCATGGCTCCATCTTCGAGTTCAGCGGTGAGAGCCATCGCCTCCGCAGCCGGCAAGGAGGAACGGCCAAGGGGAGCAAAACCTGACGAATCGGGGTTCAAAATTCGGGAGCGCAAAGGTTCAATCTCTCGCGAGCGCTCCCAGCTAAATCGACCCGAATTTTTCCCATATCGCGCGCTATCATTGACTCATGGACATTAACAATGAATTCCCCGCGGAGTACCGCGACGACCATTCGAAGGCGGCCAGCATGGCGGCCAGTTACCCGCCTGAGTGGTACGACTGGGCTGCCGACTTTTCAGACTGGCACGCGCAGGTTCAGCGCGCCGATCTCACGATAGCCGCAGCGCGTGCGGGCGGGATGCCCGAGTGGATGATCGGCCGATTACTCGAAGATCCCAGTTATTTCGCCCTTCGCATGCGTACGGGCGCACGCATGTTGCGCGAGGCGACAAAGAGCTGCTCCGTCCAAGCCTCCGACCTGTCACTGCCCGCGTGGGCCTACTATCGCTGGTGGTGATCGCGCGTCACCCTCGGTCGGCGTGCAGGCGATGACGACGCTCCTATCGTCGGGAACCATTTGTGGGTTCAACAACGACGGAGCGCGGTGCGCCAACCGCCTCATCCTCGACAACATCTATCGCCGCAGTGGAACGGGTCGGCTTGCCTTTCCTCCGGGATGACGATTGTCGCGGTTTACTAAAGCGAATTTGTGTCTCCGTGAGCGCTCGAATGATCTTCGATCGAGAATAGTCGGGTCCACATTCCCGCTGTAGCAAATCGATTAACGCATTACGCGAAATCTGACCGGACGAGATTTTTTTCATGCAATCCACTTCGATGCCGCGCAGGTCCAAAACGAGCTGTTTATACTCGCTCGGTGGCTCAGAACAATCGGCGAGCGCGCGGCGGAAACGCGCGACCCTTTCGGAATCCGTATGGTTCTCCATGGCTATTTTCCTTTCTCGGTTATAAGTGGCTGGGTCGATCGTTGCGCGTGCACAGCCGGGTAGCGCGCGATCGCCGCGCTCTCGTTATGAGATGGCTGCTCGCCGACCAGAGGCAGCGAGCGCAACCATTCCGCGAGGTCGTCGGCGAGAATGACGTAGCGCCGCCCGAGTCGGTGGGTTCGGGGCCCGTCACCTCGCCGGATCGCATCGTAGATCGAGCTACGGGGCAGTCCGATTGCCTTCGCCAGGTCGGAAACCGACCAAGCTACCGCACCGCGCTGAGGGGAACCAGGTTTCATCATTCAAAATCCTCACTGGAGCAGCTACCCTTCACAAGATAGATTTAAATGATGGCACAACAATCTCCTGCTTCTTCTCGTATTAAAAATGACAATGCGACGCCGCCAATTCACGAACAGCCTTACCGCCCTTGTGCCCGGAAATAAAATTCTCACGGCCACCTTTTATACCCCACTCTTGCATCAGGTCGAGCCATTTGTTATACTTACTAGATGACTAAAAACTCATTGACGCCGAAATCTCTGGCGGAAATCTTGGCGGATGAAGCCCCCGCGAAGGCCGCGAACATCACCAGGCTTATCGACGAGCATTTTGACGAAATTACGGAAATGACGGAACGCGGATACTCTGGGGACCAAATTCGGGCCGCCCTCGGCAAGATGATCGGGCGCGAGATCAGTCGGCCGGCATACGCCTCGGGCCTCAAAAGCGCACGCCAGCGTAGAAAAGCAACCGATAGATAATCCGGCTCGGGGGGCCATTGACAGTCCGCGCACGATCCGGGCATGATGCTTGCCCGGTCGAACGACCGGGTCACTCGCCGCTCTTCATTTATGGAGCGCTTTATGAGCGTCAAGGAAATTTCACGGAAGCGCAAAGGCACGGTCTATCAGACCGTCGTCGACCTCGGGCGCGACCCGCAAGGGCGGCGCGTACAACGCCGCGTCACGGCGCGCACGAAACGCGATCTGCGCGAGAAAATTGATGCGCTACGCGCCGAACGCCGGAACGGCGTCATCGTGACGCGCGGGCGCGAAACCCTCGGTGCGCTCGCCGATCGCTGGCTGTCGAGCAAACGCGATGCGTGCGCGCATCGGACGTACGCGAGCTACGTCGACATCGTCGAATCGTTCATCCGACCGCAACTCGGGCACCTCACGTTGCGCTCCCTTACCCCTGAAGACGTCGAACGCGCCCTCAATACGTGGCGCGTCGCGCAACGGCGCGATCATCGCAAGCACAGCACAACGGTACCGGCGCTGCTCTCCAACCGGACGCTTCGCTACATCGCCACCGTGCTACGGACGCTCTGCAATTACGGAGTTCGTATGCGAGCAATCGCTACCAACCCGGCGGAGTTCGTTGCGTTGCCACGTTCGGAGGACTATGAAGCAACGGTCCTCCCTATCGATCGCTTCGCGCAATTATTGCAATTCGCACGCACGTGGCGCGATGGCGATCTCTCGCTCCACTTCCTGCTCGCCGCTGCGGCGGGCCTGCGACGCGGCGAACTCTGCGCGCTGCAGTGGGGGGATGTCGATCTGCAAAATGCGACGATCACCGTGCGCCATGCCATCGAGGTGCGGCGGGACGGCAGCGGTATCGGCATCAAAGAACCCAAAGGGAAAAAGATCGCCGTCTTAGCGATTCCCGAGGTACTCGTGCAAGCGCTGCGGGAGTGGCGCGCTGGGCAAACATCGCGGCTCGGGAGCATCACCGCTGCAACCCCCATCCTCGACACCGAGGGCGGCTGGTCACACCCCGATCGACTCAGCAAGATCACCATGCGCTGCATCCGCGCCTCGGGCGTTCCGCCCGTTCGCCTCCACGATCTCCGCCATAGCTACGGCTCCTGGCTCGCCAACGCCGGCACGAGTACGCGCGTGCTCCAACAATCGCTCCGCCACAGCAGTCTCACGATGACCGAACACTATACCAGCCAGGTCGGGCAGGCCCAACGCGACGCCGTCGCAACCCTGGGAGCGCAGCTTCGCGACGCCGGCGTGAGCGCCCAACCGGGGGCGAAGGGCATCGCCCCCAAGGCCGACCAAATGTGACTAAATGGTGACCTTTTTGATTTGCTGAAAAACAAAGACCCGTCAAACGCTATATTTGACGGGCTTTTCTGGAGCCGACGAGCGGACTTGAACCGCTGACCTGCTGATTACGAATCAGCTGCTCTACCAACTGAGCTACGTCGGCACGTGGAGACCGAGCCCGGCTATTCTGCGCGAACGGCGCCTTAGCCCTCCCGGTCGTGGAAGGTTCCCCGCTGCGCGCTCTCGTCAAGCTCCAGGTCGTCCAGCAGATAATAGACGATCTTCCGGTCGTCGAAGCCGACCTTTGCCAGCCACTTGCCCTCGATCTCGACGATCTCGTGGATGTGCCCCGGCACGCCGATATACCGGCGGTTCATCGGGCCGTACGCCGGGTCGCCCTCGGGCTTCAGCTTCGGGGTCGCCCGGACACCTCGCAGCGGCGTCTGGTGGCGATGCGCGGCCACGCTACAGCTTCTGCGAGGCGAGGCGGAAAGCTTCGACGTAGGAGCGGTCACCCTCGGGCCAGCCCACCCAAATATCGCCGCTCTGCGGATCGATCGTGCCGGTGTGCATGCCGCGCGCGATCTTCTTCTGCCCGATGAAAACCGGCGTTCCGCCGGAGCGAATCGAGAAGAGCGTCAGCGACGTGCCGAAACACGCGAGCAGACGGCGGCGCGCACTATAGCTGCATTGATCGACTCCGCCCGGAAAGCTCGCCTCGTGCAGCAGTTTGCCCTGCGTCGAATAGACGCCGAGCTTGCCGTTCTCGCCGACGTCGATAATCGCGTTATCTGCGGCATCGAAAATCAGCGGGTGGTTCCCCTTCAATAGCGGGGTCCGCATGATCCGTTTCACCGCGAAGGTCTTGGGATCGATCGCCGCGATCGCTCGCAGGTCGGTAAGGTTCTGATAGAGCGTATGCGTGCGCGGATTTACCGCGAGATATTCGAGCTTCTTCGCCGGCAGCGTCAACGTCTTGAGCAGCGTCATCGAACGCGCATCGATCGCGTACACGTGCGAACCGTCGTCTTCGTCGGCGTAAATATGTTTGGTTGACGGGTCGTACGCGATCGCGTCGACGGGGCCGCCGACTTTTACCGTGCGCAACACCCGCCCGACAACGGGATCGACCTCGCTCACGCTCTTATCGGTGCCGTTGCCGGTAAATACGTGCCCGTTTACGGGGTTCACGGCAACCCCGTGCAAGGGGCCGACGCGCACCGTGCGCAGCACGCGCTTACTATCGGCATCGATGACGACGAGCTCGCGCGCCCCGGAGTGCGCGGCATAGATGCGTCGGCGCTTCCCGTCGGCGGTAAAGTAATCGTAATAGCCCCTCCCGGGTACCAGAACTTTGGTGGAAGCCGCAACGATGGGCGGCGGTGTCATCATCGGCATGCCTGCGGGGTTCTCCCCGGTTGAAAACGAAGCCTCGTCGGCATGCTGGTAACCTTCCGCGGCAAGACGCCACAGGTCGATCCCTCGGCGTTCATCGCTCCTACCGCCGTTCTGATCGGCGATGTCGAAGTCGGCCCCGAATCGAGCATCTGGTTCGGCGCCGTCTTGCGCGGCGACAACGGCCCGATCCGCGTCGGAGCGCGCACCTCGGTTCAGGATAACGCGGTGATTCACGTCACCGTCGCCACGAACATCGGCGACGATGTCACCATCGGCCATGCCGCGGTAATGGAAGATTGCACGATCGAACCCAAAGCGCTCATCGGCAGCAACGCCGTGCTGCTCAACGGTTGCACCATCGGGCGCGGCTCGCTCGTGGCGGCCGGCAGCGTCGTCGGCGAACGCGTCGTCGTGCCGGCGAACGTCTTGGTCGCGGGCGCGCCGGCGAAAGTCAAGAAAGCGATCGAAGGCGAAGCGCGGCGTTGGATCGAGATGGCCTCGGATGAATACGTTCAACTCACGCGCGCCTACCGTGCCGAAGGCATCGGAGAACCCGCGGTCGAGCCGGTGCAGCCGTAGGCCCGATGGAGTTTCTGCGCGACCGCATCGCCCATTTTATCGCCGAGGAAGGGCACCGCACCACGATCGAGTTGCACGGCGAGAACCCCGATGTCGCTGCGATTACCTTGCGTGCACGCGGGCAGCAAATATGGGTCTCGGTGAGCGAAGACGACGAAACGTTCTATGTCGTCGCGGCGATGCACGAGCTTCCCACGTGGGCGCGCGACGCAAAGCAGAACGCGGCGCTGCTGCTCGAACTGCAAGAATCGATGAAAGCCGTGAAGTTCTACCCCTCTCAGGACCGTGCAGGTGTGGTCGCCGCCGTCGAACAGTTTGCCAGCTCTCCCGAAGAGTTCATGCAGCACTTTTGGAAGCTCGTCGAACTGGTGCGCGAGAGCGGTGCGAGCGCGGTCGCGCGCATTCTCGACCGTACCGAAAGCAAATCCGCAGCGGAAAAATTCATCGACGCATTCATGCGAGGCAGCCAGTGATCGAAGAGGTCGTCCGCGGTATCGAAGCCGCGCTCGACGAAGAATGGCTCCTTCACGACCGTGACGACGATGAAGATGCTTTTCGCGTCTCGTTCAAAAGCGAAGGCGTGCGCTATTTTGCCATCGCGTATCGCGACGATCCGACGTTCGTCATGATCGGTTCGGGCTGGACCCTTCCCGACGATGTCGAATTCGCCGAAGCGATCGAACTGGCCAATCAGCTCAACGCAAAAAAGAAACTCGTAAAAGTTGCGATTTGGGAAGAGGAGCGTGACGTCCTCTTCACCATCGAAACGCTTGCGGCGACCGGAGATGAAATCCAGCAGCACGTGGAGCGCATTCTCGATGTCCTCCGCGACACCGCGCAGAGCTTTTTCAATACGCTACGCAGCGACGAAGAGAGCTAACCGGCGAAAAAAACTTCGATCTCGTAGTTGTCGGGATCGACGCAGAAGAGCGAGCGCGAGTTGCCGTGCGTTGCCGGCCCCGAAACGATATCGACGCGTGCCGCGCGCAGGCGCTGAGCCCACATATCGACATCGGCCGCGGCGCCGACTTCGAAGCCGAAGGAAAACTTGCCGCGATCCGAGGGCGGGCGCTCTTTGAGCTCCAGCGTGAAAGACGGCCACCGCACCGTCACGGTATCGGCGGCGCGTTGGGTGGGGAGGCCGAGGACGTCGCGGTAGAAGCGTTCGGAGCTCTCGATATCGGAGACGCCGAGCACTAACCGCGTGAGCGTCATCGCAGACGTCGCGTTCATTCTCCGATGATTCTATGGACCCGGGTAGTTCGCCTCGTCACCGTAGGGCTGGAAGAGCGTGTACTCCGCCTCGAAGCGGAGATTTACTTTTCCGGTTGGCCCATTTCGGTGCTTGGCGATGATGAACTCGGTCAGCTCGGCGTCGGCGGCCTCTTTGTTGTAGTAGCCTTCGCGGTAGAGAAAGGCGACGAAATCGGCCTCCTGTTCCAGCGAGCCCGAATCGCGCAGATCGGCGAGCATCGGGCGTTTTTCGTTGCGCGTCTCGACGCCACGGTTGAGCTGCGCGAGCGCGATGACGGGCACGCCGAGATCTTTCGCCGTCACTTTCAGCGTGCGGCAGATCTCGCTAATCTCTTCATTGCGGTTCATCTGTCGTTGCATCGAACTAGGGTGCAGCAGCTGCAGGTAATCGACAAAGACCGCACCGAGCCCACGGGTTGCTTTCAGTCGCCGGCAGCGGCTGCGCAACTCGCTCACGCTGAGGCCGCCCGAATCGTCGAGAAAGATCGGCAGCGAAGTGAGCTCGTCCATCACCTTTGGGATGCGCCCCCAATCTTTATCGCCGATATTTCCACGGCGGATATCGTGCATTGAAATCCGCACCGTCGCCGAAAGCAAGCGCAACACGAGTTCGCTATTCGACATTTCGAGCGAGAAGAACGCGACCGGCTGCCCGGCGCTTCGCGCCGCCGCCATCGCCATGTTCAACGCGAACGAGGTCTTGCCCATGCCGGGGCGCGCCGCGATAATAACGAAGTTGCCGGGTTTGAACCCCGTGGTGACGGCATCGATATCGGGGAAGCCCGTCGTCACGCCGCTCAGCTCGCCGCGCCGATAATAATACTCTTCTAACTCATCGAGCGCAGGCTTCATCAGCGAACCGACATGTTCGAAATCGCCGCCCATCTGCCGTTGGCTAATGGAGAAAATCATCTGCTCGGAGCGATCGATCGCCCCATCGACATCTTCTTCGGCCTCGAAGCCGGTCTGCACGATCTCGGTTCCGGCGTGGATAAGGGAGCGTAACGTCGATTTCTCGCGCACCAGCTTCGCGTAGTATGCCGCCGAGGCGGCAGTCTGCACCGAATTCACCAACGTTCCGAGATACGCCGGCCCACCGACGCGTTCGAGCGCGCCGCGACGTTTCAACTCCTCGGCGAGCGTTATACGGTCGAGCGGCTCGTTGCGTTCGTAGAGTGCAAGGAGCGCGGAGAAAATCGTCTCGTGCGCGTGCACGTAAAAATCGCTCGCGCGCACGATCTCGGAGATCGTCCCCATAATCTCGCGATCGATGAGTACCGACCCGATGCAGACGCGCTCGGCGTCGACGTTCTGCGGAGGGATGCGCTCGACGGTGCGAGCGAGATCGGGCTGTGCGAAACTCATGGCGCGTTAGTTCCCGCGCGAGGCTGTGGAACGCTTGCGAGTCTTAATCGAAACTCCCGACTTTGTTGCGAGCAACTTCGGCGCGCGCTTGATCCGCAGAGCACGCAGGACTTCCACGACGTCGTGCGCTGCGATCACCTCGATGCCCGAGAGCCGCGCGTCGATCTCGCGCGCGTTCTCCGCGGGCAGCACGATCGCGCGCATCCCCGCTTGCCGGGCGGCATAGAGTTTTTCCACCACGCCGCCGACGCCGCGCACCTTGCCCGCGAGCGAGAGTTCGCCGGTCACTGCGACATCCTGCGGCAGCGGCACGCGCGCGAGTGCGGAATAGAGCGCGAGCAAAATCGCGAGCCCCGCCGACGGGCCGTCGATATTTCCGCCGCCGATCACGTTGACGTGCAGATCGAAATCGGCGGGATCGGTGCCGAGCAGCGAACGCAGCACGCTGCCCGCGTTGAAGACCGAATCGCGCGCCATCGTTCCGGCGGTCTCGTTGAAGCGCACGCTCCCTTTTCCCGCTGCGGAGGCGGGGAAGGCGAGCGCTTCGATCTCGATCAAGCTGCCGACGTGGTGGAGCACGCCGAGCCCGAAGGCTTTGCCGATCTCGCGGCGGGCGCGCGCACGTGCCGGCGTATGCGCGACGAAACGACCGCTACGCAAGACCGCCTGCAGATCGTCCTGCGTGATGGTGACGTGTGCGGGAATAGCATCGGCGCGCCGCTTGCCGGCACTGCTGCGCGCGAGCGCGACGCCGTAGGCATCGGCGACGAGTTGCACCGCCTTGCGCCCTTCGATGGTAAAGGTGGCGATCTGCTGCGCGATGCCGCGCGCGGCGCTCGCCCCGAGCCTGCGCATCGCGGCCTGCGCGATCGTGACGATTTGGCTCTGCGTGAGCGGTGAGAAATAGAGCTCGGCGCAGCGCGAACGAATCGCCGGATCGATCTCGTCGGGCTCGCGCGTCGTAGCGCCGATAAGAATGAAATCGGCGGGAGCACCTTCGCGGAAGAGGCGCTTCACGTACTCCGGGACGTTCGGCGCGCTCTCGTCGAAGTACGAGGATTCGAAATGCACGCGCTTATCTTCGAGCACTTTGAGCAAGCGCGTTTGCAGCACCGGATCGAGCTCGCCGATCTCGTCGATGAAGAGCACGCCGCCGTGCGCGCGCGAGACGAGCCCCAATTTTGGTTCGGGAATCCCGCTCTCGGCGAACTCGCGCCGGCTGCCTTGATAGATGGGATCGTGGACGCTGCCCAATAACGGGTTCGTCGTCTCGCGCGGATCCCAGCGCAGCGTCGTGCCGTTCGCTTCGACGAAGGGAGCATCTTTGGCAAAGGGCGCGTAGGGGCGGGCTTTCGCCGCTTCGAGCGCGAGGCGCGCGGCGGTGGTTTTGCCGACCCCAGGCGGGCCGTAGAGAATGACGTGCTGCGGGTAGGGCGAGGAGATTTTTGCGATCAGTGCGGCGACTGCTTCATCCTGCCCGACGAGATCGCGCAGGTGCGCCGGGCGCAGCCGCGCCATCGCGTCGAGCGCGAGTTTGCGCGAGGAGAGGGCATCGAGTTCGGCGAGTTTCGCCTGCGTCGCCGGGGTCTCGGGGCCGCCATCTTCGCGGAGAGCCTCGATCTTGAGATCGTTGAGATAGCTCTGGTGACGCGCGCTGACTTTTTCGTTGACTTTGCGATCGATCGCATCTTCGACCGAGCGCTGCGCAAGCAATTCGGCAAGCGCCTCTTCGATCTCGGCGATCGCTTTGCGCTGCGCGGCGCGCGTGGTCACCCGTTCGAGCGTGGGGTCTTCAAAGACCAAACGCCCGAGCGCACAGAGACGATCGGGCAACGTGGCCGAGCGGAGTAATTTCAGCGCGCTGACTTTTCCGGCGCGCAGGACGACCTGGTCTTGCCCGATCGCTCCGGCGAGAAGATCGAGCAGTGCGCCGACGTGGCGCAGCAGTTCTTCTTCAGCGCCGACGCGCCGACGGAGGCGTCGCTCGGTGCGCGTATCGGCGCCCGACGCCATTTCGCTGCGCTTTCGGCTAGGCCGCGACGACGCTCACGGTGCCCTTTGCGGTGACGTTGCGATGCAACTTAATTTCCACCGGATAGGACCCGAGCGCCTTGATCTGCGCCTTGATCTCGATTTTGTGCTTGTCGACGGCAACCGCGAGCTCGCGTTCGAGCGCTTCGGCGATATCGGCATTGGTCACCGCACCGAAGAGTTTGCCGTTGCCGCCCGCCTTTGCGGGAACGGCGATCTTCGCCTCGGCGATTCGCTGCGCGAGCGCCTCGGCATCGGCGAGCGCACTCGCTTCGCGTTTTGCGGCGGCAGCGCGCTGTTGCCCGAGTTGTGCGATCGCGCCTTTGCTCGCCTCGGCGGCGAGGCCGCGCGGCAGCAAGTAGTTACGGCCGTAGCCCTCGGCAACCTCGACGACATCCCCGGTCTTACCGAGCGACTTTACATCCTGAGAGAGAATGACTTTCACTACAGCGCCGCCTACTCCGCAACGAAGGGAAGAAAGGCGATAACGCGCGCGCGCTTCACGGCGACGGTGACCATGCGTTGATGCTTCGAGCACGCACCCGAGATGCGGCGCGGAACGATCTTGCCGCGCTCCGAGACGTACTTGCGCAGGCGGCTCACGTCGCGATAGACGACATCGACCGCTTTCTCAATGCAGAGCGAGCACGGTTTCTTCTTGGGGCGACGATCTTTCGTCGCGCGTTTTATTTTAGGAGCGGTAGCCATCGGTTCAGCCTTTCGTTCGCAGATAGAGAGATCTGCAACCACGCCGCAGGGAAGCCTCAAACTGACTCAACCGAATGACTCCTCTGGACGCCGGGTGCAGACCCGGACGACCCTGACCTCGAGCGGCAGGGCAAGAGCGTTCGTGCGAAAACGCACGTACAAGTGCCCACAAGGGCAACCCGGAGAGTCTATCACCCTCCCGGAGCATCGGCAAGCGACCTGCGCCTCTCATGGGGGCATTTTCCCGCCTTACTGTGCCAACAGGGTGGCAGAGCTGGAGAGCGGGGGGCGGCGGTCGTGCCAGGGCTGTGCCCGTTCGAGCTGCCCGGCGAGCGCGAAGAGCGTCGCCTCGCCCCCCTGCCGGGCGGCGAACTGCACGCCGACCGGCAGCCCCTCGGCGCTCCAGTGCAGCGGCACCGACATCGCCGGTTGCCCGGTGAGGTTGAAGACCGGCGTCGAGGGGAGCCAATCGAACATCCGCGCGGCGATATCGCGCGCGGCTTTGCCGATGAGCGCCGGCGCGCGCAGACGGGTGAGCAGCCCGACCTGCATCACCTCGAAGCGCGTGAGTGCGAGTTCGCCGATGCGAACCGGCGGAGCGGCGAGCGTCGGCGTGAGCACGACGTCGTAGCGCTCCAGAAACGCATCGTAGGCGGCGGTCAATTTCTGTTGGTCGATGACGGCGGTGGTGAGTTCGTCGAGCGCGATCGTCCGCGCGATCGCGAGCATCGCCGCCGCAATCGGCTCGATATCGTCGCCGCGCAAACGGCGTTGCGGCGTCGGATTCCCCGCGCCGAGAATCCAGCCGGTATTACTCGCGAAGAGCAGCAACAACGCGTAGGACATCGCGGTGTAATCGATTCCCTGCGGCTCGTCCTCGACGACGCTGTGCCCGAGCGATGCGCAGAGTTGCGCGGCGGCGTCGAGCGCTTCGAGCGCCTCCGCGGAGTACCCGTGCCCGAGGAGCGGTCCGCGCATCACCGCGATGCGCAACGGTTTTGGATCGCGCGCGACTTCGGGGAGAAAGCGCGCGCCCTCGTCGGAGCGCAGCGCATCGAGCATCGCGGCGCTATCGCGCACGCTGCGCGAAATGGCGTGATCGATATTGGCGTGCCCGATAACGCCGCCGACGCCGGGGGTGCGCCCGCGGCTCGGTTTGAGCCCGAAGAGCCCGGTGCAACTCGCGGGGATGCGGATCGAACCGCCCATATCGTTGCCGTGCGCGATCGGCACGACGCCCGCGGCGCAGAGCGCGGCGCTGCCGCCGCTCGAACCGCCGGGCGTGCGCGCGAGATCCCACGGGTTGCGCGTCGCGCCGAAGAGCGCGGTTTCGGTATACGGCGAGAGCCCGAACTCCGGGGTCGTCGTCTTGGCGAAGATGACGGCGCCGGTGCGTTTCGCACGCCGAAAAAATTCGTGATCCTCGGTAGGAACGTAGCGCGCGAAATACCGGCTGCCCATCGTCATCGGGAGCCCGGCGAGCGGCGGCCCGAGATCCTTGGCGACGAAGGGGACGCCGGCGAAGGAGCCGTCGTGCCCGCTCCGTTCGGCATCGACGCGCGCATCGTCGTAGCGACGGGCGGCGATCGCGTTGAGGTGCGGATTCACGCGCTCGGCGCGCGCGATCGCTTCATCGAGCAGTTCGCGCGGCGTCACCTCGCCGGCGCGAACGGCGCGCGCCATCTCGAGGGCGTCGGCGCGATCGTAGAACTCGGAGATGCTCATACGTGGCACTTGCGGTGGGCGGCGGCGGTTACCTTTCGCAGCGCCCGCGTAGGAGCGGGCGCGCCGCTCCGTAAGTTCAGGCGATATGCGATTCGAGCACGCGCCGAACATCGAGACCTCGCGGCTGTGCCTGCGCCCCCACCGGCCCGACGACTTCGAGGCCTGCGCGGCGATGTGGGCGGACCCTGCGGTGACGGCGTATATCGGAGCGCCGTCGACGCGCCTGCAAACTGGGCGCGCATGCGCGGCTACGTCGGATTGTGGGAGTTTTTAGGCTTCGGCTACTGGGCGATCGAAGAGCGTGCGACGGGGCGGTTCATCGGCGAACTCGGCTTCGCCGATTTCAAACGCGAGATCGCAGCGTCGATGCAAGCGACCCCGGAATTGGGCTGGGCGTTGATCGCCGAGGCACACGGGAAAGGCTTCGCCACCGAAGCGGTGCGCGCCGTAACGGCGTGGGGCGACGTGAATCTCCGCTCGGAGCGCACGGTCTGCCTCATCGATGCGCGCAACGCCGCGTCGATTCGCGTCGCCGAAAAGTCCGGCTTTCTCCGCTTTGATGCCGCGGTGACGGGGACGACCGAGCTGCTCTTTTTCGAACGCTATCGCCCCACCCGCCGACGGTGAAAAGGAGAGCCTCGTGAAACAAAGCGCGATCTTTCGCCGTAGATCGAGAAACGCTCTCCTGGGAGGAATCTGATGACGCTACCCGCTGCGCTCTTCGCTATCACGATCTTCGGCATGCACTTCGGCGGATCGCCGATGGTGAAATCGACCGAACACTTCTCGATTCCGCTCACCCGGCAACTTCGGCTCGACGTGCGTACCGACAGCGGCGATATTACCGTTCGCGGCGGCACGCAACCCGAGATTGAAGTGACCGTTATGAAGCGCGCGCCTACGCAGGCACAACTCGCTCAAATGCACGTCGCCCGGCGGGTCGGTGCGCGGGCGATTCATCTTGCAACGGTATTTCAGCACGGATGTTGGTGGCATTGCGGCGACATCTCGTTTCAGATAACGCTTCCGGCGAACACCGCGCTCACGTTGCACACGAACTCCGGAGACGTGCGGGTTCGCGCCATGCGCGCGAGCGTTGTCGCCTCCACCTCGAGCGGGGATATCCACGTCGATGGAGCCGCCGCCGAGCGTAACGACGTCGTGAACATCTCCGACAGTTCCGGAGACATCACGCTGCGCGATATCGGCGGCACGATCGCCGCCGAGACATCGAGCGGTGACGTGAGCCTGCGCGATGCCTCGACGAGCGCGCTAACGCGGGTCAAGCTCGCGAGCAGCAGCGGCGATATCTCGCTCTTCGTGCCGCGAAACCCATCGATACGCCTCGATGCGTGGACATCCTCGGGATCGATTCGCACGAACCTCGGCATCCGCGTCCGAGGACAATATGCCGCCGAGCGTGCAGCGGCGCAGCTTGGCACCGGGAGGGTACCGGTACAGCTCTCCACGTCGAGCGGCGACATCACGATCGACGGAGCGCAATAGATGGTGGCGTTAACGCTCTCCCCGTGGCACGGCAAAAATCTTCCGACGGTGAGCGGCGAAGCCTTTCGTTACGAGCTGCGCGTTGCCGGGCGTGCGAACGAACGCGTAACGCTAACGGCGCAGGGCCTCCCGAGCGGCTGGATCGCGGCCTTCTGCACCACCGAGGTCTGCATGCCGATGCAGGCGCGCCTCACGCTGCCGCCCGACGGGCGCGAACGCCTGGAGTTCGGTTTGATTCAGGAGAGCTCACACCCCGCGCGCACGATGCGCATTACGATTCAGGGGAGCGACGGTAGCACGACGCGGATCGTCATACGCCCCCAGCATACGCCGCACCCATAGCGACCGGGAAGCCGTCGCCCTCCGGCGAATATCGGCGCATGAAATTGCGTTCTGTAGCGATCGCATCGCTCGCTGTTGTGCTTCTCGCAGCGATGCCGCGAGCTCCCTTTCACCTCGGCGCGCTACGGATTGGGAAGCCCGCAATCGGGCTTCCGGCCTCCGCGGGGCGGCCACTCGTCGTCGTCGCGTTCGCTTCGTGGTGTATCGGTTGCGTACAGGAACTGCCGCAAGTCGTCGCCGACTATAAACGCTTCAAAGGCCGCGTCGATTTTCTCGGCGTCGATTATGAGGATAATCCGAGCGCTGGGCAAGCGCTCGTTAAAAAATTCGGCATTCCCTTTCCGGTAGTGAGCGATCGTCCGTCGAACGATGCACCTGCGGCCGTCCAACCGAACGCGCCCGATTCGCACCTCACGATTCATCTCAACGGCATCACGCCCGCGATGCTCCCCGCGATGGTCGCGCAGTCAGGCGATAAACTCCCGGCGTTCGTTCGCCTGACTCTTTCGAAAGTGGCAACCTATTGCAAAGGACACACGGATGCCCAATGCCTCGCGTACGCTTCGGCGCATCACGTCCTGCTTTCGCCGGTGGGAGCCGCTTCGCCGCACGCAACCGCTTCGCCGCAGGCCACCTCCGCGCCGAACGCGCCTCCAAACAACAGTTCCGCGGCGCCGCTCGAGCTGCCGCATACGTTTGTGATCGACGGGCACGGAATCGTCCGTGCCGACATCACGGGGTATTACAGTTCGAAGAATCCGATTGCAGAACAACTTCGCAAGCTCGGTATTACGGCGCCTGCGATCAGGTAACTCCGAGGACGTAGCAACGAAGCCGTCGCCAGGAAGACAGCGACCTAACTGCTCCGTTCGCCGCTCCAGCCGCCCGCTGAGGTCGAGCCGGGAATGTTCCAGCTCCCTTCGAACGATTTGCCGTCATCGGAAAAAATGAAACGAAGCGTGCCGGTTCCGTCGCTCTCTTTCCAGGTGCCGCGCAGCACGTTGCCTTCGAGCGCGCCCGCGAGTGAAGCGGTCCCACCGTAGTACGATCCGGTAATGGTATCGCCCGATTGCGTGAGCGTGAGTTTAAAGCGCCCGACGGAATCTCCGCACGATCCTTCACCGCTCGCGGTGCACTCCCAATCTCCCCCGAGGCCGGAGGAGGCGAGCGCCGAGACCGATTTTGCCGAGGCTGCGAGAGCGCCCGCCGCCGATGTCGTGACGAAAGCAAAGCGGTTCATAGCGGAGCCCTTCGCTACCGGTTCTCGCGTGCCTCGCACCGGGTGCGGCCAGCCGCAAGATGCCCGCAATTTTCTACGCAGGGCGACTATGGGCGAAGAGCGCCTTGGCCATCGCGCTGCGTCCGTTGATAAGCGAACGATATGCACGGAACCAGGCCGGCTTCGCGCTTGAACGCCCCATTGCCCGTGCCGGAAAAGGACTCAGTAAGAGATCGACCAGATCGAAACCAAGGTTATTACACCAGCCCTGCGATAAGCGTTGTCAGGCAGGAACGTACGAAAGCTCGACCGCGTCCTCGCCGACACGATTGGTGCCGACGAGTCGGAGTGGGGGGCGAGCACCGGCGAAGTACGGTTTGCCGCGACCAAGAACAAACGGACGAAAGTAGAGATGATACTCGTCGATAAGACCGAGGTCTGTAAGGCTCGCTGCTAGATCGGGCCCGGCAATATCGATCACGCCGTCGACCTCCGTCTTCAGCCGACGCACGAAACCGTCGAGATCGTCCCCGACAAGCGAAGCGTTGGCGCCGACCGACCGCAGCGTGCGTGATGCAACCCATTTCGGTTGCCCCCGCCACGCCTTTGCGAACTCGTGCTCGGCCGCGTCCCACTCCGGACGATCCTCGTCCCAATAGCGCATTACCTCGTACATGCGACGACCGTACAGACTGCCCGCAAGTTTGCGAACGTGATCGATCCAATAACGAAAGAGTGCAATGCCCGGTGGCGCGTGAAGCGGCGGCTCGAGCTCGCCATTAATGCCGGCAACGTAGCCGTCGAGGGACTGCATCATTCCAAAGACGATCTTTCCCATGTTCTCTCACCTCCGACGCATTAGGTCCAAGTGTTAGAAGCTATTCCCATCCGATGTTCCTAATCCGATCGTCCTTTTCAAGGAGCTGTCCGCCGACGCTTTCTCTTAGCGAGAGTGGCTGGAATCGGAAACGCAAGAGAATTTTGAGCCTATTCGCCGGTGGGGTGAGCCCCGCGGTTGGGAAGCGGGATCGGAAAGTTTGCGAGCCCATCCGGGAGATTGGCAACAAGACGCTTGAGGGACGTCCGCAACAACGCAATGTCCGTACCATAACGTGCGGTCCAATCGCGCTCGAGTTCGGCCGCAACGGCGGACCATCTCGGCAGCAAAGCAGAACCCCGCGTCGTCAGTCGAATACGCTCTGCGTCGCCGTGCAACGTTTTCTCGACCCATCCGTGGCGTTCCATACACGCGACCATGCTTTTCATCGCCGCATTCGACAGCCCTGACCGCGAGAGTAGTTCCGGCATGGTCACGCCATCGCCGTCGACGAATTGCAACACGTTCGACCACATCGCAAGCGACGGGGCTTGCGGCGGCATCTTGCTTTCGAATTCGACGGCAAATGCAACGAGGGCGCGAGACAACAGGACCGATAACGGTAATTCCATTCGGCGTACCTTAGGTGCGGGGCAGTCAGCGCCTTCCGGCCGTCGTTAAGCGGAGTTCCCACCCAGGCATGGGGCAGATGTCACAGGAGCGTCGAGCGATTTAGCCTCGGAATCGGTAGGCGGCGAGAGCCAACGACAAAAACGCGGCCATCGGTAATACCTATCCGAGCACGTAGCTACCAACGGGACGGTTACACAAGTTCGCGCACGAGCAGTTGCCCGGTGCCGTGCTGCATCGTAATTTCGATATCAACATTGAGCTTTTTAAGAACGTCGAGCAGTCGTTCCACCGAAAAGGTCCGCCCCTGACCGCGAGAAATTCGGGAAACGTCGGGCTGCGTCAGGCCTATGAACTCTGCCGCCGCGGTTTGATTCAGCTTGCGAGTTTTGATTTCGCGATTGATCGCGCGCATGAGGGCCGCCTTGAGCCGGCGCTCTTCGGGGTTCCCCAAATCAAGGTCGGCGAAAACGTTTCCGCTTCCGACTTCGAACTCAACTTCGCGTTCGTCACTGTTGCTTTGCATGATGTTCCCTCGCCCATTTCAGGCGTTGTGCGACCCGGTCGAAATCGGGCTTCGGGACGGGCTTCAAGGATGCCGTCGTGAGCCCCTTAAGGCTTGGCGCGTGGGCGGCCCATCGAAGGCTTTGAGCTTCTTGGTTTCACGGCAGGCTCGCCGATTTCGTGGAATTGGGTAATTTCAAATGATTCACCATCCGGAAACCGTGCGACGATTTGCAGAGTGGCTCCCATCGCTTTGAGGTAGCGTCGAATGGTGCTGACGTACGCATCGGTGCGCTGCTCGATCTTACAGACCGAAGACTGTGGAACCCGCATGATGTCGCCCATGCTCTCTTGGGTCTGCGCGCGCGCAACGCGCAGTTCTTGGAGCCGTACCTGGCTGCGCATTTCCCGTAGCCGGGCATCGCTCCGCTTGCGCTGCTCCGCGGTCATTTTCTCGCGAAGAACCTCAAAACTTTTAGCCATCGTGCGTCTCCTCCTTATCCAATCTCTCGAAGATGCTCGTCGTACAGTCGATCTGCGATCGGAATCATCTGGTCGTAAAAACGTTTTTGCCCCGTTTTTTCACCGCCAATCAACAAGATCGCGGTGCGCCTCGGATCGAAGGCAAAGAACGTCCGGTACGGCCGCCCGTTGCTCTGGACAATGAGCTCCTTCATATTGGGATGGCGCGACCCGTATACCGTATCGACGTAGGGGCGCCCAAGAACCGGACCCATCTCGGCGAGCAGTCGAACGCCGGCGTCGATATCGGCCTGGGCCTCCTCGTCAATTCCGTCCCACCATTCTTGGAACTGGTCGGTGAACTCGACCTCCCATGTCATGAAGTATTATGCCTCAGAAGGTATTATTCCGTCAAAAATATAGAGCTTTGCCAAGAATAAGAGCTAGCGAGCAGCGCCCCTTTGAATCGGTCTTCCTATCGCGGGCGCTCCCATCTTCAAAACTATGCCAAGCCGCTATGCCAACTGGCTGGCAGAAAGAATCGGGGGTGTATTGCTATTATTTTAGCCGTTTGCTCGCCTTTATGCTAGAATAACAGCATGGCTAAGCGTATAGCCCCTCTGCTGCCACCGCTAGAGCGCCGTCTTGCCCGCCTCGGCGAACGCATCCGCACGGCTCGGCTCCGCCGGCGGCTCTCGGCGAAGCTCACTGCAGAGCGGGCGGGCATGTCGCTGATGACTCTGCGCAGCGTGGAACGCGGCGGCATGGGGGTGACGATGGGCGCCTACGTTGCCGTTCTGCACGTTCTCGGGCTCGATAGCGATCTCGATGCTGTCGCGCAGGCCGATCCGCTCGGTCGCGATCTCCAGGATGCCGCCCTACCCAACGCACCGCACAAGAAACGCGCGGCGAAATGAACGGCGATATCGAAGTCTGTAGCGACTGGGACGCCGCTGAGCCGCCGAAGCGGATGGGAATACTGCGCGCACGCCCGGGACGAACGGGTGAAATCTTCGATTTCACGTTCGATAGCAATGTGCTCTCCGCAACGCCTCTGCTGAAATACCGACTCGATCCCGACCTGGGATATTTTACCGGAGCGCAATTCCCCAAAGATGGGCGTTCGCTTTTCGGCTTCTTGAAAGACTCCAGCCCCGATCGTTGGGGCGAGATGTTGATCCGGCGACGCTTCGAACGCAACAAACGCCTCGGCAAGATTCCGCAAAACGCGCGCCTCCAGCAATCGGACTTTTTGCTTGGCGTCCACGACGCGTTTCGCTCCGGAGCGTTGCGCTATACGCGAGCGCCGGAGGGAGCCTTTCTCGACGACAGCGATCGAAGCGCCGCGCCGCCATTGGTTCGGCTCCGCGAACTCGAGGCGGCGAGCCGCGCACTCGAAGCATCCACGGATAGTGATGATCCGTCGACCGACCAGTGGCTTCGCCTGCTCCTCGCCCCAGGCGCATCGCTTGGCGGTGCGCGACCGAAGGCAACCGTCGTCGATACCGAGGGGCAGCTTTGGATCGCCAAGTTTCCGAGCGTCCGAGACCGTTACGACATCAGTGCATGGGAGCTCGTCGTTCATCGCTTAGCGGAGCGGAGCGGCCTCCGCGTACCGCCAGCCGAAGCACGCACGTTCGACGGCGACGAACACACTTTCATGACGCGACGATTCGACCGCCGTGCATCGGGAGCGCGCATTCATTTTGCATCGGCGATGACGCTGACCGGGCACACCGACGGCGACGACGCAACCTCGGGTGCGAGTTATCTCGAAATAGCCGAAATCATCATGTCGCAAGGCGCCGCGCCCCGCGAAGACCTTCTCGAACTTTGGTCGAGGATCGCCTTCAATGTCATGGTTTCGAACACGGACGACCATCTTCGCAATCATGGTTTTTTACTAACGCCGGATGCAGGCTGGCGGCTCTCGCCGGCCTACGACATGAACCCGGTTCCCGGCTCCACCGGGCTCTGCCTCAATATTAGCGAAAGCGATAATGCGCTCGATCTCAATCTCGTGCGCTCCGTCGCGCCATATTTTCGAATAAGCGATTCGCAAGCAACGGCGACGATCGATCGCATCGCGAAGCAGGTGCGCGGCTGGCGCGAAATTGCGGATTCGGTGGGGCTTTCACAGAGCGAGCAAGACAATATGGCGACGACATTCCACACTGCGTAATGCGTGAGGGCGTGTTGCAGTCTCGTCTCGAGCAGAACCAATGCTAGACCTACCACCTGAACTCATCGAAGCCGCTCGAGGCGGGGGAGGCGCAGAGATCGAGTGTCTTTCACAGCAGAGCGAGGGGGCGATATCTATCGCCCCCTCCTGTCGTTTTCACCTGATCTGACGGGACAATTCCCGGGGCCAGGTGTCTAAGTTAACTTAACGAACTTACTGCCCGTCAGAACGGAATCTCGTCCTCGAGATCCTCGTGCGCGAAGTTGCTTGCGGGCGCAACGTTTGCAGCCGGGCGCGAATACCCGCCGCCGCCGTCGTGCGCATCATCGCCGCCCATGCCCTGCGGGCGCGAGCCGAGCATCTGCATGTTGTCGATCACCACTTCGACGGCTTTGCGTTTCACGCCGTCCTTGTCGTCGTACGAACGCACGACGAGCCGCCCCTCGATCAGGCAGTTGCTGCCCTTCTTGAGGTAGGTGTTGCAGGTCTCGCCGAGGCGATCCCACGCGACGATATCGACGAAGGTGACTTCCTCTTTGTTGCGCGGGTTGTTCACCGCCAACGAAAATTTGGTCACGCTCTTGCCGCCTTGCAGCGCGCGCTGCTCGGGGTCGCGGGTCAGGTTCCCGACGAGAATAACGCGATTATACGATCCAGCCATGATGCATCTCCCCTTCTCGAAGCGCAGCGCGCCCCGAGTCAACGTGTACGAGCGATTCTCTCGCGCTCCTGTGCCAGGTGCCTGGCACTATGGAACGTTAGTTGCGGTCGCTCGGGTATTCGGTGGTTTGGGGGGCGGCGGCGCGTGCAGCCATCGCGGCCATCGCCGCAAGCATGCGCTTATCGAGACGAACCACCAGGGCGCGCATCACATCTTCATGGAGACCGAGCTGGCGCTCGAGTTCGTGCGAGGCAGGCGCGGTCGAGCGGAACTGCATCGTCACGTACGAGCCTTCGCGGAGATCGTCGATCTCGTAGGCGAGGCGCTTCTTTCCGAGCTTTTCGGTAGCGACGATTTCGCCGCCCTGTCCCTTGATGATCTCGGCGATCGCTTCCGCGCGCGCGTCGACATCGGCCTCTTCGAGGGTGGGACGTAAGATGTAAGTCACTTCGTAGTCGTTCATATTTTCCTTCTTCGGACACCTCGGCAGGCGAGCGCCCGTCGCATGGTGGCCCCCCGCATCGAGGCGGCGAGCAGTGGAGCGGCACCTTGGAGCACCGCCGGACAACCCCAAGAGTCTATCACGCGAAAGCCTCCCAGCGTCAAGGGCTCGGCGGGATTTCCCTCAGGGCCCATCCAGGCAGAGGAGCGAAACTAGGACGCTGTGGGTTTAGCTCGTTTCGCCGTCAACCGCCGCGTCGCCGTCTCGATGATCGCGTTAGCGTTCGTCGTGCTGGGCATCTTCGCCATCCCGCGGCTCCCCGTCGCCCTGCTACCGAGCTTCTCGCCCCCGGTGATCACCGTCACCGTCAATTACCCCAACGTCGGCCCCTACCAAATCGAATCGCTGGTCACCAGGCCGATCGAGAACGCGGTCAGCCGCGTCAACGGCATCGAGATGATCAACTCCACGAGCGAACAGGGGCAGAGCCAGGTGCGCGCCACCTTCCACTACGGCACCAATCTCGACACCGCCGCAGTGGACGTGCAGCAGCAGATCGATCGCATCCGCAACCAACTCCCCAACGATCCGACCTTACAGCAGCCGCAGATCTTTAAATTCGACGCCAATTCGCTGCCGGTGATTCGCGGCTACGTCACCGATCCGAATTACTCGCTGCGTCATCTCGGTTCGCTCTTCACCAACCAGATCGCCGACGAATTCTCCGCCGTCAACGGCGTCGCGCAGGTGAGCATTGGCGTCGACCAACAACGCGCGGTGATGGTAGAGCCCGACGCCAGCACGCTCGCGGCGAACGGGCTCACGCTCGATCAAATCGTCACGCGGATCGGGCAAGAGAACGTCAATCTCCCCGCCGGCATCATCCGCGTCGGCACCAACGAATATCAAGTCCGCACCAACGCGCTCTTCAAGGACGCCGCGCAGATCGGCGATATCGTCGTCGCGACCAAGAACGGTGTGCCCATCTACCTGCACGATGTCGCGAGCGTCAAAGATGCGATCGAAGAGCAGCGCAGCTTCGAACGGCTCGACGGGAAGCCCGCGCTCGGTATCACCATCAACGCTCAACCCGACGCCAATATCGTCGCGACCGCTTCGGGCATCTACGGCAAGATCGCACAGCTCGAAAAGCGCTATCCGGGAATGCACATCGGCATCGTCTTCGGGCAGCGCACCTTCATCTTGCAAGCGGTGAACGCGCTCGAACACACGGCGATCTACGGCGCGATCCTTGCGGTGCTCGTCATCTTCCTCTTCCTTCATTCGTGGCGTTCGACGTTGGTGGTCGCGGTATCGCTGCCGATCAGCGTGCTCGGCACGCTCTTCGGCGCCTACGTCTTCGGCTATTCGCTCAACGTGATGACGCTCGGCGGGCTCGCGCTCGCGGTCGGATTGATCGTCGACGACGCCATCGTCGTCATCGAAAATATCGCGCGCCATCGAGCGATGGGCAAAGATGCCAAGACCGCCTCGATCGATGCGACCGGCGAGATTCTCACCGCCGTGATCGCATCGTCGATTACGGTGATCACCGTCTTCGTTCCGCTCGTACTGATTCCAGGCTTGCAAGGGCTCATCTTCACGCCCTTTGCGGTGATGGTGATGCTCGCGGTCGCGCTCTCGCTGCTCGTTGCGGTGACCACGGTGCCGATGCTCAGTTCGCTCGCCGGCAACGACGTGGCCGCGCACGGCGAGGGAACGAACGGCGCGGCTGGCGCAGGGAACGGCAAAGTTTCGCGCGATCCGTTCAAGCGCTTCGCCGCACGCTTCGAAACGCAGTACGCGCACTTCGAGCACACCTATCGTTCCTTGCTCGCCCATGCCGTCGACCGCCCCCGACTGGTTGCCGGAATCGCACTGTTGTTCGTTATTGCGACGATCGGGATCGTGAAACTCGGTGTCATTCCCACCGAAACGTTCCCGCCCTCGAACTCGCGGTACGTGCGCTTCTTCTTACGCACGCCCAACGGCACCGCGCTCGCGATCACCAACGCCGAGGTGCGGAAGATCGAAAATGAGATGCTTCGCGATCCGCGCGTGCAAAACGTCGGTATTATCGTCGGCACGGAAGGGCTCTTCAACGCGCTCCCGGTTACCAATCAGGCGACGCTCTCCGTCACGCTCAAGCCCAATATCGTCGGCGATGCGGCGGCGGCGTACGTCGCGCAATGGCAGAACAAACTCGAGAAGATTCCCGGATTACTCTCCTTCGGGCACACCGTCGATATCGTCTCCAATATTATCTCGCGCGGGCAGAGCGATCTCGACATTCAGATCTATGGGCCGAGCTTTACGAAACTCTACTCCATTGCAAAAGACCAAGTGCTGCCCGCCATCGAGGGAATTCGCGGCACCTCGCGCCCCGATCTCGGCGTCACCGCAACGCAGCCCGAACTCGACGTGAATATCAAGCGCACCACCGCCGCACGGCTCGGCGTCTCTACCGCCGATATCTCGCAAACCATTGACACCGCGACCGCCGGTAGCATTGCGTCCTACCTGCAGATCGACGGCACGCAGTATCCCATCGTCGTGCAGTTGCCGCCAGCGCAGCGACGCAGCGAGGCGGCGATTGCGATGCTCGGCGTACCGCTTGCGACGACATCGAGCGCGCTCTCGCAGAGCGTGACGCCGAATGCTCCGCTGAGCCAAACGACGCTACCGACGATGCCGCTCGGCGAACTCGCAAACCTCACCTTCGGCGTCGGGCCATCGGAGATCACGCGCCAAAACAAACAGCGCGAGATGGATGTCACCGCGACGTTGCTGAATGCGCCGCTCGGCCAAGTCGTCGACGAAGCGACCGCCGCGATGTCGCGCATCACCCTACCGCCGGGATACAGCTGGCAGTTCGGGCAATCGGTCACCGACCAGGCGAACACGTTCTCGAGCCTCGGGCTCATCGTGGCGTTGGCAATCTTGCTCGTCTATATGCTGCTCGCCGCGCAATTCGAATCGCTCTTGCATCCGTTGGTGATTATGCTCTCGGTGCCGCTCGCGAGCATCGGCGTCGTCCTCGCGCTCTTGCTCACCCATCGTTCCTTTGGCCTCACAGCGTTCATCGGCGTCTTGATGCTCGTCGGTATCGTCGTCAAGAACGCGATCCTCGTGGTCGAATTTACGAATCGCCTGCGTTCGCGCGGTTTGAACGCGCGCGATGCGGTGCTGCAGGCGGCGCCGCTCCGTTTGCGGCCGATCGTGATGACGACGCTCGCGACGGTCGGCGGCATGCTGCCCATCGCGATCGGCATCGAACAGGGCAGCCAAACGCAGGCGCCGCTCGGCACCGTCGTTATCGGCGGCTTACTCGTTTCGACGACGCTCTCGCTGCTCGTGATTCCGACGCTCTATCTCTGGGTCGCGCAACACATCGAACCGCGCATGCAGCGTCACGGGAGAGGCGAGATCGCCCTTCCGCCGACGACCGAACGCGAGCCCGCCGGCATCTAGCGCGGCGCACGTTGTCACGCCGAGCAGCGATGTTGTCACGCCGAGCAGCGCTGTTGTCACGCCGAGCAGCGATGTTGTCACGCCGAGCAGCGATGTTGTCACGCCGAGCAGCGATGTTGTCACGCCGAGTAGGTTGCGAAGCAACCGTATCGAGGCGCGCGTATGCTCCCTGATATGTTGGGGTTAGTACTACTGTGTCAGAACCTGCGCGGCAACAAAAAAACTTTCGGGGGTGGGCGTGCGCACGTCGGACAATTGGGCAACAGCGGAACGAGAGCCGCGATTAAGCGCGAGCGCATCGTTGCAATGGAATTGGGCATATGCCTAACCATGCGTGG
>Ga0080006_1165449_pt1 | contig 24729 bp, 25 predicted proteins | sample RS3BMetagenome_FD_69209 | JGI IMG/M metagenome (GOLD analysis project Ga0080006, IMG submission 69209) | Ferric oxide microbial mat and aquatic microbial communities from Rainbow Spring, Yellowstone National Park, USA - RS3B (SPADES... ...
GTGGGGGGCGGCTGCGGGGAGCAGCATGGGGTCGCGTGGGCGCTGCGGGTGGAGATCGGAGATGAGGTCGTTCAGGACGCGCCCAAGCCTGCCGATCTCGTCCTGCGGATCCGAAAGCTCCGGCAGTCTGGCGACGGCCGGCGAGCGCCGGAGCGCGACGGCGGCCTCGGTCAAGGCCTCGACCGGCTTCAGCATGCGGCGCGCCGCGAGGTAGCCGAAGGCTCCGCCGCCGACCGCCGCGGCAAGCCCGATCGTGGCCACGCCGAGCACGAGGTCCTCGACGAGCGCGATGGCCGATGTCAGGGGATAGTCGAGCACGACCAGGAGATTCTGGCGCGCCACGCTCACTCGGACATACGGGAACGGCCCGCCCAAGGACATGCCGTTGCGCGCGCCGGTCGGCACGCGGGAGCCGGTATTGGGCGACTGCAGCACGACCTGGCCGTTGCGGTAGATCCAGACCTCGGGATCGGCGCGCAGGCGGTCGTCGTTGACCGTCTGCACGGTCGCGCCCGTGTATCCGGCCGGTCCGAGCGTGTCGAGGACGAGATGCGCCGTAGCGCTCGCGGTCGCGACCACGTTGGTGTACTGGTGGACGGCTGTGAAGATCGAGACAAGCAGCGTGGCGCCGATGACCATGCCGGCCGTCGCAAGGCCGGCCTGCGCCGCCAGGCGGCGGCTCAGGCTGCCGAGGCGCTGCTCGCGGTACTCGCGGTCGGCGTCGGGGGCGGTGCTCACTCGGCTTGGGCTTCGGACGCGCCCTGGGCCTCCTGGGCGCGCAGGCGGTAGCCTACGCCGCGCACCGTCTCGATCAGCTTCGGCGCGCCCACCTGCGTGAGCTTCTGGCGCAGGTAGCCGATGTAGACGTCGACGATATTGCTCTGGCCCCCGTAGTGGAAGCCCCAGACGCGTTCGAGCAGCATGTCGCGCGTCAGCACGGTCTCCTGGTTGAGCGCCAGGCAGCGCAGCAGCTCGAACTCCCTGCGCGTCAGGTTGAGAGGCTGCCCTTGGAAGCCGACCTCCCAGCGCAAGGTGTCGACATGCAGCTCCCCGACGTCGAGGACCGCCTGCGCGCGCTCATGGTCGCCCTGATGGTTCGTGCGGCGCAGAAGGGCCCTCAGGCGCGCCACGAGCTCTGCCGGCGCGAACGGCTTGACCAGGTAGTCGTCGGCGCCCGCATCCAGCCCTTCGACCCGCTCGGGCAGGCTGCCTCGCGCCGTGAGCATCAGGATGGGGATCGCCGACAGCGCCCGCAAGGCCCTGCAGACTTCCAGGCCGTCGATGTCGGGCAGCGTCAGGTCAAGGATGACGGCGTCGTAGGATCCTTGCGCCGCCTCCGCGAGTCCGTCGCGCCCGTTCCCCTTCTGTGCGACCGAGAAACCCGCGTGCCGGAGTTCGATGCCGACGAGCCGCGAGACCGCGGGGTCGTCTTCGATCAATAGCAGATGTGGCTCAGAAAGGGCCATCCGTTCGTCACTCCCGTTGGCTGCCCGCTGCCAGGGCAGTTCCTGTACGGTTCGCGGCGCGGGGCGGCACTCCCTGCGTCGGCGCGGCAGGCGTTGGCGGCAGGCGAGGGGAATACCACCAGCATGACATCGAACGACTGGGGCCGCATGCGTCGCGGCCGCTGGACCACCGTCGGACTCATCGTGATCGCTGCCGTCGTGCTGCTCTTCATGCGCATGAACCAGCATCAGAACGTCTCGCGCGCCTGGAGCCTCTACTCGGTCGGCTATATCCTGAACACCCATGACACGCAGGAGCTGCTGCAGACGGCGTCCTGGCTCCACCTGCCCGAGACTGTCGCCGGGCTATCCTACAAGGGCGCCGTGGTCCATCCCGAAGGCGCGCGCGGCATCGCGTTCGTCGAGCTGCTTTACGGCCGCATGCCTGCCGCCTATGTCGACGTGTCCGAGTCCGAGACGCCGCTGTCGGTCGGAGTGGCCGGGCGACGCGAGGAAATCGGCCGAGTCTCCGTGTCGCTCGGCACCGTGACCTTGCGCGGTTTGCGGCGGGACTTCGCGCTGTTCCGGCACGGCGGGGTCAACTACCTGATCGTGTCGCCGAGAGGCTCTCATGCGCTCTCGACCGCGGTGCGCGAACTCTCGCGCTGAACCTCAGGACTCGGGCGCGGCCGGGCTGGTCAACTTGATACCATCGGACGCTGGCGAAGCCCAGGATCAGGGAGTAGAATCCTCCCTGATCCTGGGCTTCGCCGCGGGTCGCACGGATGGGCCCGGTGTGGCTCAAGCCCCCGGCTTGCGCGCCTCCCGCGGCCGCCCTGTGCTTCGCCCCGATCGGGCGTGACCTCGACTGCGTGGAGCGCTGAAGCGTGGCGCGGCTGACAGCCCGGTACGGTCCAGCAGCGCCATTCCCCCGCGGGTGGCGAACGAGAAGGAGTAGTGCCTGTGCGTCTCAAGGTCCTGCTGGCCTCAGCCGTACTCGGCGTCCTGGCGCTCGGGACCGTGTCGCAGCTCGGCTTCACCTATGCGGGACGACTCGTCGCGCTGCCGCAAGCCAGGCGCGATCTCCTCACCACCGCGGCCACGGTCGTGGCGACGCATCCCGCCTTCAACGGCGCCAGTCCCACGGCGAGGTCGAGCGCTGCGTACCTTGCCTACGTACGTCACGTAGCCGGTGGGCTGCGCGAGCCCCTGCCGTACTGGCGACTCATCGAGGCAGAGGACCTCGTCCTCAACTACCTGCACGACCCGCACACGAGCCTCGAGCAGGACTGGAGCCCCGCAGTCAGCCCTGACCTCCTGCCCGTCGGCTTCGACTGGGCGCAGGGCGGTCTCGTCGCGTACCGGGTCGGCGGCAGTCCGGCGGCCCTGGGCACCGGTGACCGTGTGCTCGCGATCGGCGGCATCGCCACGCGGCGACTGCTCGGCCGAATGCGCCGCTACTTCAGCGGCAACGGACCCTGGCTCCGGACGCTCGCCGGCGATTTCCTGCCCTTCGGCGACACCTTGCGCTGGCTGGGACTCGAGCATGCGGACGCCGTGCGACTTGACCTCAGGCGCCCCTCGGGCCAGACCTACAGCCTGACGGTGCCTCTCGTGCCCGAGGGTTTCGTGTCCGACTGGTCCTACCTCAAAGGTCAGAACTGGTTCGTCGACCACTTCGTCGCGCCCCAGGGCATGGCAGACACCTCGGACACCTTCTACGCATGGCGGCTGACGCCGGACTACGGGATCTTCTGGCTCCGCCAGTGTGAGGAGACGCAGGGCTTCGAGGTCGCCGTAGCAGCCTTCTTCCGGGCCGTACAGGCGTCCGGAGTGCATTACGTCGTGATCGACCTGCAGCAGAACGAGGGCGGCACCTCGATCGTCGCCGACGCCTTCCTCAAGCACCTCGAGATCCGGCCGGCCTATCGGAACGCGGTGAGCCCCGCCAACCCGCGCGAGATCTTCCATGGCAAGCTCTATGTCCTCGTGGACGGCGACACGATGAGCTCGGGCGTCGACGTGGCCGAGCAGCTGACGGAGGAGGGCTACGGCGAGCTCGTGGGCAGCCCAGCAGGCCTCGCGAGCGCCGCCTGGGGCAATGTGCAGATGTTCTCGACGCCGGACGGACGCCTGAGCTACCAGGTATCCACGAACTTCGTTCCCGCCGTCAACGGCCGTCTCACGCCTGCGCTCGTGCCGCAGGCGGCCCTGCCGCTCACCGTGCGGGACATCCAGACGGGAGTGAACCCCGTGGCGCGCTGGCTCTCACGCCTCGCGACGCCGCGCGTCAAGACCTGACGTCGCCGCTGAGGCCGCCCGTCGGGCGGCGACGTCACTTCTGGCCGAGCCCTCGCCGCGCGAAGTAGGCCGCGCCGATCAGGGGCGCCGGCCCGCCGAGCTGCGCCGGCAGGATGGGTAGCGGCAGGTTGGCCGCCCAGGCGCGCTGGCGCAGGCTCAAGAGCAGCGAAGGCTGCAGGAGGTCCAGGCTCTCCGCGAGCGAGCCGCCGGCGATGACGGCATGGGGGTTCGCCACCTGCGCCACGACCGCGCAGGCGACGCCCAGGGCTCGGCCGGCGCGGCGGTAGACCGAGAGCGCCGCCGCCTCGCCGGCCCGCGCCCGCTCGGCAATCTCCCTGGCGCCGAGATCGACGTCCGTGCCCGCGCGATAGGCGCGCTCGATGGCGGGTCCCGCGGCGATCGCCTCGACGCAGCCGCGCCTGCCGCAGCCGCAGGCCGGGCCGCGGGGTTCGGCCTGGAAGTGACCGATCTCGCCGGCGGCACCATCGGCGCCGAGCAGCGCTTCGCCGTTCAGGATGAAGCCGCCGCCGATGCCGGTGCCGAGCGTGATGTAGAAGAAGGACGGCAGTCCCTTGCCGGCGCCGGCGGCATACTCGCCGAGCCCGCCCATCAGGGCGTCGCGCTGCGCGAAGAGCGGCACGCCGAGGTCGAGCATGGCCGCGTAGTCGGCAATGCGCTGTCCCACCCAGCCGCGCGGCAGGTTCGGCGCCTGCAGAAGGGTGTCGTGCGCGATCGGGCCGGGAAGCGAGAGGCCGACGGCCCTCGGCCGGGCGTTCGCATCACGGGCCATCGCCTTGAGCCTGCGCCCGACCTGTCGGAGCTGGTCCAGGGGCGGCTCCTGTGCGGTTTCCACGCGATCCTCCGCGACAATGCGGTCGCGGTCCACAAGGGCGAAGGCGATCTTGGTGCCTCCCACATCGATGGCGAACTCCATAGAGAAGGGCCCGGTCAAGAGGCTGCGCCGCTCGGGCGGCGCTGGCGGGGCTCGTCCTCCCCGACCGGGCTTGGCTCCTTTCCGGCCGGATTCTCCTCTGCGGGAGGGCTGGGGAGGATCGATCGAGAGTCTGGCTGACGCACAAGCAAGCGGTGTGGCCCAAGGGTCCAGTTCTGCCACCCCTGCCGCTATACCTTGTCCCCGTGGCGGAGATGCTACTTGGGGAGGGAATGCCGGATGAGCCAGGTCACAGTGCGCTGCACGGTCGACAACTGCAGCTTCTGGGGTCGCGGCAATGTCTGCGACGCGCGTGAGATCCTGGTCACGATCGACCAGGTGGGGGCGAGATACCCTGACCGGATCGACACGCAGCAGCTTTCGCTGGTGCTCGAGGAGGTCGGGGAGACCCCCGCGGGCGCCTGCGAGGAGACCTGCTGCAAGACGTTCCGGGCGAAGTCCTAGCGCACGGCCGCACGGCCCGCGGGCCCGATCTCCGCGGCCCCGCCTCGCGGCGGGGCCGCGGCCGTTTCCGCGATCTGACCGCGCAGGATGACGGCGAGCGACTCCTGCTCGGCGAGGAAGGCGTCGTGTCCCATCTCGGTCTCGAGGCGCCCAAGGCCGCCAGCTACGCCGCGCCGGCGCAGCCGGGCGTCGAGAGACGCCACGGCCGACTCCGGAAAGAGCCAGTCGTGCTGGATCGCCACGAGGTCGACCCGCGTCCCCTGGCGCACGCCGAGATCCCAGGCGAACGTCGCCATGGCGCGGCTCAGGACGAGGTAGCTCCACGCCGAGAACCGCTCGGCCAGGCGGTCGCCGTGGTGGTCGAGGTAGCTCTCGACGGCGAAGCGGCGGCCGCCGCGCGGTGCCGGGCTGCGGCCGAAGCGTCCCTCGAAGTGCGGGTCCGAGCGGTACGTGGTCATGGCGATGGCCCGCGCGGCGCGCAGACCGCCCGCCGCGTCTCCGTGGCAAAGCCCCAGCTCGAGCGCGACGTGCTGCGCGTGACAGAGCGCCACCTGCAGCGCCGGCAGCCGGTCGGACGCCCCGATCGCGATGGCCTGTCGCACCGGCAGCGAGCCTTGCCCGGCCCAGGCGAGGGCCTGCAGGCCCCCGAGCGAGCCGCCGATCACGAGGCGCAGGCGCTCTATGCCCAGCGTCCGCAGAAGGCGTGCCTGGGCCGTCACCATGTCCTGCACCGAAACCGCGGGGAAGGGGCGGCCGCCCGTGAGGCGCCCCTCAGCGTCGGGGCCGGTGCTGCCGTAGCAGCTGCCGATCACGTTGCTCGCTACCACGAAGGACCGGCGGGTGTCGATGACCTGGCCGGGGCCCACGATGCCGCGCCACCATCCCTGCTTGCCGGCGACGTCGCCGGGACACTGGTCGCCCGTCAGGGCGTGGCAAATCAGCACCGCCTCAGGCGAGGGCGGGCCCCAGGTCTCGTAGGCGATCTCCGCTCCCTCGAGCGAGCCGCCGCCCGAGAGCGGCAGATCGCCGATCGCCGCCCGAGTCATCAGGCCCGGCTCGCCGCGAGGGCCGCCTGCAGATCCTCGATGAGGTCCTGCGGGTCCTCGAGGCCGATCGAGAGCCGCACAAGGTCGTCGGGCACGCCGGCCAGCCGGCGCTCCTCACTCGTCAGCTGCTGGTGGGTCGTGGTGGCGGGGTGGATGACGAGCGAGCGGGCGTCACCGACGTTCGCGACATGCGAGAAGAGCGAGAGGCCGTCGATGAACCGTGGACCCGCCTCGACGCCGCCCTTGAGGCCGAACGTCAGGATGCCGGAGAACCCGCCTTCGAGGTAGCGCTTCGCGGCCGCGTGCGACGGGTGGCCCGGCAGGCCGGGATAGTTCACCCACGCCACCTCCGGCTGCGCCTCGAGCCATCTGGCCACCGTCAAGGCGCTTTGCGAGATGCGCTCCATGCGCAGGGCCAGCGTCTCGACGCCGAGCAGCAGCAGGTGCGCGTCGGCGGGGCTGAGGCACGACCCGAGGTCGCGCAGGAGCTGCACGCGCGCCTTGACGATGAACGCGAGATTGCCGAACGCGTCGACGTAGCGCACGCCGTGGTAGCTCGGGTCGGGTTCGGTGAACTCCGGGAACTTGCCCCCGGTCCAGTCGAAGCGGCCGCCGTCGACGATGACGCCGGCGATCACCTGCCCGTGTCCCCCGAGGTACTTGGTGGCGGAGTGGATGACGATGTCCGCCCCATGCTCGAACGGCCGGCAGAGGTAGGGTGTCGCGAAGGTGTTGTCGACCACGAGCGGCACCCCCTGGCGGTGGCAGACGTCCGCGATCGCCGCGAGGTCCGCCACGTCGAGGCGCGGGTTGCCGATCGTCTCCACATAGACGGCCCTGGTGTGCTCGTCGATCTCCCGCGCAAGGGCCTGCGGCGTGCAGTCGGCCGCGAGGCCTACCTCGACGCCCATGCGCTGGAACGTCGTGCGCAGCAGGTTGTGGGTGCCGCCGTAGAGATTCGGCGCGGCGACGATGCGATCGCCTGCCTTGGCGAGGTTCAGCAGGGCGAGGGTGATCGCGGCCTGCCCGGACGAGGTCGCCAGCGCGCCGACGCCCCCTTCGAGCGCGGCGATCCGCTCCTCGAAGACGGCCGTCGTGGGGTTCATGATGCGGGTATAGATGTTGCCGGCCTCTTCGAGGGCGAAGAGCCGTGCAGCGTGGGCCGCGTCGCGGAACGCGTAGGACGTGGTGCGGTGGATGGGCACGGCGAGCGAACCCGTGCTCGGATCGGGCTTCTGGCCGGCGTGGAGGGCCAGCGTCGCGAATCTCTTGGCCAAGGATCCGTCTCCTTTCGGTCCCGGCGAAACAAAAAACGCGCCCGAGGGCGCATGCTGTTCGCGGACCCTCTTATCTCTCAACCCGGTGACCCGGGTTGCAGGAATTGGCACCGACGGCGCACAGCGCCCGGTTGCCGGGTTTCATCGGGCCAGTCCCTCCACCTCTCGCGATAACAGGTGAATATGCGGTTGTGGAAACCTGACGCGGCCTGCCTCCCCTCAAAGAGATTGACGCCATTATGCAGGGGGCGGCGGGGCGCGTCAAGTCGCCCGGCCCCGGCGAACGCCCAGGCATGATGACGCGCGCAGCCGGCAGGGGATCGCCCGGCGCTGGGCGAAGGCTCGGCCCGAACCACCAGGTCCCGATGGAGGCCAGTGCCGGATGTACCACGAGAAGACGGGCCCCTTGACGTCCGAGGACGTGCTGCAGGAGCTCCAAGGTCTGCTCGCAGGCGAGCGCGACGGCATTGCGACCCTGGCCAACGCGTCGTCGCTGCTCTTTTTGCACCTGGAACGCATCAACTGGCTCGGTTTCTACATCGTGCGAGACGGCGAGCTGGTGCTGGGCCCCTTCCAGGGCAAGCCCGCATGCACCCGCATCGCCGTGGGCCGAGGCGTCTGCGGCACCGCGTTCGCCCGCGGCGAGACCGTGCTGGTCGACGACGTGGCGCTCTTCCCGGGACATATCGCCTGCGACCCGGCGTCGCGCTCCGAGCTCGTCGTGCCGCTCGTGGCGGGCGGGCGCCGCATCGGCGTGCTCGACTGCGACGCGCCCGAGACGTCGCGCTTCGCCAGCGCCGAGCGCGAGCTCCTGGAGGGGGCCGCGGAGATCATCGGCCGACACCTCGCCGAGACGGGCGCGCAGGTCTGATGGCGGCGGAGTTCGTGCACCTGCACCTGCATTCCGAGATGAGCCTGCTCGACGGCATGAGCCGGATCGCCGAGATCCCTGGCCGCATTCGCGAGCTCGGCATGGACGCCTGCGCGCTCACGGACCATGGTGTGCTCTACGGCCTGATCGACTTCGACGCCGCGTGCCGCGCGCAGGGCGTCCGCCCGATTCTCGGGGTCGAGGCCTACATGGCGCCAGGCAGCCGCCTCGAGCAGGGTGGCGGGGCAGGCGAGCGCAGCAGCTACCACATGCTCCTCCTGGCCATGAACGACGTCGGCTGGCACAACCTCATGCGGCTGATGAGCATCGCCTCCCTCGAGGGCTTCTACCGCCGTCCCCGCATCGACAAGGAGGTGCTGCGGCAGCTCCACGAGGGCCTCATCGGCTCGACCGGCTGCCTTCAGGGCGAAGTGCCGAGCCTCCTGCGCCTGGGGCGCACCGAAGAGGCGCGGCGCGCCATGGCCGAATATGTCGAGATCTTCGGCCAGGATCGCTTCGTCGTGGAGATCTGGGACCACGGCATGCCCGAGCAGAAGCCGGTCGTGCGCCAGCTCCTGGCTCTCGCCAAGGAGTTCTCCCTGCGCGTCGTCGCGACGCAGGACGCGCATTACCTGCGGCGCGAGGACGCCGAGGCGCACGACGTGCTGCTGGCGATCCAGACGGGCAAGACGCTCGATGATCCCGGCCGGCTGCGCTACCCGAACGACGAGTTCTACGTCAAGTCCCCGCGCGAGATGGCCGCCCTCTTTCAGGAGCTTCCCGAGGCGCTCTCCAACACGCTCTGGGTCCGCGACGCGTGCGACGTGCCGCTGGGCGACGGCCGCACGCTCCTGCCGCGCTACGAGGTGCCGGGCGGCGAGGATCCGGACCAGTACCTGCGGCGCCTCTGCCGGGAGCGCCTGCCGCGCCGCTACCCGCACGCCTCGGCCGAGGTGGAGGAGCGCCTGCGCTACGAGCTCGACGTGATCGCCCGCATGGGCTACCAGAGCTACTTCCTCATCGTCGCGGACTTCGTCGACTTCGCGCGCGGCGCATCGATCGCCGTCGGGCCGGGACGCGGTTCCGCGGCGGGCTCGCTCGTCGCCTACGTGCTCGGCATCACCGATGTCGACCCGCTTCGCTACCATCTGCTGTTCGAGCGCTTCCTGAATCCCGAGCGCGTCACGATGCCGGACATGGACATCGACTTCGACTACCGCCGCCGCCACGAGGTGATCGAGTACGTGCAGCGCCGCTACGGCCAAGACCACGTGGCGCAGATCATCACCTTCGGCACGATGGCCGCCAGGGCCGCCATCCGGGACGTCGGCCGCGTGCTGCAGTGGCCCTATGCCGATGTCGACCGCCTGGCGAAGCTGGTGCCGGGCGAGATCGGCATCACGCTCGACCGCGCCATCGAAGGCTCGGAGCTCGGCGGAGTCTACCGCAGCGACGAGCGCGCGAGGGGTCTGCTCGACTTCGCGCGCCGGCTCGAGGGCCTGCCGCGCCATGCCTCGGTGCACGCCGCAGGCGTCGTGATCGCGCCCGCGCCCGTCTCGGAACTGGTGCCGCTGCAGCGCATGCCGGACGGGTCGGTCGTGACGCAGTTCCCCATGACGACCTTGGAGCACCTCGGCCTGCTCAAGATGGACTTTCTCGGCCTGCGCACCCTGACCGTGGTGGAGGAGGCGCGGCGCCTCGCCGCCGGGGCGGGGGAGGCGCCGCCGCCGCTCTCCTTGCTCCCGGACGACGATGCGGCCACCTTCCGCATGCTGCAGGCAGGGGACACCTGGGGCGTCTTCCAGCTCGAGTCGAGCGGCATGCAGGACATGCTGCGCGACCTGCGCCCATCGCACGTCGAGGACATCATCGCAGCCGTCAGCCTCTACCGGCCCGGGCCGATGGAGAACATCCCGCTCTTCGTCGCGTCCAAGCACGGCGGCAAGCCGACCTATCTCCATCCGGACCTGGAGCCGATCCTGCGCGACACCTACGGCGTCATCGTCTACCAGGAGCAGGTGATGCAGGTCGCGGCCGTGATGGCCGGCTACAGCCTCGGCGAGGCGGACCTGCTGCGGCGCGCCGTGGGCAAGAAGAAGCGCGAGCTGCTTGAGGCCGAACAGGACCGCTTCGTCGCGGGCTGCCTGCGGCAGGGCTACTCCCGCGAGCTCGGCGAGCAGCTCTTCGACCTCATCCTGCGGTTCGCCAACTACGGCTTCAACCGTGCCCACGGCGCGGCCTACGGCCTCTTGGCGTACGAGACGGCCTACCTCAAGGCGCATCATCCCGTCGCCTACGCGGCCGCTCTCTTGAGCTCCATCGCCGACAACACGGACAAGGTGGCGGAGTATCTCGACGACGTGCGCCGCCGCGGCATCGCCGTGCTCGGCCCGGACGTGCGTACGGCCGAGGCCGACTTCTCGGTCGAGGGACAGTCGATCCGCTTCGGCCTCAGCGCCATCAAGGGCCTCGGCACCGCGACCGCCGAGGAGATCGTGCAGCAGCGCCGGGAAGGGCCCTTCCGGGACTTCTTCGACTTCGCCGGCCGCCTGCAGGGCAAGCTCAACCGCCGCACGCTCGAGGCACTGGTGCAGGCAGGCGCCTGCGACGGCTTCTTCGGCAGCCGCGCCGCCCTCTTCGCCGCGATCGACGACGTCTTGCGCTTTGAGCGCGGCGGCCCGAAGGACCAGCTCGATCTCTTCGGAGCGGCCGAGGCGCCTCCACCCGCCCTGCCCGACCTGCCGGACTGGCCGCCCGCCGAGCGGCTGCGCCGCGAGCGCGAGTCGCTGGGCTGCTATGTGACCGGCCACCCGCTCGAGCAGCATCGCGCCCTGGCCGCCGCGCGCGGCGCGAAGGAGCTGCGCGAGGCGCTCGCCTGGGAGGGCGACGTCACCGTCGCGGCCGTGGTGGAGTCGATCCGGGTCGTCACGACGCGGCGCGGCGATCGCATGGGCTTCGCCAGGGTCATGGACGGCACAGGCGGCTGCGAGGCCGTCGTGTTCCCGAAGCTGCTGCCCGTCGTGGAGCTGGCGGCCGAGAATCTGGAACCCCTCCTGCTGCGCGGCCGCATCGAGGCTGACGAGGCGGGGGCGCGTCTCGTCGCGCAGGACGCGGAGCCGCTCAGGCGCCCACCCGCCCTGTTCCTGCGCATCGCGGACGAGGAACTCTGGCAGCGCACCCGGGCGGAGCTCGAGCGCCACCCCGGGCCTTGTCCGGTCTACCGCTTCGCGCCAGGAGCGACCCGCGCGCGGCCCACCGGACTGTCGGTCGCGTCGCCAGAGGCGCTGCGGCAAGACCTGAGCTTCCTCGGAGAAGGCAGCCTGGTCGTGCGGCCCGGTGACTGACGTTTGCCGCCGGCGTGCCGGATGATTAGCATGGAGGCGACAGAACCAGACAACGTGAGGAGGCCACCCCATTGGACGACGAGCTGCGGTTGGTGACGGAACTTTGCGAGGCGCACGGACCGTCGGGCTACGAAGAGCCTGTGCGGGCCGTGATGCGTCGGTGGCTCGAAGGGTATGGCGAGATCTCGCAGGACCGGCTCGGCTCCCTGATCGTGCGCAAGGCCGGGGACGAGTCGGGGCCGAAGATCATGCTCGCGGGTCACCTGGACGAGATCGGCATGATGGTGTCGCGCATCGACGACAAGGGCTTCGTCTACTTCCAGACGATCGGCGGCTGGTGGGAGCAGGTCATGCTCGCCCAGCGCGTCGAGATCCGGACCGAGCGCGGCATGGTGCACGGCGTCGTCGGCAGCAAGCCGCCGCACGTGCTCGACGCCGAGCAGCGCAAGAAGCTCGTCGACAGGCGCAAGATGTTCATCGACGTCGGCGTCACGAGCCGCGAGGAGGCCGAGTCGCTCGGCATCGCGCTCGGCGACCCCATCACGCCGCTCTGCCCGACGGAGCGCCTCGGCAACCCGGACTTCGTGATGGCCAAGGCGTGGGACAACCGCTACGGCTGCGCCGTCGTCACGCAGGTGCTGCGCGGCCTGAAGGGTGTCTCGCACGCGAATGTCGTCTACGGCGTCGCGACCGTCCAGGAGGAGGTCGGCCTGCGTGGTGCGCGCACGGCGGCGCAGACCATCATGCCGGACGTCGCGTTCTCGCTGGACGTGGGCATCGCGGGCGACACGCCGGGCGTCGAGCCGTACGAGGCCGAGGCGCGCCTCGGCAAGGGACCGGCGATCCTGATCTACGACGGCTCCATGATCCCGAACCAGCCGCTGCGCAAGCTCGCGCTCGAGGTGGCGCGCAGCGAGGGCATCCCGGTGCAGCAGGACATGGTGCGAGCCGGCGGCACGGACGCCGGGCAGATCCACCTCACCGGCAGCGGCGTGCCGAGCCTCGTCATCGGAGTCCCCACCCGCTACATCCACAGCGCGGCGTCCGTCTTCAGCCTGGAGGATTACCGCGGCGCGATCCAGCTCGTCTCGGCACTCGTCCGTCGCCTGGACCGCGACACCGTCGCGGCGCTGGCACGCTGAGGCCATGATCTTGCTGCTGCTCGGCGACAGCGGCTTCGGCCGCGTACAGCTGCGCCAGATCCGCGCGGCGATGGCCGAGGGCCGTCTCGCCGAGCAGCGCATCCTGGTGGTGGGGGAGAGAGCGCCGGAGCTAGGGGGCGATCCCGCCGCCGACGGCGTATCGCTGCGCGACGAGCCCGCGCTCCGCTACCTCCGGCAGGCCCTGCGGGACCTGCCCAAGGACTGCCGCGTCATCCCGCCGCCGATCGGCCGCCATCTCTTCGCGCAGCTGCTCGCGGAGGAGAGCGGCGGCCGCCTCGATGCCCCTTCGGGCGACTTCGCGCTGCCGTTCGTCCGCCGCCAGGCAGACGTGCTCTACCTCTCCGCCGCCGCCTGGATGTGCCCGGTCGCGTGCATGGCGCCGCGCGTCTGCCCCCGCATCGCGTTCGAGCGCAGTTGGCACCTGCCGTCGCTCCTGCGCGGCTGGGCAAGGGAGCGCGGCATCCCCGCGATCGTGTTCGCGCCGCACGGCCCCTCGAGCGGCGCGGAGAGCGTCTCGGCCGCGCGACTCTGGGCCGCCCTGCGCAAGGTGCGGCGAGGCGGGCCCTTCCTCGTCGCGACCGCGGCTCCCTGCCACGCCGCCGCGAGCCTCCTGCACGTGGGCTGACGGGCACGTGCCGGCATACCGAGTTCTCAGAGGAGGATCCTCTAGCTGTGTGGATCGTCGTCTACGTCACCGGGCGCAAGACCGAGGCAGAGCGAGTCCGGGCCATGCTCGACCGGGAGGGCTTCCTGGCGAACGTCCGGGGAGACAGCGTCTACGAGGTCGTCGTGCCGGAGGCGGAGGCGAGCGACGCACAGGAGGTCATCCACCGGGGCTGATCGCCGGCGCACGAGGGCGGCCGCCTGCCGGCGGCCGCCCTCGAAGGCTCTTCAGGACCAGGCGTAGCCGAGACCGACACGCCCCGCGACGGCATCCCCGATCGCGGCGGGCGGCGGTGGTGCGTTGCCTGCCGCGAACACGACCGCGACGTGGCCGTACTGCGGGTCGAACGCGACGCCCACGGCTCCCAGGGGTTCGGCCGCCGCCCAGATGGGCGAGAGCTGCGGCACCGCCGCGAGCAGCCCCTCCCGGACTTCCGCCGCCGCCACGGCGAGGCGGGGATCCGCGGGCCCGGCCCACATGGCCCCGGGTAGCGGCGCGGCCTTCGCAAGCCACGCGCCGAGCAGCTGTCCCGGTGGTTCTCCCGGGGACCAGCCGAGGCCCATCGCGTCAGACCAGAGCACGAGATCGAGGCGCGCCGGCTCGACTCCGGCACTGCGGGCGGCGGCCAGGGCACCGAGCAGGGCCGCGCCACGGGCGGCGTAGAGCCGGCGCGGCTCGGGACAGTGCAGCATGGCGCGCAGGGGCATCTCGACGCCCAGGAGCCGCAGCATGTAGGCCGCGCCGTCGGCCGCCTCGCGCGAGCCCTGCGCCGCGAACGCGCCAGGAAGGCCCGCCGACGGCGTCACGCGCACGAGCATGTCGACCTGCGCCAGGAGCGCGAGACCGGGCGCATCGGCGCCGGGCGGCCGCAGGAAGCCCCACGGCGCCGCTCCGCGGGCGCTTGCGACGGTTAATGCATGCATTGGCAAATCAATGTTGCACCTCGCTGGAAAGGCATGCCGCTAGCATAGCGAAGTGTGTCCCGCGTGGCAAACCAGGGCGGCCGCAGGGATGGAGCCGGGCGGCACGCCGTGCTATCATGTACGGCGAGCCGAAGTGGCGGAATGGCAGACGCGCCGCACTCAAAATGCGGTGGGCAATCCCCGTGTGGGTTCGAGTCCCACCTTCGGCACCAGGTTGCGCGCGGCGGAGGCGACGGCCTCCGCTTCGTTTTGCGGCAGGGTCCTGATGCGACGAGCGCGAATCACGGAGTGCGCGAGCAGAAAGGGGACCCACGAGTGAGCGAGCGCCTTCTCGCGATCGACGGCATGAGCCTTTTGAACCGCGCGTTCCACGCGCTGCCGCCCCTCACCGCGCCCGACGGCACCCCGACAGGCGCGATCCACGGTTTCTTCCTCACGTTCATGAAGTGGTACGACGCATACCAGCCGACGCACGTCGCGATCGCGTTCGATCGGCCCGGCGGCACATTCCGCCACCAGCAGTTCGAGCGCTACAAGGCACACCGCAAGGAAGCGGACCCGGCCCTGCTGCGCCAGTTCCCGCTCGCCGAAGAGCTTCTTGGCGAGATGGGCCTCAAGGTGATCGGCATTCCCGGCTTCGAGGCGGACGACGTGCTCGGCACGATCACCGAGCGCTTCGCCTGCGACCTGCCGGTCACGGTGATCTCGGGCGACCGCGACCTGCTGCAGCTCGTGGGCGGGAGCTGCGAGATCGTCCTGATGCGCGCGCTCGACGGCACGAAGCGCTACGACCCGGACACCGTGTTCGCGGACTACGGCATCACGCCGCGCCAGGTCCCGGACTGGAAGGGCCTGATGGGCGACGCGTCGGACGGCATCCCGGGCGTGCCGGGCATCGGCGAGAAGACCGCCGTGCGCCTTTTGCAGGTCGCGCCGACGCTCGAGGAACTGCTGGCGGACACCTCGCGCGTGACGCCGCCGCGGATCCGCGAGCTGCTCGAAACCCACCGGGAGCAGGCGCTCTTCTCGAAGAGCCTTGCGACCATCGTCCGCGACGTGCCGCTCGGGCAGGAGCTCGACGACCTGCGCTGGAGCCCAGGGCAGGTGAGCATGGCCGTGCGGCGCCGGCTCGCGGACCTCGGTCTGCGCGCCCTCGCGGCACGGCTGCCCGCGGGCGGGGATGAGCCGGCCGCCCCCGCGCCGGAGGGCGAGGGCCAGGCGCTCGCGGAGGAGTTTGGAGGCGGCGGCGACCTGGCGCTCGCGATGGCCGAGGACGGCGTCGCCCTGAGCGACCGCGACGGCGCGGCGGTGCGCATGCCATGGGACGACCCGCGCCTGCGCCTGGCGCTCGAGGGCCGGCAGCGGGTCGCGGTGCACGGCCTGAAGCGGCTCCTGCACGCGCTCTCGGTTCGCGGCCTGCCGACGCCACAGGCGTGGTACGACACCCAGCTCGCCGCGTACCTCGTCAACCCGCAGTTTGGCATCCAGAGCGCGACGCAGGTGCTGCAGGGGCTGTTCGGCATTGCCGCCGCGGTCGGGGATGCCGCCGCGGCGGCGGCCGAGGCGACGTGGCGGCTCGCCGCGCGCCTGCCCGCCGCCCTCGAGGAGCAGGGCGTCGCGGATCTCTACCGCGACATGGAGGCGCCGCTCGCGGAGGTGCTCTTCCGCATGGAGCACCACGGCGTGCAGATCGACCGGGGAGAGCTCGAGCGCTACGGCGAGGAACTCCGGTCGGCCCTCTCGACGATCGCGCAGGAAGTGGAGGAGCTTGCGGGCTACAGCTTCAACGTCAACTCGACGCCGCAGCTCAGGGACCTCCTCTTTGGCAAGCTGCAGCTGCCGATCCTCAAGCGCACCAAGACCGGCCCGTCGACCGACGCCGAGGTGCTGGAGCAGCTCGCGCCGCAGCACCCGATCGTGCAGAAGATCCTGGACCACCGCCAGGTGCAGAAGCTCCTCTCGACCTACGTCGACGGGCTGATGCCCCTGATCGCTCCGGACGGCCGCGTCCATACCACGTTCCAGCAGACGCTGACGGCCACCGGCCGCCTCTCGAGCGAAGCGCCGAACCTGCAGAACATCCCCGTGCGCTTCGAGCTCGGCCGCCGGCTGCGGCGCGCCTTCGTGCCCTCTGCCACGGGGCTCATGTTCCTGGCGGCCGACTACTCCCAGATCGAACTCAGGATCCTCGCGCATCTGAGCGGCGATGGGGCGCTCGTGGACGCCTTTTGCAGCGGCGACGACATCCACCGGCGCACGGCCGCCGAGGTGTTCGGCGTAAGGCTCGACGACGTGACGGCGGACCAGCGCCGCCAGGCCAAGGCCGTCAACTTCGGCATCGTCTACGGCATCTCGGACTTCGGCCTTGCGCGCGATACGGGCTCGAGCCGCGCCGAGGCGGCGGAGTTCATCCGCCGCTACTTCGGCCGCTACCCGCGGGTCAAGGAGTACCTCGACGAGGTCGTCGAATCGGCAAGGCAGAAAGGCTACGTCACGACGATGTTCGGCCGGCGGCGCTACCTGCCCGAGATCCGCAGCCGCAACCACCAGCAGCGCAGCTTCGCCGAGCGCACGGCGATGAACACGCCGATCCAGGGCACGGCCGCCGACCTCATCAAGCGGGCCATGGTGGCGCTCGCCGCCGAACTCGGAGATGAGCGAGATCTGGCGCTGCTGCTGCAGGTGCACGACGAACTGATCCTCGAAGGGCCTGGGGAGCGCCTCCCGCAGCTCGGCCGTCAGGTGAGGCGTGCGATGGAAGGCGCGGCCGATCTCCTCGTGCCGCTCGTCGTCGACCTCAAGCAGGGCCGGAACTGGTACGATCTCGAGCCGGTGCGCGATGCCTGAGCTGCCGGAGGTCGAGACGGTGCGCCGCACGCTGCTCGAGGGGGGTCTCGCGGGGCTCGCGATCGTCGCGGTCCGCGTCCTGCACCCGGATGCGGTGCACTGGCCGGACACGGCGCGGTTCAGCCGGGAGCTGCAGGGGCGCCGCATCGATGGCGTGCGCCGCCGCGGCAAGTTCCTGCTGCTGGACTGCGGGGGTCGGACGCTCGCCTGCCACCTGCGCATGACGGGCCGCCTCTGGCTGAGCGCCGCGCAGGAGGCGCATCTCAGCCACACCCATGTCGTCCTCGAGCTCTCCGACGGGCGTGAGCTGCGCTTTCGCGACGTGCGCCGGTTCGGCGGCTTCACGCTCATGGAGCCGGACGGCAGCATGGGTCCTCCGCTCCTTGCGCGCCTGGGGCCCGAGCCCGAGGAGCTCTCCTTGGCAGATCTCGCCAGGGCCTGCAGCAGGCGCGCGGGCTCACCCGTGAAGTCCCTGCTGCTCGACCAGGCCTTCGTCGCAGGGCTAGGGAACATCTATGCCGACGAGGCGTTGCATCGCGCAGGGGTGCACCCCGGACGCACTTGTGGTAGTCTCTCGACACAGGAGCAGGGGGCTGTGCGTCGCGGCGTGCGGACCGTGCTGCGCGAGGCCCTCCGCCATCGCGGCACGACGTTCCTCGACTTCCGCGACGGCGCCGGCGAGCCCGGCGCCTTCCAGGCCTTCCTGCGCGTCTACGGGCGTGAGGGCCTGCCCTGCCGCCGCTGCACCACCCCCATCGCAAAGACCCGCATCGCGGGACGCGGCACCCATCTTTGCCCACGCTGCCAGCCAGAAGGGGAGTAGACCAGTTGCAGTACTGCACCCTCGCCTACGACGACGAGCAGAAGGCGCGCGAGGACTACGACCGCGTCGCGCACAAGAGCCGCATCACGGGCGAGGTGTCGCTGCGCCACCACGAGGGCCGCTGGTTCCTCGACATCGGCGCGGAGCGGGAGCTCGGCGACGCCTTCTTCAGCCGCCTCGGCGGCGAGCGGCTCTAGGACCGGGAGGAGTTCTCCGCATGCGCCTCATCGGCCTCACCGGCGGCATCGCCACGGGCAAGAGCACCGTAGCCGAGATCCTGACCGGCCTCGGCGCCGCTGTCGTCGACGCGGACGCCCTCGCGCACGAGGTGACGGCGGTCGGGAGCGAGGCGGTGGCGGTCATCGCGCGCGACCTGGGCGCGGAGTACGTGCGCGCCGACGGCAGCCTCGACCGGCCACGCCTCGCGGAGCGGGTCTTCGCGGACCGGGCCCTCCTGGCGCGCCTCAATGCCATCGTCCACCCGCGGGTGCGAAGCCTCATCGCGGAGCGCGTACACGACCTCGCGGCCCGTGGCGCCCAGGTGGTGGTGATCGATGTGCCGCTGCTGCTTGAGTCGCGCGAGCGCTACGAGGTCGACGCCGTCTGGCTCGTCTACGCGCCTGAGCCGGTGCAGATCCGGCGACTGATGGCGCGCAACGGCCTCAGCCGCTCGCAGGCGGAACTGCGCGTCAGGGCCCAGATGCCGATCGAGGAGAAGCGCCGCCTCGCCGACGTCGTGATCGACAACACAGAGGACCGCCTGGCGCTCCGGCGGCAGGTCGAGGCGCTCTACAGGGAGCTCCTGGCCTCGTGAACGGCGCGCGGCGGCGTCACGCCCTCCTCGCCCTGCTGGTCCTCGTCGCCGTTCTCCTGCCGTGGCTCGGCGAGGTCTACTATCCCTGGCCCTACCAGCAGGTCTTCCTGGCCGCAGCGACGCGCTACCGCCTCTCGCCGTACCTGCTCGCGGCGGTCGCGCGCAGCGAAAGCCGCTTCGACCCTGGCGCGACGTCCAGGCGGGGCGCCGTCGGCATGATGCAGGTGATGCCCGCCACCGGCCGCTACGTCGCCCACAGCGGCAGCGTTCAGGCCACAAGGGCCCTGCGCAGTCCGGACGTGAGTGTCGACATCGCCGCGCGCTACCTGCGGCAGCTCTTCCTCGAGTTTTCGTCGGCCTCGGGCGCGCTTGCCGCCTACAACGGCGGCGAGGCGAACGTGCGGCGCTGGATCCTGACCGGCACCTGGCGGCCGGGCCAGCCGCTGTCGCGCATCCCGTACCCGGAGACGCGCGATTTCGTCGCGCGCGTCGAACGTACGAGCCGCTGGTACGCGTACCTCTATCCAGGTCGCGACAGGCCATGAAGACAGCCTCTCTGCGCGTTGAGAGCCCGAGTGGCCGGAGCATGGGCCGTACCTTGCGCCCGGCACGTGAATGTCCGCGAAAATGCCGCGCCTCGCTTGTCGCGCAGTGCGCTCGTATGCTAAGATGATCGTCGTCGCCGAAGTGGTGGAATAGGCAGACACGCGGTGTTCAGGGCGCCGTGAGCTTTACGCTCGTGTGGGTTCAAATCCCACCTTCGGCACCAGTCTTGTCGGGATGGCGGAATTGGTAGACGCGTACGTTTGAGGGGCGTATGGGGTAACCCGTGGGGGTTCAAGTCCCCCTCCCGACACCATCATCGAGATCCCCGCCTGCGGGCGGGGCTTTCTCTTTGCCGGCCGTCGCGTGCCGGCTGCGCTATTATGGAACGAGACCGCACGCCGCAAAGAACCGCCCGCTTCCGCGGGCGACATGAAGGAGGTTGACCTTTGCAGCAGGCCACCTTCGGCGGAGGCTGCTTCTGGTGCCTCGAGCCCGTCTTCGCTTCCCTGCGCGGCGTCCAGTCCGTCGTGCCCGGCTATGCCGGCGGCCACGTCGCGAACCCGAGCTACGAGGAGGTATGCACCGATCGCACGGGGCACGCCGAGGTCGTGGATGTGCGCTACGACCCGCGCGAGATCGGCTATCGGGACCTTCTCGAGGTCTTCTTCGCCGTGCACGACCCGACCACCCCGAACCGCCAGGGCGCCGACGTCGGCAGCCAGTACCGGTCGGTCATCTTCGCAAGGACCGACGAGCAGGCGGCGGCCGCCAGGTCCTTCATCGCCGACCTGCCGCACGATCCCGCATGGCAGGGCCCGCGCGTCGTGACCGCGGTCGAGCCTCTCGTGGCCTTCTACGCCGCGGAAGACTACCACCGCGACTACTTTCGGCGAAACCCCGGGCAGGGCTACTGCCAAGTCGTGATCGCGCCGAAGCTGGGGAAGTTCCAGAAGCGCTTCGCCGGCCAGCTTGGCCTCCCGGACTGAAGCGGCGATGCAGCAGATCATCGCGCTCGGCGGCGGCGGCTTCTCCATGACCCCGGACAACCTCGCGCTCGACCGCTACGTCCTCGAAAGCTGCCAGAAGGCACGTCCCAAGGTCTGCTTCCTCGGCCAGGCGAGCGCCGAGTCCACGGACTACGCGCTGCGCTTCTACCGCGCCTTCCTCAAGCTTGGCGCCGATCCGAGCGACCTGACGCTCTTCCAGAACACGCCGCAGGACGTGCGCGCGCATCTCCTCCGCCAGGACGCGATCTATGTCGGTGGCGGCAACACGCTGAACATGGTGGCGCTCTGGCGGGTCTGGGGAGTCGACCTCATCCTGCGCGAGGCCATGCAATGCGGGGTCGTGCTGGCCGGCATCAGCGCCGGGGCGATCTGCTGGTTCCAGGAAGGCCTGTCGGACTCGCGGCCGGGGAACCTCACCCGCGTCGAAGGGCTCGGCCTTCTCCCAGGCAGTTTCTCGCCGCATTACGACGGCGAACCCGGGCGCAGACCGCGCTTCCACGAGCTTCTGCAAGCGCGGGGCATCGCCCCGGGGCTGGCGGCCGACGACGACGTCGCCCTGCACTTCGTCGACGGGCGGTTGCAGCGCGTCGTCGCCGCGCGCGACGGCGCGGCCGCCTACCGCCTCAGCCTGCGCCAGGGCAAGGTGCGGGAGGAGCGGCTGACGGCGGACATCCTCGCTCCTCAAGCCTGATCGCGGTCTAGGGACAGCTGCAGCAGGCGCGCCAGCAGGAACTCCTCGGGCAGGGCGCCTGCGAGCGTGGCTTCCCCATGGTCTGCGCGCATGATCACGGTGGGCACGGCCTTGACGTGCAGGCGGTCGGCGAGCTCCGGGAAGAGCGAGAGTTCGACCGCGTCGGCGGCGAGGCGGTCGCTCGCCAGGGCCCAGGCTTGGCACAGACGCACGGTCTGCCAGCAGCGCGTTCAGCCGGGCGACGTCAGGATCTTGACGTCGATGCGCCGCTCCATGCGGCGCAAGGTGTCGCGCGCCAACGGCGACGCCGGGGCGTCGCCGAGCGAGAGCGCGACGGCGAGATCGCAGAAGGCGTCGAGCATGAAGCCCTCCGGGAAGCCGACGAAGCCCGCGCGCGCCGCCTCGGGAGCGCCGGCTGGACCGAGCCTGTACACCGGGTAGCGGTCGGGCGGCAGCCAGGGAGCGGGGGAGGCTGGTCCCTCCCGCACCTCGAGCAGCGGCTGCAGACGGACGAGTTCGACGAGATCCGGGGCGGCGAGCGCGTCCAGGCCGCCTTCCACCCAGACCGTCACAGGCTCCTGCATCTCCTGCAGTGCCTCGGCGAGCATGGCTTTCCTGGCAGGAAGCACGTTGTTTCCCCCTTGCCGGGGAGTGGTAGGTCGCGGCGCGCGACGTCGCGGGCCTGTCCCGACGACATGCGGGGACAGGGGCGCATCCGTCGCCAGGACCATGAGCGCGTTCGACAGCGCTCACTGCATCGCCTCCATGGCAGCGCCTGCGTGCAGCGGCGGATGCGTCGCGACTGCAGCATGCCCGGGCGCGCCGGGCCGATGCGCGGGGACGTGGCCGGCGGCCACGGCTGCAGAGCCGGGCGCGCCAGGAACGTTGCCACGGGTCAGGCAGGCCCACGCCGCGATGTACCGCCCGGGGCCGACGTCCAGCGGGCATGCGACACCCATCGGCCGCCCTGAAATACAGATCCCGGGCACCGCCATTGGCGGCCAGGGGCACGGCCGGCCGCATCGCCCGCTTTGCCATGCCCGCGGCGGCGGCGTAAAATGAGCGCCATGGCCTTCATGTCACGCCTTTCCGCGCTTGAACCGTGGCAGCGCAATCTCACAGTGCTCTGGGTAGGGGTGTTCATCACCTCGGCCAGCTACTCCATGGTCGTGCCGTTCTTGCCGATCTTCCTGCTCGAGATCGGTCTGCACAAGGACGTCGCGATCTGGTCAGGCCTCATGTTCAGCAGCACCTTCCTGATGAGCGCCTTGATCTCGCCCTATTGGGGAGCGCTCTCGGACCGCTACGGGCGCAGGCCGATGATCCTCAGGTCCGGCTTCTCGCTGTTCGCGGCGTACATGGCGACAGCCCTCGTGCAGACCCCGATGCAGCTTCTGGTGCTGCGGGCCATCCAGGGACTGCTCTCGGGCTACATTCCGAGCGCCATCGCGCTCGTCGGCACGAGCTCGCCCCCCCAGAAGGTGGGCTACAACCTCTCGCTGATGGCGACGGCATCCGCGACGGGCAGCATCGTGGGGCCGCTCCTGGGTGGTTCGGTGTCGCACCTCTTCGGCACCCGCGTATCCTTCGCCGCCGCCGGTGTGCTGGTGCTGGGAGCGGCGGTGCTGGCGCTCTTCTTCGTCCGCGAGACGGGCTTCCAGCCCACGAAGCATCAGGGCTCCGTGCTGCAGGACCTCAGCCAAGCCTTTCAGAACCCTCCCTTCCTGGCGCTCCTCGGCCTGTCGCTGCTCGTCAACTTCTCGATCATGACGATCGAGCCGATCCTGCCGCTCTATGTCGTCGAACTCGGAGGATCGCTGCAGAACGCGTCGCTGCTCTCCGGCATCATCTTCTCGCTCGTCGGCATCGCCAGCGTGATCTTCGCACCGCGCTGGGGTCGGGCGGCGGACCGCATCGGCTTCGCCAGCGTGCTCGGCTGGGGCCTCATCGGCGGTGGCATCGGCAACCTTCTGCAGCTTCCCTTTCACAGCCTGCTGCCGTTCGCCCTGGTGCGCTTCGCCTACGGCGCCTTCTTCTGCGCCGTCTATCCCGCGATCAACGGACTCGTGGTACATACGACACCAGGGGACTTCCGCGGGCGGGCGTTCGGCCTCAACCAGTCGGCAGGACAGCTCGGCACCATGCTGGGGCCGCTCCTGGGCGGCGTGCTGAGCGGGCTCTTCGGCATCCACAGCATCTTCTGGGTCACGGGCATCCTGCTGCTCGCCGCGGCGGTCTTCGCGCAGCGCGGCCGGCGGCAGTGGGCGGCGGGCGGCGCCGCCGCGCAGGCGGCGGCGGCCGCGGGGACCGCACCAGCGCCGCCCGGGCGCTGAGGACTCTTCAGGAGGCAACGCAGATGAAGCTGCTCGAGCGCTACCGTGACGATCTGCCCGTCTCAGCGCGGACGCCCCTGCTCAGCCTCGGAGAGGGCCAGACGCCGCTTGTGCCGGCGCGCCGGATCTCCGAGACGCTCGGCCTCGACCTCTACCTCAAGTTCGAGGGCCAGAATCCGACCGGCTCCTTCAAGGACCGCGGCATGGTCCTGGCGGTGGCCAAGGCCATCGAGGAAGGAAGCAGGGCGGTCATCTGCGCCTCGACCGGCAACACGTCCGCATCGGCAGCCGCCTACGCCGCGCAGGCGGGCATCCGCGCGGTCGTGGTCGTGCCGCAGGGGCGGATCGCCCTCGGCAAGCTGGCCCAGGCCGTCATGTACGGGGCCGAGGTGCTGGCGATCGACGGCAATTTCGACGAGGCCCTCCGCATGGGGCGGCAGAGCGCGGCCAAGGCCTCCACCTTGTCAACCAAAGGCGCGCAGATGTTGACCTCGCGGAAGTCGCCGTGAGAGAAGACACTCAGCTCGTATCCCGGTCCGCGCATCCCCCACCGTTCTATGAAGAGGTCGACCTCCCACGAGCCGAAAAGAAACATCTCCAAGGGCGCCGCCGGCAACATGTAGGCCAATCCGGGCACCGCGACGTCTTCCGGGCGCAGCCAATAGCGCCGGTGGGCCTCGGTGAACCGGTTAAAATAGACTGGATATTGAAAGCCGAGGTAGCATCGCAACATAATACCCATATCATCGGCCCAAGCCAACATCTTCCGGGCTTGGCTTAGGGCCACCGGATGGCGGTAGAGATCCTGTTCAAGCTGGGTATCGAACAGGTAGGCGCCATTGTGGGCGATGATGGGCCCGGTGATCCCGATCTCGCGCTGGACCCGCAAGGCGGTACGCCAGCTGCGTCCGGTGGCCAACGCCACGGCGGCTTTTGTGCGCACGGCCGACGAGGTGCGCCAGGCGCTTCTGGTGCAGATGTACAGCCCGGTCCGGTGGGAGGAGTCGATCCGCCTTCTGTGTGCCGACGGAGCGGATACTTTTATCGAGGTAGGACCGGGGAGGGTTTTGACGGGCCTGGTCAGGAAAATCAACCGGTCCGCCGGGGTCTACTTCATGGACGACGCCGCTTTTCTGGAAAAAGGACTTGCGGAGATCAAAGGGGTTGCCTAAAATGTTTCTTGATGGCAAAGCGGCCCTGGTGACGGGAGCCTCCCGGGGTATCGGCCGGGTGATCGC
>Ga0080006_1261502_pt1 | contig 24728 bp, 28 predicted proteins | sample RS3BMetagenome_FD_69209 | JGI IMG/M metagenome (GOLD analysis project Ga0080006, IMG submission 69209) | Ferric oxide microbial mat and aquatic microbial communities from Rainbow Spring, Yellowstone National Park, USA - RS3B (SPADES... ...
CGAGTCGTTGTGTGTGTGTGTGTTACCTTTCCGCTCCCTGCCCAGTGCGGCATGTCATCGGATTTGCATCGCAGAGAAGCAATTTATTCCTTTCCGTGGCGCTGACCACCCACCTGCCAATTTTCACCTGCCCTTCCTGAACTCCTTTATCAGCTCATCGAGGCTCATCGCGTTAATCACATCTTCCTTAGTCAGCCAGGCCCTCTTCGCAACCCATATTCCATAGCGCATGCATTCCAGGCGCGGGCCCTGAGCGCCAGCAGCCACAGGCTTCCTTTGTGCTGTGTGAATTTTGAAGCGCTTGCACAGGGCGCTACGCAGATGTCCGCTCTCCATGTCGAACCTCGTGTTTATATACTAAAGTATATAAACTTTTACTCAAATAAATATATTACAGACACGCGCACGGGTCAGGCGCTATACAAAAGTGACGTGGCGAAAGCCATCGGCTAAAGCCGCCTCTGTTTCTGGGTGATAAGATGAGTGTGAGCATAGAGTATGGGCAAGGGAACGGCAGGTTGCGGAGGAACGAACTCATGGTGGTCTTGATGAGCAAGATCGATGAGGCAATGCCACATGAGGACTGGCGAATGGCGCAGGGCATCATTGAAGGATTGACGGCCCTGATGAAGCGCACCGAGACTTCAGAAGTCGCAGAATTTCTGGAGCTCTGCGGTGTGCTCAGCCATTCAGAGGCGCTGCATTTCAGCGGCGTGAATCCGAAGCAGCAGGTCTTAGAGGAGGCAACGGACCTCCTCCTGCCCAGCTCTATGCCACCCGTCTTAACCCACCTGCGCTCCGGATTTCTCTCCTTCTTATATAATGCCGCGCCACCTTGGCTGCAAGCGGAACGTTCGCCTCTCACGAGCTAATCCAGTTTCAAATTTCCTTTACAGTTATGTCGCTGCTATAACCGGGGTCAAACTCCCAAATACCTCCTGGCTTCTGATTTTGTTTTCTCCATCCTCGTCAAACCAATGTTGAACTTGTCAAGGAAATCCTTGCAAAGTATCGAGGGATATCCTCTTGCGTCCCCTTCATCTTATGAGTCTAGGAATTTAACCAACTATGCGTTTACAAGCAGGCTCCTGAGCAAAGGCGATTTCGCGACAATCTTTTTTGCTTGTCGCTGAAGGCAACCTCTACCACTGTATCAACCGCATCCTTCAGTTCGTTCTCGAGCTCCCTGAGGGTTATGGTGATGAGTGCAACTCAGAGTTAAATGGGGAGGCCGAGATTTGAACTCGGGTCTTCAGGACCCAAACCTGAAAGCCTACCAAGCTAGCCTACCTCCCCTAGCTAAGCACTCCGTGTCTTAACTATATTATTTGTTCGGTGTGGTTAATTATCTAAAAGCCTTGATGCTCCAGAGCAGTACAAGCAATCTCCGCATACATGCTTTTGCTTTCTATAATTTGATGACATTGGTTTCGCCGCCTACTACTCCAAAGACTCTGCTATCTTTCTTCTTTTCGCCCAGGACCACAAGCCTGTAGCCATTTCCCTTTATCGTGCGGCTGACTTCCACGCTCCCCTGTGAGTCCGTCGCCCCTTCATACACTTTTTCGCCAACGTAGAAAACCTGAATCCTTACGCCTTCCTTCGCAGCGCCGCCCTTGTCAGCTATTTTTATTGTCATCTTGCCTATGGCAGAGGAGTCCCCGGTTGGTTTGCTAGGGGCCTCATCTTGCTTTCCGGCTTCATGCTCTGGCAGCTTGGCGAATGCGGCGCAGGCGCGTTCCCTTCCCTGCAGGTAGTTCAGGGCGCACACCCTCTGCTCAAGGCTCTTCAGCCTCTCCGCAAGCTCCTCTTTCTCCCCCTCTCCGAAGAGCAGGTCGTTTGCTGCAAACTTCGCAATGTCAGAGCTCTGCCTAAAATAAAGCTTTGTTTGGCACAGGCGCCTTATGCTAGGGTCGATATCTGTGACGTTGTGAGTGATAAGCAGTAGCCCAACCCCTCTTTTTCTGAAGTCTTGTATCCTCTCCGCCAAATCCGCCGTCGCTGCAGAGCCGTTCCTTTCTTGCCTGAATACCGTCTGCGCTTCCTCCAGGCACAGGAGCATCCTCAGCTCGCCGTCGCCCCGCGTATCGAGCATGTCAGCAACGCTGTACACCTGGTTGAGTATGAGTGCGTAGTAGAAAGGCTTCATCTTGTTGCTTATCCCCGATAGGTCGAAAACAACGCCCCTTTCCAGCAACTCTGAGAAGCTCTCGCCTTCTCTTTTTGAGAATTCGGGCCTGTTGAGCATAGATCTCAGGTTCTCAAGCGCTGATCTTGAGTTCTCTCCATGCTTCGTGTATTTCACCCCAACCGCGCTGCGTTTTCCGTGCTGTTCAACGATCGCATCCTCTATTGCTTCATAAACGCCAACAGGGTCCGGGGCGCGATCTTCGGCGTACACTCTCCTGAACGCGGCCAGCAGGCATTTTTCCAGCGAGTTGGTATACGGTCCGGCCTCCGAGGCAGAGGCGAGCAGCATCGCAAGGTTCTCATAGAACCTGTCTATCTCGATGCCGCTGTCGCATTTGAAGAAGTTGAATTGCGTCTCTGACCGCAGGAGCCTTATCACCCTGAGCCCGCTTTTGCGCCCGAAAGAATTCCACTCGTCGGTCGGCGATATTATCGCTATCTTTAGGCCCTTCATCTGCGCCAGCTGCCCAACGATGTGCATTGCTGCGAATGTCTTTCCAGTACCGGGCACGCCGCTTATGAGCGTGCCCAGATTAAATGAGCTGGCGCTTGCATTTGCTGACAATCCAGTTTCCTTTACCGAGCCCTCCATGACCTGTCCGAAGGAAACTTCGCCTGCGGATTCTGGTGCAGCAGTTCCGATCGCCCTGTTTATCCTGATGGCGTTTGAAAATCCGACCATCTTTGCTGCGCTGGCATAGCTGAAAGGCATAGCGTCTATGCTTCTGGCTGCTTCGCACAAGGCTTCGAGGCTCCGCTGCCGGACAATCTTCCTTTCAAGGACAGCCAGCTTCGAAGACAGATAGTCCTCAACCTTCGCATAGTCGCCAATCAGGAACACGACTATTTTGTGGGCCCTGCCGTTCATGAGCGCGGCACTCTTGAGCGTCTCCAGAGTGCTCATCAGAAAATCCCTCTCCTCTGAGTCGCTGTACGAGTCTCTGTGCCTTGCTGATGTCTGCGACATCACTTCAGCCCTGGTGCTCGTGCTTTCTGTTAAGCCAGTCTCTTTGTCGCTCAGCAGCCTCTCTGTCTTCAGCTTGGCGCTGATTACAGCTTCGTGGCTCATCGGCGTGAATACAACCAGGATGCCTGCCCTGAGCCCCCCAAACAGCCTGTATGCGTTGCCGATCACGTCGGCGCCATCATGTGGCCCTGCAATCACCAGGCATGTCACCTCTCCTTCGGCCAGCGTCTCTGGCTGCAGCTCCTCTACCTCAAGTCCCGGCAGCGCTTTGAGAAGCACATCGATGCCTGCAGACGCCATAAGAAACGTCCTTCTTGAAGAGAGTTCGTGGTACATGGCAAACTGCTGTCTTAGCAGCGCCTCAGTGAACAGCCGCTTGTCGAGGCTCTCCGGCAGTGCTGCCACCACGTAAGAGTTTAAGCGTGCGTCAGAAGCCATTAAATCGTTTATACAAGTAATAGATTATTTACTTAAGTAAAAGTATTTAAGCTTTGAGCCCCCGCCTTCAATGGTAGTGCCATTCTATTCCACCAGCTTCTTAATCTCGGCTCCGTTCCTGAGGCTAGCAATCACCCTGTCCGCTCCGGCCTCTGAAAGAACAGCAGGGGCGAATTTGCCATTCGCAATGCCCACAGAGAGTATGCCATTAGCCTTTGCGGCCCTGATTAGACTGGGGTAGCACGACACAAGCACCGCTTTTCCTGAGAATGAGAAATCATTCTTGGCCTTCTCGATGGCTTTGGCCACTATCCCGGCCGCGCTCTTCGCCTCGTTTCCAAAGGCTCCGAATCTGAAGTAGCTGTCTAGTGACGTTTTCTCCAGTCTGAACCTGGCTATTTTTTCAGTCTCCCCTGTTGCCATGCCAATCAGCGCTCCCTCCTTCGACAATTCATCGAGCAGCTGCTTTGCGCCTTCAGCGATGAGCTGCTTGTCGTGGCCAGCAACGTTGTAGTACGAGTAGAACAGGTCTTCAGTATACCTGGCGAGCTTCTGTTCTATGTCCTCTTTCGGCATTCCGTTCTCCAAAAGAATCGCCTCAGCAGTTTCTTGTGAAGTCATCCCTTCATACTTTGACAGGTCGACTTCTACAAGCACGCCATATATGTTTCTTATCGACTCCTGCACGTACTCTGACATCTCCCTTATGCTCTTCGCATCCCTTGTCAGGGTGTTGTTTACGTCAAACAGAACAAGCTTATCCATTTGATCAGTAGCGGTCTGAAAAGATGTTATTATTATACCTGCATGGTATTAAATAATTTGAACTGCGAGAAATTCCTGTTGCTTTTGGCGTTAAGCATGCACGCTTATTCTCTCGAAGAAGGGACAAGGCTTGTGAAGGCGGCGAGGCACGCCATAGAGCTCTACATAACAACGAAGGAGTTCAGGCCCGAGGCTGTGGAGAGCACAATAAGGGAGTTCAATCAGAAGCACGGCGTGTTCGTCACCATCTACCACTACCCAACCAAGACGCTGCGCGGCTGCATAGGCTTCCCCGAAGGGGTGGGCGAGATAAAGAAGTTGGTAGTCGAGGCCGCAATCGCTGCCGCAACCGATGATCCCAGGTTCGTACCAGTTTCGCATCTCGAGTTCGAGCACTCGGTTCTCGAGGTGAGCATTCTCTCCAAGCTGGAGAGGATCAACGGCAACGCGGAGCAGATAAAGAAGCAGGTGAAGGTAGGGAGAGACGGCCTAGTAATAGAATACGGCTACCACAAGGGCCTGCTGCTCCCCATAGTTCCTGTTGAGGAACGATGGAGCGCGCCGAGATTCCTGGATGAGGTCTGCATAAAAGCAGGCCTGCCAGCGCACACGTGGATGCATGGCACAGCGTCTCTCTACAGGTTCTCCAGCCAAGTCTTCAGAGAGGTGGAGCCCAGAGGGAGAGTTGAAGAAGTGAATCTTGAGGAGCTGTAAATTACCCCTGATGGGTGTGTTTCCGTTGCGAGGGATCAGATGAGACTTATAGCGCTAATAGACATGGACTATTTCTTTGCCGCATGCGAGGAGCTCAGAAGGCCCGAAATAAAAGGCAAGCCTGTAGTAGTTGGGTCGGACCCAAAACAGGGCGAGGGACGCGGAGTGGTCATGACCGCCAACTACGCCGCAAGGAAGTTTGGCCTAAGGAGTGGAATGCCGATCTACTTGGCATATCGAATCAAGAAAGACGCAATCTACCTGCCAGTTGACTTTGATTATTATGAAGAGGTATCGAGAAAGGTCATGGCACTGATAAAAACTTATGCAGACAAGTTCGAGCAGGTCAGCATCGATGAGGCATTCATCGACATCTCAAAGAGGGCAGGAAGCTACGAAGAGGCACTAGAGCTGGCAAGAAAACTCAAGCAGGAGATACAGGAGAAGATTGGACTGCCTTGCTCCATAGGAATAAGCACCAACAAGCTTGTCGCGAAGATGGCCAGCGAAGATGCCAAACCCAACGGCATAAAGCTGGTAAGGGAGGAGGAGGCGAAGGATTTCCTGTCGAAGAAACCAGTGGGCGACCTTTACGGAGTGGGCAGGAAGATGAAGAAAGTACTTGAGGATTTCGGCTACAAGACAGTGGGGGACCTCGCGAAGGCAAATCCCGTAGTGCTGGTCGAGCGTTTCAAGGCATACGGGGCTGAGCTCTACAATTCCGCAAACGGAAGGGACGAGAGCGAGGTGCAGGAGAACTGGGAGGTGAAGTCAATCGGCAGGGAGAGGACGTTCGAGAGGGACACGAGCGACAGGTATGAAATAACCAAATCGATAAGGGAGATGTCAAAAGAGGTGGGCGAGGAGCTTAAGAAAGGAGGCTTCGCCTTCAAAGTAGTGACGCTCAAGCTGCGCTACTCAAATTTTGAGGAGAGCCTCAGGAGCCGCAGCCTGCCACGCAGGTCTGCAGACTCAGAAGAAATAGCACAGGTGGCGATCCAGCTTTTTGACAAATACGCCGAAACAGGTGAGAAGCTCAGGAAGGTTGGTGTGAGGGTGTCGAACCTTGTAAAGTACAGCGGTCAGAAGAGAATGGCCGAATATGCTTAGCGCTTTGCCTCCATCTCTGCAATGAAGGCCCTCACGCAGAGCGCCGCCTTTATTCCGCTGCCCACTGCGGTTCCTGCCTGCCTATAGACCCTATCCGCAACGTCGCCCGCAACGTAAACGCCGTCTATCTCTGTCCTGACCTCATCCTTCGTTATCAGGTAACCCTGCTCGTCGGTCTGCAACTGTCCCTGGAAGAGCTTAGTGTTCGGCTCGTAGCCTATTGCTATGAAGACGCCGTCTACGGGCATCTCCTGAGTCTGATTCGTAATCAGATTCTTTATCACCACAGAAGTCACCACCTTGTCGCCCTTTATCTCTTCGATAGCGCTGTTCCATATGACTTTAATCTTCGGGTTCGCCATCACCCTTTCCTGCATTATCTTGCTTGCCCTGAACGCGTCACGCCTGTGCACTATTGTAACTTCGGCAGCAAACCTGGTAAGGAACAGAGAGTCTTCCATCGCGGTATCCCCGCCCCCCACAACTATGACTTTCTTATTCTTATAGAAGACGGCATCGCACGTCGCGCAACTCGACACCCCGCGTCCCATGAACTTCTTTTCGGACTGCAGGCCTAGATATTTGGCATTCGCCCCTGTCGCTATTATCACACTGTGTGCTTCGTAGACCTGGTCCTCTACGTAAACCTTGAACGGCCTTGTCTTCAGGTCAATCTTCGTCACGTCCTTGTCGATGATCCTTGCGCCGAACTTCTTCGCCTGCTTGAGCAGTAGCGTCATGTACTCCGGCCCCATGATGCCATCAGGGAAACCCGGTATGTTCTCCACCAGCGTGGTCAGGACCAGCTGCCCCCCACCTCTGTAGCCGCCTATCACTAATGGTTCAAAGCCCTCCCTCGCGGTGTATATCGCTGCAGCCAGGCCAGCGGGTCCGGATCCCAGAATTATAACCTTCTCAACCATCTTGCCACCAAGTCAGGACAGCACGCCGCACCTCTTTAGATAACTGCCATAATAGCCTATATACTTTCTCATGGACTTCACCAAATCTCTGGTTTCTGGGCTCAGCCTATACGTCCTTATCCTGCCCTTAGTTTCGACCTCGACAAACCTGCAGTCCAGCAGGCACTTCAGGTGGTGGGAGAGGTTGCTCTGCTCTATCTTCAGCGCGGATGACAGTTCGCTCACTGTCATCGGCCTCTTCAAGAGCGCATTCAGCACCCTGAGCCTGTGCTTGTTCCCCATTGCGGTAAAGAATAGCGTTTCGGGGTTCTTCATTTTCCTCCCAAATAATGTACGCATTCAAGTATTTAACACTTATTATATGAATTTATACTCAATATATGAACATTCAATCATATATATTTAAATATCTGGCAGTTCATAATATGCGTGTGATACAATGGCGAAGAAATACAGCTTTGCATGCAGGGACATAGGAATGAGCTGCGGCTTTAAGACGTCTGCAGCCAGCGAGGGCGAGCTGATGGGAAAGATAGCGGAGCACGCCAAAACTGCTCACGGCATGGCGAGTATAGACTCGGCCACCATGGCTAAGGTAAAGGCAGCTGTGAAGATGGAGTAGGCCGTTGCACATGCAAGACATAGACTCGAGCAACTGGCACGAGCAGGTAGAGGTATCAGGCAAGCTGGTCGTTGTCGAGTTCTGGCACGACCAGTGCGTCTGGTGCAAGAAGCTCGAACCTATATACAGCACGATGCCCAACGAGTACAGTGGCGTGGTCTTCGCAAGGTTCAACGTGCTCGCCAGCGAGGAAAACCTGGCGCTCGGCAGCAGGTTTGGCATAAGCGGCACGCCCACAATAAAGGTGTTCTGCGAGGGCCGGGATGTCGGGGAGATAGTAGGCTTCATGGACAGGGCTGAGCTCAAGAAAGAGCTAGATGCTATAATAGAAAGGGCAAAGGACTGCGTTTCAAAGAGCACAGCGATAAAGTGACCGAAACGTTGTATGCGTGCAGCGTGTGCGGATACATCTACAAGGATAAAGCCACCGCCATGAAGTGCGAGGCATACTGCACTGCAAACAAGTCTTGCAGCCTGGAAATAACAATGCATGCTGTCGGGAAGAAGAGATAGGCCGCGCAGCTTTTCGTGATAGCTTTAAGTATGTTTCCAGCCCATCTAGCTTGGCGACCGGGTGGCTATCTCATTGGGCGAGTACAGCATAGCCCTAGACTCAAGGGACGACGAGGCGAATGTAAACTTTGTCTCCCACGCGCACGCTGACCACATTTCCGGACTTAGGAGTGCAAAGAAAGCGCTTGCGAGCGTTATTACCAAGGATATCGTGGAGAGCAGAAGCAGCCTGAGCATGGATCTAATCGAAGAACCTGAATGCGTTGAGCTGCTCAATTCCGGTCATATATTGGGCTCCAGACAGCTTTTCATTCAGAACGATCTCTACGGCTATTCGATGCTCTACAGCGGCGACTATCAGATGGACGAGCCGATTCTTGCGGAGAAGCTTGAGATAAAGCGGGCCGATGTCCTGATTATCGACTCTACTTACCCATATCCTGAAGTAAAATTCGAGAACAAAAATGAGGTAATAGACGCGATACAGTTCTATGCGAGAAAGAAGACGGAGAGAGGCCACGTGGTCTTCGGCTCATACACTGTGGGCAGGGCCCAGGAGCTCGTAAAGATACTCAACGATGCCGGCATGATACCTGCAGTTGACGAAAAGATAGCGGCTGTGAACAAGGTGTATGAGAAGCACGGAGTGCGCCTTGAGTACGTGCCTCTGGAGCAGCCGGAGAGCAGTCCGATCTCTATAGTCAGGCAGGCAAGGCTCAATATAACTCGCGATGCAATAAAGGCACGAAGCGCAAAGAGGGTCTATACCGCAGTGGCTTCGGGTTGGGCAAAGATATTCAGATTCGACACCGACGTGCAGTTCAATCTCAGCGACCACGCCGACTTCTCACAGGCGCTCGAATACATCAACGCATGCAGCCCCAAGATAATATTCACCTTCGGTCCGAACGCGAGGCTGTTCGCGAAACACCTGGCGATGAGGGGCTATGACGCAAGGCCCCTTGGCCGCACCTCAGAGGTCAACGCGCTGATGCTCAATCAGTAGCCTTTCTCCTGCCGCCCCAATTCGGTGACAAAAGGAATGAATTAATATATACTCTGAAGGCAAAAATTGAACACGGGGTAAGCACGGAATATTGAAGAAGATTGACGCTTATCTCAGATTAGCGTGAACGAATGGCCGAAGAAGAAGGGGAGGAAAGCAAGACCTATCAGTACCTTATACTGCTGCTGGGTCTGGCGTCATTGGTGATGGCCGGCGCCGCAGTCTACCTGATGGAGATACTCGGCATAAACTACGGTGCTGGACTCGCAATAATAGGGCTTGCAAACAGGACCAACTCTGCTGCCATACAGTCAAGCGTTACACAGATTGCGGCGGAGATAGGCAACATCAAGAGCGCCATCAGCGAGACCTATATTGTGGCCGTAATATCTTTTGGTCTCCTGGGCTCCTCCCTGGTAATATACATAGCCAGATTCAGACGCTTCGGAGCGCTTAGCAGAAGGTATGTCCTGCTTCACGGCACTCTGACTCTGGTATACATAGCACTCTTCTATCTGGTTCTGTCAAGCCTTCAGATAAACTACGCAAACCCATACTTCCTGGGAGTCTTCTCTGCAATAGGCGTTGCTCTGGCGATAGACATTTATCTGCAGTTCACCATAAGCACGAAGGGCAGGAGTAGCGCTAGGGCGAGGAGCGGCATGCGCATAGAGCCAGGCACGCCCTACACAAACCTTCTCAACCTCCGCGATACAATCTTCTCGAAGCTCAGTGGCGACGTGAGGATAGTGGATAAGCACTTCAATTCAGCCGCGATCTCAAACCTGCACAGGCTCCTCGAGACGAACCTGACCAACATAAGGAAGCTGGAGGTGCTCTCGTCGAAGGAGATGTTCGATGCGAAGTTCAACGACAACTACACCGATTTCAAGAACGAGCTGAGGAACAGGGGCGTGGAGTTCAACCTAATGCTCATGAGCGACGCAGACAGCGTGGAGCAGCACGAACGCTTCGTGTTCGACGACTCAAAAGCATACAAGATACCCCCGCTGAACATAATAAACAAGAAGAGCGAGCACATAGTAAGCCTGAGAGTGGGCGAGGCAAGGAGCAGATTCGAGGCTCTGGCGAAGAACGCCACAAAATATGACAACTATGTGGTCAAGCAGGCAAGGGGGCCCTGATCTCTGCTATAAAGCGTCTTGGCACTGCATTTGAATTCCCGCGCGCTGAATTTTCATCGCAGCTGCCTTGCCAGTTTATGCTTTATGATAATTACGCCGCAATTATGCCTTTGGCTTTCTGCCTGGAGGCATCGGAATCTTCAAATCTGGAAATGCCTTCTGCAGCATCTCAGGATTTACATCAAAATCGAACGTCAGACCCTGCACCGCCTTCCTGAAAAGATAGGTAGAAGCGATTTCAGCGAGCTGCGGCTTACCGCCTGTAGCTTCATTCACTATCTCTTTAACTTCCCCGCTCCCAAGCGCTCGAACGACTTCAGCAAGAGACTCGTAGCTTTTCCTCTTGCCTCTAACAAGCTGTGCCGCGTAAGCGTCGAGCTTCGCTGTGTCTATTCCAAGCAGCTCGAAGGACTTCTTGTCCACGCTCTGCCTTATGCTAGACAGGTGGAGGACAATCTCTTCAGGCTTGGTGCTGTTAGTTATGCTGATCTTCTTAACAGCGACCCAATCATTGTACTTGGCCAGAAACTCTATCGAGTCGACTTCCTGCATGCAGCACCTATGCCTGCGCTTCCTGCTGTATCAAGTAGTAGCCCGAGGCCTTCTCCCTCACCACCCTCTTCACCACGCCCTTGTTGGCGAGGGCGATGAGCGTGTTGGTTACCATGCTCTTCGGCCTGTTGGCCTTCTTCGTTATATCATCGGCTGTTTTGAGATTCTGCTCCTTCGTCGCGCCGAGCTCCTTCATCGCGTTGACAACAAGCTGCTCTATCGGATTTAACTCAACCATTCAATCACTTTTTGATAAGCATGCATACTCTAATAAAATTTACTTCTTTACCCTGATTTCCTTGCGCTTCGGCCTGAGGTAGATCGAACCGCACCTCCTGCACTTATCGCTGCCAGCCTTGTTCCTGGTCTTGCACTTTCTGCAGATCCAGATCCCAGTCAGGGCTTCATCTGCTAGTGGAAATTTTCCCATCGGATTTCACCAGAATGAGTTATAACAATAGGCGAAAAAGGTATAATAAACGTGTGCTTCTCAGGCGAACTCTATGTCAAGGCTTGGTTTCATGGGCAGTGCCCTGCCCGCGCGCTGAGACCTAGACTTCTCCTCCATCTCAACCAACACATCGCACTCGAGCTGCTTCGATATGTAGTCTGCGGCCTCTTCGATGCCATCGAATTCTTCAAGCAGCGTCATTTTGACCGCAACCACTTCGTTGAGCCTCTTTGCCAGCCTTCCGGCGAGCTCTGCAGCCGCTTTCTTGTCCACGTCAGCATCGCCCCGAAGGCTCTCGAGAGCCTTATCCACGTTCTTTTCCTTCGCAAGCGCGTTGACAAGCTTCCTTTTCCAATCTGCTGCCACTATTATTCGCAGCCTCCTCGCTTTCTTGCCGCTCTTTTTCTGCATAAGTGCTATCGCCTGCTTCGCGTCCTCTACAGTGCTGTCGACCAGCGCCTCCTCTGCCTCCACCTTCTCGTTTCGCATCTCCATATTTGCAACAGGCCATTTCTCCAGAGACACAAATGTATTATTGCCGAGCATGTGCCACATCTCCTCGGAGACGTGCGGAGCAACCGGCTGCAGCATGAGTACAACGCTCGAAATGAAGTCCTTCACAGCAATGCCGTTGTTCCCACCCCTTGCGAAATACCTCTTCAGCTCCAGCACCGAGTCGTAGAGTGCGTAGGTGTATGCGGATCGCAGCTCCAGCATCTCCATCGCCCGCGTCGCTCTATCCACCTTGTCGCTTAGCTTTGAGTAGAGCCAGTAGTCTATTCTCTTCAGCTCGCCCGAGCTGAGTTTGTCAAGCCCGAGTATAATGCTTAGCAGGTAATCCAGCCTCTCACGTATGCCGCGCACCGAACTGTCGCTGAATTCCGAGTCGCTGGATAGTTCGCCTCCGGCTATTACGTTCAGCCTGAGCGGATCGGCCCCATACTTCTCTATCCCTTCGGCAAGGGGCACTATGTTCCCTATGCTCTTGCTCATCTTCTCCCCTTCGCTGAGGACGAAGCCGTTTGTCACTATCTGCTTCGGCCAGTACGCCTTGTCAAAAACTGCTATGTGGTTGTAGATGTACATTGTGAGATGGTTGTATATCAGGTCGGGCCCCGAATGCCTTGAAGTGTACCTATACCAGTACTCGAATGACTCCCTGCATCTCTTGATGAGCGAGTAGTCGATGCCAGTGGATTCGGCCACCTTGTCAGCGTTTCCCACGCCCCTGAAGATGAAGTCGAAGAGCTCCGGCTTAAGCTTCTCCGGAGGTATGCCCCTGACAATGTTTGATATAGTGTAGAAGCTCATGTATATAGTCGAATCCGAGAGGCTCTCTATTATCTTCGTTCTGTCGAGAGGGAACCTCGTTCCAAGCCCCTGCGCTCTCGCAACAGCTCTCAGGTCTATCCAGTCAACAGCGGCTTCGAAAGCGCCCCTTGTCTTCTCAGGATAGAGATGTATTCCTGCGAGCACCTCTTTTGCCTTCGCCTTCCACGCCTTGTCTCCGTAGTTTATGAACCACTGGTCTTCAACTATCTTTACAACCACGGAGTAGCCGCACCTGCAGTAAACAGGCGCATTCTGCAGCGTGTATATTTCTATTGCGTCGCCCTTCGCGATCAGCTCTCCGCTCACCTTCTCCCGCGCCTCAGGCTCATCCATGCCCTCGTATCCTTTTACTATCATTTTGCCCCAGTGGGATTCCTCCCTGTACTCAAGCTTCGTCGCTGATTCAAGCATTTCGTCTATCGCGTCTGTGCTCGCATGCAGCATTTCCAGGTAGGCGAGAGCAGGTATGTCTATCTGGGTCGGCTTGGCCTCGCCGGAATCGGCATCGCTCAGCGACCTACCTATCTTAACGTCAAGAACCTTGATTGGTTTTATATCCTCCTTGAGTCTGCCCCCCTTCTTCAGCCTTTCCAGTGCCGCAAAGTCGAATGGCGCGTGTGCAGGCACGCTCATTACTATGCCAGTGCCCACGTCATCCCTGACGAAGAATCCCGGTAGTACAGGCAGTCTCATGCCGTTTACCGGGTTCACGCAGGTTTTCGCAAGCAGCACTTCGGCGCCTATCTCCTCAATTACGTCAACCTTCATCTGGTATTTCAGCATCGCCGCGCTCGACTTTGACATGTAATATCTCTTTCCGTCATCTCCAATCTTGCAGGCCACGTAAGCTGCCTTCTCGCTGACGAAGATGTTCGTAGCCCCGAAGATTGTCTCCGGCCTGTAAGTGGTGCAGAGCATCCATGCCTCCTCCCCCTCGACCTTGAACTTCACAGCAACAACTCTCTCTATCTCTGGCTCTACATCATGCTTGGTGTCATGCATGCCCACCGCATTGTTCTCGTTCGGGCACCAGCCCACAGGATGCCTGCCTTTGGTGATGTAACCCATGCCATTGAGTATCCCGAACTGCCACTCGACGAATTTGCTGAAGAAAGGATCAGTGGATACGAACTGCCTCCGCCAGTCTATTCCGAATCCCGCTTTCCTGAACGCGTTTCCAGTTTCGTTTATGAAATAGTTCGCAATATACTCCGGGTCAGACATCTTTGCTATCTCCTGCTCCGGTATGTGGAACATCTTGAGCTCTTCGATTATCTCCCGGTCGTTGTTCTTTATTCTTTTTGCGAACGCGAGTACAGGCGTTCCCGTAGCGTGGAAACCCATCGGATAAAGAACGTTGAACCCACGCATCCTCTTGTACCTTGCAAGCGCGTCCGCGGTGCCGTAGGTCCTAAGGTGGCCTATGTGCAGCGGTGTGTTGACGTAGGGCCAAGCGGCGGTTACAAGATAGGGTTCCTTATCTCCGATTTCGCTCTCGAAAACGTGGGCTTCGCTCCACGCCTTCTGCCACTTCGCCTCTATCTCCTTGTAATCGATCATCGGACCACTGTAGGCCAGAGTTAGATGCGCAATAAAAAGTTAATAGATTATTGTATGCGGTGAAGCCAAGCTTTCCAGCAGCAAACGATCAATGGCATATATTAAATAGTCTAGGTTTAGACTAATATCATGCTCCGTACAAGGCTTCCTGGTGAGAAGGCGATGGGTAACATAGACGAGATGATGCTCACCGGGGTGAGAAGCATGATCGTTCTGGTGCACATCAGCAGGAAGAGCACGTACCCATACGCGCTGCTCAAAAAGTTTCAGAGTAGCAGGCATCCTATGCTCCACAGCATAGGCAAGAGCGAACTGTACAACATCCTTGGCAGGCTGGAGCACAAAGGCTACGTGAAAAGCAAGGTGTCGCTGACTGGCGCGAAGGCGCAAAAGGTATACTATGTTACTCCAAAGGGAGACGCTATCGCCTCGTCTTTCAGGAGGGTGTTTGCAGGTTTTGTGAAGCAGGCTTCTGAGATAATAAGGGGTGCTTTCAACGAGTGAGTACGCCATAGAGACAGAGAACCTGGTCAAGAAATTCGGCAATCTCACCGCAGTAAACGGAGTCAGCCTGAAGATAAAGAAGGGTGAGATCTTCGGCCTGCTTGGGCCCAACGGCGCAGGCAAAAGTACTATTATAAACATGCTTCTCGGCCTCATTGCCCCCACTTCCGGGAGGATATCGGTCAACGGGATAAACATGCTCAAGGAACCCGAGAAGGCCAAGGGCCAGATAGGCATAGTCACACAGGAGACTGTGGTGGAGCCAGAGCTCACCGCTGAGGACAATCTCAAAATATTCGGCAGGCTGTATCAGATTCCGGCAGACGAGCTGCAGAAGGACATAGACTTTGCGCTCAAGCTCTCGGATCTGGAGGGCTTCAGGAAGGCGTACGCCGGCACTTTCTCCGGGGGCATGAAGCGAAGGCTTGAAACAGCAAAGGCGCTCATGCACGCTCCGCAGATACTTCTGCTCGACGAACCAACCACGGGGCTTGACGTGCAGAACAGAGTAAAGATATGGGAGCTCCTCAGGAAGATAAACAAGGAGCAGAAAGTCACCATACTCATGACCACGCAGTACCTTGAAGAGGCAGACCAGCTCTGCAGCCGCATAGCCATAATCGACCACGGCAAGCTGATAGCGCTCGGCACGCCAGCTGAGCTTAGGCAGAAGATAGGAATGAGCAACATAATAGAGGTGACAGTTGACGCCGACGTGCTCCAGAAGGTTGTGCAGATATTCAAAAAAGCTGGGCTGGAGCCGCAGACTCTCAGCAGCAAGGTACTTGCTCCAGGCGGGGCAAAGCCGGTTGAGAAGGTGGAGCAGATACTTCGGCTGCTCTCTGCTGGCAAGATAGATGTGCACAGCGTAAGCGTGCACGAACCTACGATAGACGATGTCTTCCTCAAGCTAACCGGCTCGGCCGTCAGGGACGAGACAGGAGATTTCAAGGGCAGGCGGGCAGCGATGCTTGGAAGGGGCAGATGAGATGGGGCTGGCAAACGACACGTACACTCTCTTCCTCAGGGATCTTCTAATATTCAAGAAGAACCTCAAAGTGAACATAGTCAGGTCGATGATCTTTCCAATACTGTTCATAGTGCTGCTCGGTGCGTTCGGCAGCACGCCCAAGAACGTGCCAGTTGCGCTTGTCAACTACGACAACGGACTCGCATCGCTGCAGTTCATAAACCAGCTGCAGTCTGGAGGCAGCATAAAGGTCGTGAGCTCCACAACGCAGCAGGCTGCGGCTGCCATGCTGGCGCAGGGAAGCGTAGCCGCAGTAATAGTCATTCCCACCGGCTTCTCTAGCGATCAGCTGCCCAAACCTGACATATATGTTTATCTGGACAACTCCCAGCCCCAGTCGGCATCGCTGGTCAATGAAGTAGTGAACAAGGTGGCTGCGCAGATGGGCACGCAGATCGCAGCCGGATCGGCTTCGCTTTCAGATTCGGTTCCAGATTCGGTTTCCACCCCAATCCCTGTGGTCACCAACTACGCCTATGGCGCAGCAAGCAACTATGAGAGCTTCGTTGTGGGGGGTATTGTCATAATGGTCGCAGCGTTCGGCTCTGTGTTCAGCTCCGGCTTCACAGTGCTCAGCGATAGGGAGCTCGGGAACCTTAAGGCATTTCTCACGACACCGATAAACAAGTTCGCGATACCGCTGAGCAAAATAGGCTACGGCACAATGCAGTCGCTGTTCAGCGCATACATAGGCCTCGCGATAGGCCTGGCCCTCGGCGCTACCCTGGCCGCAGGCTTCGCAGGCCTGCTCGAGTTAATCTGGATAATCTTCCTTGTCGGGCTGAGTTTCAGCTCTCTCGCGATAGCTTTGGCGATGAGGGCCAAGCAACTGCAGACATATGCGCTCATAGGCCAGAGCATAGTCATGCCGACCGCGTTTCTGGGAGGGGCTTTTGTTCCCGTATCCCTTCTTCCGCCTTTGCTCCAGTCAGTGGCTGTAGTGGACCCGCTCGCCTATGCTGTCAACGCAGTGCGGGACATAATGATCAAGGGCTCGCTACCGCTTGGAGGCTTAGTGCTGGATTCAGCGGTGCTGCTCGCCTTCGCGGGTCTGATGCTCGCCCTCGCGTTCACTTTCTTCAGGAACACGAGCGAACAATTATCATGATTGGCTTCTAATATTTGGTGAAAAAATGAACGCAAAGTACCTCCGGATGTTTGCAGCGGTGATGGTGCTTCTCAGCGGCGTGGCCAGCGCTGCCTCGGTGCTGGACAACTCGCTCTCTTTGGCAAATGTGTCAGTGTCTCCGAACCCAGTGATTGCAGGAGGCAATGTTACCATCAGATTCCAGCTCTACGACTCGTACGGCTCATTTCTCAACACAGTCAACCTGCAGGCAAGCGGCAGCTACCCGATAATCAACTTCTCGCCCGCGAGAACTACAGACATAGCCAACGTGAATCCCGGAGTGAATCCGCAGCAATACACCTACACTTTCGCCGTGCCTGCAACAACGCCCTCCGGCACGTACAGGATATACTTCAACGCCACCTACTACGGGCTGGGGGCCACAGAGGTGCTCGCTTCTTCCTCCATGCCCGTCACCTTCTACGTGCAGAACAAGCCCTCGATAAAGGTCATGCTTGTTAATCCTTCTCCGCCAGCCCTCTACTCAGGGTACAACCAGACAGTGAGGATTGAGATAGAGAATGTGGGCTATGGCACCGCGAGGAACATAAGCGTCAGCGTAGGCGCCAACCGCGGGGTCAGCATACTCAGCTCGGTGACAACATTCTTCATATCCAATCTCACACAGGGGCAGGCGGTCAACGAATCCCTATTGGTAGGTGCGCAAAATACAGGGAGCGCCAGCATCTTCGCAAGCTCAGTCTACTATTCCTCAAACCTGAACCAGCGCTTCTCGAGCATACAGGACCTCAATCTATCAATTGCTCCGGCGGCGCAGTTCAGCGTGAGCTCAGGTTCAATGCCAGAGGCAGGACCCGGGTCCACAGACGTGCCAGTGGAGTTCACGATAACCAATACTGGAACGAGCGAGGCGCAGCAGGTTCAGCTTAACCTCCAGTCCAGCTACCCAATCACTCCAGTCGCAAGCACCGCTTACATAGCAGACCTGCCTGCGGGAGCATCCACTAACGTGACCTTCCTGGTCAGTGTAGATTCGCAGGGCGTTCCCGGCAACTATCCCGTAACGCTCTACGAGCAGTGGAAGCAGCCGAACGGCGCGCTGAACCAGCAGTTCTCGGGCTCCGACAACTATTTCATCACAGTAGGCAGCCAGAGCGGCACGCCGGCTCTGATCGCAGCGGCCATCGTAGTTGTAGTGATTGCCGGAATCGCCGCCTTCAGGCTCAGGGGCAGGATGGCCGCCAAGAAACAGAAGAAGTAGGTTTGATGGAAGGAAAAGCTGAAATAGGAATAATAGGCGGCTCCGGCTTCTACTCGCTGCTTGAGAGCCCAAGGCAGCTCGAGGGCGCAAGCAGATACGGCAAGCCAAGCGCCCCGCTCGCGCTCGGCAAGCTCGAGGGCAGGAGCGTAGCGTTTCTTCCCAGGCACGGCTACAAGCACACTATACCTCCGCACAAAGTCCCCTATAGAGCCAACATCGAAGCGATGGCAAATGCCGGGGTCAAGAGACTTATCGCGACCAGCGCCGTGGGCTCCCTTTCAGCAGACTACAAGCCAGGAGAGCTTGTCTTCTTCGACCAGTTCGTGAGCATGACCCACGGCCGTGCAGATACCTTTTTCGACGAAGACACCGTGGTGCACGTCAGCTCCGCAGACCCGTACTGCCCCGAGCTCAGGAGAGTAGCGATAAAGGTTGCAAAGAGAATGGGCATAGGGTTCCATGACAAGGGCACTGTTGTAGTCATAAACGGCCCAAGGTTCTCGAGCAGGGCGGAGTCAAGGTTCTTCTCTGCCCAGGGCTTCGAGCTCATAAACATGACGCAGTACCCCGAGGTTGTGCTCGCCCGCGAGAGGCAGATCTGCTACCTGGGCATAGGCATGGTCACAGATTACGATGCAGGCCTCGTTGGCAAGAAGGGCATAAAGCCAGTAAGCATTGCAGAGGTGAACAGGATTTTTGGAGAGAACATAGGCAAGGTCAAGGAGCTGATAGGAAAGCTGCTTCCGGAAATACCTGAGAAGAGAAACTGCACGTGCGGCAGCGCGCTGGAAGGCGCTGTAGCGACGCAGAAGTGACGCGCAATTTTATAAAATGCGCGGTGCAATAGAATCTCGGTGATCCCACGGGAATAAAAATGACAGAAACCGTAAAGGAAAGCTTCAGTACGCTGTTCAGCAACAGGACAGTGCTCGTCCTTGCTGTTATAGGAGGAGTACTGGCAACCATACTGTATTTCCTTTTCTCAGGAATAGTGTCAGCCACAGTATCTTTATTTTTGCCTGCATCGCCCACTCCATCTATGTCTACGGGTCTTGCCTCCTCCGGTTTCGGGCTCGGCGGCGTAGTAGCAGCTATAGTACTCTCTCTTGTCATTGCCTTTGTTTCAGCATCTGTGATTAGCGCAGTAGCAATGAAGAGCGATATCGGAGGCGCGGTTAGGAATGGGTCCAGCAGGTACCTTTGGTTTCTCATAACTGATATGATAGTTGTGGGCATATTGTCAGTGTCAACTATTCTGGCGGTTGTGCCCGCAGTACTTGTGCCCGTTGGCTCTTTACTACTAGGAAGCTTTGCAGCTGTGCTAGTCGCGCTTAGTATCATAGGGTTTATACTGACTATCCTTTTTTCGGTTAGGCTTTTCATTGCTCCTGTGGAGGCAGTTGTTGGAGGCAAGGGGCCCATAGAGTCAATCAAGAGCAGCTGGAATGCCACCAAGGGCAGCTTCTTTAGCATCTTAGGAGTCCTCTTTGCGATGGGGATAGCTGTGTGGGTCATCAGCGGCATCGCGACTGCCGTCTTCTCAGCTGTCGGGGTTCCAGCGATAGGCACGCTGATAGGGATGGTCTTCGGCTCTTCGTTTACTGTGGCAGCGGTGCTCATCTACAACGCACTCGGCGGAATGGCGCCCGCAATGGCAAAAAAGTAGGGTTGTGCGCAGGCGCTATATTATAAAAAGCTCGTGCCCATCATATTTCGCAGGTAACCCAATGGGAATAGACGTATTTGATATAGCAGCGAAGAGCTTCAGCTCTCTGGTAAACAACAGGACCGTGCTGGTGTACGCTTTCATCGGTGGCATCGTGGGCACGCTGCTTTTCGCAACGCTCATCTCCCAGATCAGTGCGCTCCGAGCACTGAGCGGTACCAGTCCTTCCTCGGTACTGCTCCCGGCGCTTTTGGCCATCATTGGTACCTCCGCTATTGGAATAGTTGTCTCCTTCCTGATCAACGTCTTCATCAAGGGATCGATAATCAGCGCTGCAAACGCGGGAGCCAAGGCGGACATAGGAAGGGCAGCAAGCCAGGCAGTCAAAAGATACCTGGTCTTCCTGGTCACAACCCTTGTGGTTTCAATCGCTGTTGCGATAGGTTTAATCCTGCTAGTGATACCCGGCATATACTTGGCAGTGAAGCTGAGCGTCGCTCCCGTTGAGGCCGTTGTGGGCAAAAAGGGCGTAGTGGCCTCGCTGCAAAGCAGCTGGAGCAAAACCGAAGGAAACTTCCTCGCTATACTCGCGGTCCTGGTAGTGGTGGTGATAGCAATATGGATAATATCCGTGGTTCTGGGCGGAATACTCTTGTTTGCTGGCCTTTCGCCTGTCGGAAGCTTTGTATCCGAGTTCGTGGGCTATTCGTTGACCGTCTCGCTCGTCCTGATCTACCAGGGAATATCCGGCCCAAAGGCGAAGAAAAGAAGAGGTAGGTGACCAAATGGCGCTATCGACACCGCAGCAGCAGGCAGGCATACTCAGCTTCTACGACGCCCCGGAGATGGGGCCGAAGATCGACGCAAAGATACTGCTCGTTGCCGTCGCGCTCTTCGCGCTGCTGGTGATAATCTTCGATCACTTCGCAGCTTTGTGATAAAAATAATGTGATGTCTGATGGAGGTTGTAGTTCTCGGCTCTGGAGCAGCCATAATAAAAGAAAAGCGTGCAAGTGCTTCTTTTCTATTGAAAATAAGCTCTGGCGAATCAATTTTGTTAGACGCAGGCTGGGCCGCACCGCTGCGCCTTTTGCAAGCAGGGCAAGACATTCAGAAGCTTGATCACATATGCATTTCTCATCCGCATGCAGACCATATCGGAAGCTTGATGAATATACTGCAATCAATGCTCGTCTCCGGTTATGACGTTAGTGGGGATGGGTGGGAAGAGAGAAAAAGAACAAAACCACTATATCTACACGGGTACCCTGGGTTTGGTGTACATTACGAGGCACTAAGAAACATCATGGTCCCAGAGCGCGTGGAACCGTACAAGATAAACGTCCTAGAGTATAAGGACGACAAAAGAGATTTTGGCAATCTGACTATTAGCGGTGTGGAAGTTACGCATGTTCCACAATTCTGGAGTGCCGCTGCATTCAGGGTCGATGCCGAAGGGAAAAGTGTAGTTTATTCCGGCGACTGCGGGTATGACGAAAGGCTTACAAAACTAGCTCAAGGAGCAGATCTCGCTCTTTTTGAAATGTCTGTGCCACCATGGATGTATAAAAAAGGATCACGACCCAACCACATCTCCGCATATGAGTGTGGTCTTATTGCCGCAAAGGCCGGAGTAAAAAAACTGGCGCTTGTTCATCTTTATGATAATGATACCAATGAAGCAATACTAAAGGATGTAAATAAGAATTTCGAGAGAGAAGTAATTATCTCTGAGGATCTGCAAAGAATTAAGGTGTAAGAAAAATCACGTATTTCTTTCTAGATGAGCGTGAATACATCCTTTCTTCTCTCGCTCACATCTCCCTGCTCGGATAGCAGGTAGAGCATCGCCCTTATGCCGTCCTCGTCAAGCCCCGTGCTCTTGACCAGCTCATCCACCTTCTTCGGCCCGTCCTTCAGCTCCTTTATAACCTTCCCGCTGTTCTTGTCGAAGAACGAGCGGAGCACTATGTAGAACTTCTTGTTGAACGCCCTTATGCCGAGCACCTTGCCCGACCTTATGCTGTCCTCAAGCGCCAGGGAGAGGCTCGAGGCCTCGGATTCGGTGGGGAGCACTATGTAGCCGTCGGTCTCCAGCTTTATCACATTCTCGTTCTTCTCTATCTTTGGCGGAGGCGGCACAGGCTTCTGCTGCAGTTGCTCATGCTCATCCGCCCTCTTGGGCTGCGGAGCCATGCCACGCCCTTTCCTCATGAGGAACTTGTCATAGACGTCCTTTGAGATGCTGTACGAGCCCTTCTTCATGAACAGCCAGACTATTCTTTTGTTTATCAGGCCCTGCAGAACCTTCTTCTCGCTTTCGTTGAGTATCTTCGCGACGTTTGCAGGTGTCCTGTTCGAGTACCTGAGCGTATCGAGCTTCTTCAGGACTTCAATCTCTTCCTGTGTAACCTCCACATTCCTGCTGGTCGCTTGGCCTGCAATTGCCGGCCCTGCGTTTATGCCGCTCTTCGTGCCCATCAGCAGATTTGCTATATCCTCCTTCTTTGCAAAAAGGAAAGCCTTGTCGCTGAACTTGAAGAAGTCAACCTCCTCGTCGCCCTTCAGGCCCAGCTGCCTTATGACCTCGAACGGCAGGTAGACCATGTACTTGTTGTCCCTTGACTTGTATATTTTCAAATAACCGACCGCTACTCTTTTTTAAAGCCCCCTGCGTATTACTATCATGCAAGAATTAAAAGAGTTTGCAGGTTCGCCGAGCGCTCTCGTCAAGCACGAATTTGTGCAGGCGCTTGATTCAGCCATAAGCGAGCTTTATGGCGACATAGGAAAGGAAGAAGGTCGGCTCGAGCTCTCGATTTCTGTGCCAGATGAGCTGACCCTCGGAGACCTCAGCTCCTCGGTCGCATTCAAGCTTGCAAAATTCACTAGGACGAGCCCGATAGGAATGGCCAAGGAGATAGCCAGGAGAATGAAGCCGACAGAGCACATAAAGAGGTTCGAAGACGCGAACGGCTATATCAACGCCTTCATTGACGAGAAGAAATACACCGAGCTTGTGCTGCGCGATGTCATAAATAGGAAGAAGGGATACGGGCGCAGCAGCATAGGCAAGCGCAGGAAAGTCATAGTTGAGTCTCCGAGTGCAAATCCGGCGCATCCCTGGCATGTCGGCACGCTAAGGAACGCGCTGCTCGGAAACGTTGTGTCGAACCTGCTCGAGGCCTGCTCTTATGAGGTGGAGCGCGAGGATTACATAGACGACCTTGGGCTGCAGGTTGCGACTGCCCTGTGGGGGTGGCTCAACATAGGCAACAAGGCAGATAAAAAGTTCGACCAGTGGCTCGGTGAGCTCTACGTGCGGGTCAACAGAGAGATGCAGCTTAAGCCAGAAATCAAGAGGCAGGTAGAGGAACTGAACAAAAAGATGGAAGACAGCAGTTCGCAGGAATCCAGAGCAGGCAGAGAGATGGCTGAAAGGTGTGTGGCGGCGCACCAGGAGACCGCGTTCGCCTATGGGATATACCGCGATGTGATGATCTGGGAGAGCGACATAGTCAGAAGCCATCTCCTCAGCAAGGCGCTCGACATATCGAGCGAGATACTCGAGAAGCCTAACGAAGGCAAGTACGCCGGCGCGATAATAATAAAACTCGATAAGATAACTCCGCTGGCGAAGGAGCTGGAGGGAAGCAGGGAGGACGCAAAGGTGATAGTAAGGAGCAACGGCACAGCGACTTACATAGGAAAGGACTTCGCATTCCACGCTTGGAAGTTCGGGCTGATAGACGCGGGCTTCAACTACAGGAAGTTCATGGACCAGCCTAACGGGAAGCCGATATACACCACTTCCGCCGAAGGTTCGCCCATGAAATTCGGCAACGTGAAGAGGGCCATAAACGTCATAGATGCCAGCCAGGCGTACGAGCAGCAGATAATGCGCATAATGTTTTCGCTGATAGGCCATGAGGAGATAACTAACAGCCTCGTTCACCTCGCCTACGGCAGGGTGAATATAGAGGGCGAGAAGCTGAGCGCGAGATCCGGCAACTGGCTCGGGGAGGGCAGAAACTACACAGCCGATGACCTCTTGGTCGAGGCCACGAAGCGCGCCATGGAGATAGCGCAGAAGAGCGATAAGATAACGAACAGGCAGAACCTGGAGTCAATATCCAGGGCGATTGCGCTCAGTGCTATAAAGTTCGAGTACCTGAGAATAGCTCCTGAGAAGGAGATAGTATTCTCGTGGCAGAACGCCCTGAACTTCGAGGGCAACAGCGGACCCTATGTGATGTATACCTATGCGAGAGCCAAGAAGATACTCAGGAGGGCAGGCATCAGCGAAGCAGGCCTGTCAGTAGGAGACATTGCCCATGTCACCAGAGGATACGACTTCGCCCTTGTCAAGAAGATGGCTGAAGCGCAGGAGACCGTGGAGAAGGCTTGCGACGAGGCAAGGCCGAACGTGCTTACCGACTATCTGCTCAGCCTGTCATCGCTCTTCAGCAAGTTCTACGAAGGCATGCCTGTAATAAAGGGCGGAGAGGCCAAGAATCTTAGGCTCGCCCTGGTTTACGCTCTCACCATAGTGCTGGAGAACATGCTCGCTATTCTCGGCATCGCTCCAGTGCAGGAGATGTAAACTGCGTGAAACTTGAGAGATTAAGCATTGAATCTATTGATAAAACTTTACTACAAATTGATAACGCGGGCCCGTAGCTCAGCTTGGACAGAGCAGCACCGTCCTAAGGTGAGGGCCGCGGGTTCAAATCCCGCCGGGCCCGTTTCGGAGAGACCTCGCCGCGCTTCCAAAAACAAATAAATAGCTTCTTTGTCAACTCGTGACATCCTCCCACAGCTAAAGCGCGTGGGCTTCCCCTGCAGCCATTGGCTGCAGAGTATGTTCCTGATTCATCGACGCAATTTGC
>Ga0080006_1180441_pt1 | contig 24705 bp, 20 predicted proteins | sample RS3BMetagenome_FD_69209 | JGI IMG/M metagenome (GOLD analysis project Ga0080006, IMG submission 69209) | Ferric oxide microbial mat and aquatic microbial communities from Rainbow Spring, Yellowstone National Park, USA - RS3B (SPADES... ...
CTCCTGGATCGACACGGCACCGAGCCGACCCCCCCGGCCCCCGCCGGCCCGCGGCGCCCCGGGGCCCCGGGGCGGCCCGGGGCGGCCGCCCCCCCCCGCCAACAGCCGAACCCCCCCCCCCCCCCCCCCCCCCCCCGCAACGCGCGACTGTTTCCCCCACCAGCTTCGGTGAGCTTCCATGATCGGAGGGCCTGTTTGTGAAAATGGCTCCGATTCCGCCGCTGCGTTCCCGGCTCGCCGCCCTGGCCCCGGCGAATTTGCGTGACACCTTCGACCGGCATTCGCGCCTTGTAAATATCATCGCGTTGGCCGTTATCCTGCTGGTGGTGGCCGGCTTGGTGGGCTGGACCGCGCCGCTGGAAAGATTTTTTATCCGCCATACGGTCCGGCGGATTGACCGGCCGCTGGCGCTTTGCCCGGTACATTTTGTTACCGCCATGGTTTCGGATGGCCAGGGCGGCGCTTGGATCGCCGGTGAGGATTCCGGCATTTACCACTACCTTCCGAGTTGGCCATCGCATTGGCAACACTATGACAAGGCCAATTCCTCCGGCCTGATCAGCAATCACATCTATTCCCTGTGTCTGGATGCCAAAGGCCGCTTGTGGGCTGGCACGCTGCGGCACGGGGTATGCGTCTATAACGGTGTAAAATGGAAACACTACGGCCTGCTTAATGGCCCGTTGGGCTGCCATGTCGTCGCCATCACATCAGATCCTTATGATCGATCCGTATGGATGTGTACGGAAGCGGGTGTAAGCATTTATGAAACCGGCAAACATACATGGCGTTACATACCGCAGGCCATACCGGGAAAATCAGCGGCCATATTTACCAATGGTCTGCCACCGAATCCGGACTCTGTGGCATTCAACCCGCAGGGAGCCGCCTTCGTGGGAACACAATGCAGCGGCTTGGCCATCGCCATTCCGCCCTACCGGCAGTGGACCGTCACGCAAGGCCCGCGAAAAATGCCGATTACCCCCTCTGGCAAGGGCTTGCCCAGCAATCTGATCAACGAGGTGATGGCGGGAAACCATGGCCGCATTTATGTGGCCACCGATGCGGGTCTGGCTTGGAACAGCCCCCGTCATAACCCCTTCCTGTTCCATTACGAGCAGGGGGCTACCTACGCGGCGCGGGTGCGCGGGCTGTGGCATTCCCCGGCAAATTTCAAAATGCCGCCAAAGAGTTTTCTGCGTAGCTTGCCTTCCGGGGATCATGTCAACTGCCTCGCGCAGGATGCCGATGGCAAACTGTGGCTGGGAACGTGGCGCGGCGGCTGCTGGACCGATGCGCTTTACCGGGGCTGGCCGCTGGGGCGCCTTCGGGAACGTGTGCCGGGCGCGCGGCGTTTTGGGCGTCTTGATGTTTCGGCCATTCTGCCGCTGGCGGACGGGCGGACACTCGTGGGGCATTATGGGGCAGGCGTTACGGCAGCGAGCTTTGTTTCGCCGTCGCCGTGGCGCCGGATGGCTGCCGCGATCAACGGCTGGGCGGAAAGGTTGCTCCCGCCGTTTTGGCACGCCGCGCTGCCAGCCCCGACCAAGGCCCCGACATCGCGGCAGTTGGTGGGATTGTATGAAAACCTGTTGGAAAATGCTATTCCACAAAAGTCCGACGGCCCATACGTTATTCCCATTACCGATGATTGGCGAACGCAGGGAACTTGGTTGGGGCGGTATGGAAGATATTGGGCGTGTTTGTTCGCATGTTGTGCCGACCCTCCGGATTTTGTTTGGTCGCCGGCTTCAATCACGCTGGATCATGATGAGGAAATCGGCCCGCACCACCGAAAAAATGATTCTCTCCGATATTGGGTGCAGTGGCTGGCGACGGCGAAAAAGCGGGTGCTGGAACTTCCGGAAATTTACCTTGACAGCCGAGTGCTTATGCACCTGACCACTTGGAGTGTGGGCCGGCGGGAATCCGAGCTCGACGACCACGGCGAGAAATATCCCACAACATGGCAGGGGCCGGGCTTGTACGTGTACCTCCATATTCCAGCGGGTACCTACACGCTGTCGCTCTATTTTTTCAATAAGGACGGCCATAGTTGGAAGAATCGCGATCGCGACTATCTCGTGTCGATGCTTCCTTTGGCCGCACCCCACCATTTTGGCACGGTCTTTTCACTCGACACCGCCTCGCTGGCGAGAATGAATGGAACGGCCCAAAGCCGGGTGGTGAATTTCTGGGGCGGAGTCTGGAAACGCTTCATGGTGCGCGGGCCGATGAAGCTGACCATTCGAGTGGCCAGAAATTACTCCGTCAACACCATTCTGCAGGCGGCGATGCTGGACCCGTTGGCCGAACATCCGGCACCCTACTATTACGGCTACCGGGCTTGGCAAGCCCACGAAATACAACGGCGTGAATTCCGAACACAAATAGTGGCCCGATGGCGAAATGGGCAATTGTCCAACGATCCGCCAGCGAAAACCGGTGACGGCGGCTTGGCGTCGGCCCGGCAAATAATGCAAATCATGAATGTGCTGGAGCATCGCGATCTCGCCCCATGGGCGGCCAATGAGCGGTTGGCGTATCTATCGGTTCTGCGCTGGTGCGTGGCGAAACACGGAGGAATTCCGGAAGATCAGCGGGCAGCCGAGATCGCGGAGAAATGTTATTACCATTTGGGCCTATTTCACCGCTGGGAAGCCCTGGAGAAGTCGCGGGGAATTACCACGTCACGGCATATTGAAAAGGGCTTGCGGTGGGACCGGTGGCGCGATTCTTATCGCGGTTTGGAGTTCAACACGATACGCAAATATGTGAAGGGGCTGAAGGCCGTAGGGAAGCCAATCGCTCGCAACTGAAAAAAGATTATGGATTCCTTGGAGTTGCCAAGGGGTCTTAAACGGTAAAGTTTCCGAAAGTGTGAAAATGGCCGCAGCGCATTAGATCGCGTCCATATCATCACCAACCGGGAGGCATAAATGGCGAACGATGCTGAGTCAAAACCTGGGATGCCGGAATGGTCGGGCCAAGCCGGGGCGGACGGGAATTTCGCCGAAATCATGCAATCAAACGTTGGTTGGGTTCATGCCGCTGCCAGTCGCCAGCTCCGCGATGCCGCACTGGCTGATGATGTCGTTCAGGCAGTGTTTCTCGCTCTTTGGAACAAATACTGGGAGCCGCCTGATGGCGGTCAGCGCCTGCGCGGCTGGCTGGCGAATACAACGCGATATATTTGCAACAACCTGCGGAGGACTGGGCTGAGGCAATCAGCATGCGAGCGGAAAGCAGCCGGCATCCACGCGGAGGAGAGGGAGCTGGCTGCGGATCACGCGGACAGCGAACAACTTGCCGCGCTCGACGCGGCGATGCGGCGGCTACCCTCAGACGACCGAAACTTATTGGTTGCGCGGTTCTATCAAGGGCACGGTTTTTCGGAAGTGGCACGAAAGCTGGGAATTACGGAAGCGGCTGCCAGAAAACGCGTCAGCCGCACGCTGGAGCGGTTGCGGGCGGAAGTATGTTGCGGTCAATCGCAAGAGGATCGCGGGCACTCGGGGTTACCACTGATTGCGGGATGGGCAACCGCTCCGGCGAGGAAGCTGCAGCGAATTCCGCAAACTACCGGGGGTCAAGAAATGACTCCGCCGGCGAATCCCGTTCATGCCGGCCAGCCCTTAAAGTGGCGTTTATCCAGCGTGGCGGCCAGATCAGGGATTATCGCGGTGCCTGCAGCGGCAATGCTGGCCGTGGCTGTGGTGTGCGTTGGTCCGGGCGGCCCAACGCACCGGGAAGCGAAATGGCCCCTGCGGGAGAGGGGCGAATTGGTGGGGGCGCAGATCGCCATGCGATTGTCTCCTAAAAGGTGGCCTGAAATCAACGGTTCCGCGCGGAAAGCAACCGGGTGGCTGCCTTGGCGGAAAGCCTCGCTTGCGGTGCGCGGCGGCGGTGTGGACTTCGCGTCAGGTACGTTCCGCAGGTTCCCTGGTCGGCCCGGATCGGAAGTCCTCGACGGCCCTAACCCAATTCCCGGAAGAGAAAACGCCGAGATTGGGACAACTTCGCAGTGAACCGCGTTGCGTACGTGACGATCGTTCAGCGCTACGTGTGCTGGCGTTTAGTTTTCAGGTACTTGGCGTGGCGGCAATGGAGTCGCATGAATTTACAAGCATGAATTTTGTAAGTTTGTGTCACAAATTCGCCGTCGGCGGATATATATACTATAGAAATCGTCTTTTGCGATGTGGTCGCCGTAGGGGCAATGCTGACGGGCGGAGGTGGCAAACAAAGGCGGCAGCGTAGCGGGGCCGCGGTGAAGTAATAAAATATCGGATTTCGGGTGTTCCGGAATCCGTGGTATTGTTTGTTCTAAGGAGAACTTTTATGTTCGGCACAATTCATAATCGGTTCAATTGGCGGCGTGGAGGGACCAAGATGATCGTCGCTGCGGTGATATGTGCTGCGGGCTTGACAGTGGGCGCGGGCGACGGCACGTTGCTGGCGCAGTTGAGCGGCGGTAATCCACAGTCCAACACCGAGATGTTGCCATACGAGTGCTGCGGCAGTGTGGCCGGGTGTTCCTATTCCTGCCGATGGAGCGTTACGCTCAAGACTTGGGTGACACTGACCGCGCTGCCAAGCCTGGCATGCGCTCCCGCCGGTAGCTTTCTGGACCAGTGCGCGATGGGGCCTGGAACGGTCGCCTGCGGCACGTGGATTGCCTATTATGACTCCGACTGTAGCTTAGGCTCAAATTACAGCGGTACCTACACCACGCTCGGCTGCTCGGATACCTGCGTTGCGACGGCGTAGGCTCGTGCGGGCCAGCGCAAAACAGCAAAAGCGGAGAAATTCCTATGATAAGCCTGCACCTGCCGGGCAAACTGGCGGCGATATTCCTCATAATTTGGACCGCGGGTACAGCGCGTGCGGGGGCCCCGGCCAGCCCAGACACACAACCCGCAGTTCCGCTCGCGAAACTGCTGCATGAAGTTACCCACCGGTTGGAAAAACTCCAGAATGTCGTCGTCACTTATAACCAAACCAATAACTATATACCGTCGCCGAAGTTTCTAGCGAGGTGGAAGCGGGCGAAGGCCGATGGCCAATTGCCCCGCATGACGCTAAATGTGGGCCGTAAACATTTCACTTGCAGGTTCTCGTTTTTGCGCGGTCGGTCGAGGTATGAGCGACGGATTCTTCCCGGTGGCCCTTACCTTGGCCTCTCGCGCGAGATATCCACATTTACACCACAGCGCGCAGAAATGTTGGTCTGGCAGTTGCAAAATTCCAAGGGCCCCCTCGGGGTAATTAATTCACACGCTCCCTTGCCTGATCGGACAGTTGATGTGGCTATCGGTCTTCGCGCTTGGCATGCCGCGAGTTGGCTTACCCCGGCGGATATTATGAAGTTGACGGCTGCGCCTGCCGGGGCTGACAGCCTCGTTCTTTCCCGCCTCCATGGCCCGCAGAAGCAGTCGTGGACATTCCGTACCTGGCCGCTGTTGGAACTCATGCGATACAGGGCCACAATGAGCCACGGTGAGGCCGAAATTTCTGTGAGCTGTTCCGATTTTCACAGCGTTCAAGGGGTGGCGTTGCCAGGCAACGTTCTTACGAGATTTCTGCCCCGCGGCCCGCATGGTAGGTGTAGCGGGACTGTGAGGCTCACGACCCTGCATTACCAGGTGGGATCAAGATATAACACTCCGGAGGGCTACCTGATCACGTTTCCCGTAGGTTCCGTGGTCTCTGATGCGCGGGCCAAGCATACTTGGCGTATAAAGAGTCGCCCGCGCAAGCTTTCAGATGCCGCGATCTTCCGGCTCCTGAAGAAGGAGGATAAAGGTGCGGCGACGAGGCCGTAGGCCGAGCGGTGTTCCGGCTGGGACCTCCGCGCTGACGGCGATTTCACACCACGGAGTGCGCGAGCGGCGCGGTCAATTCATGCGCCCGCCCAGGTAGGTCTTTCGCGCTCGGTGTTTCATTACCATGGCGCGCGTCCGGAGGATTGCCGCGTCGCCCGCCCACAAGATATGGCTGGCCGTGCCACCACGACTGTTTCTTAGGGGAAATTAAAAATGAAGCGGAAAATGGAGCCACGGGTCGGCTGGCGCTGGGTTGGTGCCGTCCGTATTTCGGTGTTGATTGGTGCGGTAGTACTCCTTGCCGGGATTATTACTGCGGTAGCTTTCCACACGCGTGAGTGGCGCGGTTCGGATCGCCGGCCAGCGGTAACTGGCCTCTTGGAGACGGCCTCGGCCCACGCCGACTTTGGGCGCTTCGGCCCCCAGCAGCACCCTGTTGTGCGATTTGCAGTCGCCAATGGAGCTACGTCCACACTTGCGGTCGAACATCTCATTCCGAGTTGCGGCTGCATAGCCGCAACTTGTTCGCCCCGCAATCTCGCTCCGGGCGCTTCCGCAACCATCGCAGTGACATACAGAGGGCTCCCCGGTGCATTCGGGCCATTCGGAAGATCCGTGTCGGTGGTTTACCGAATCGGCCATAGCAGAACCGAGCGTACGCTCCAACTATTTGTTCGCGGCGATGCCGTTTGGGACACGCCAATTGTGGTGTATCCGCAGACGATCTGTTTTGGTGCCGTCCCGGCGGGCGGCGATTTCCGATCGCGCCTCTATTTTCACGGGTGGTCGGGACTGCTTCGGTCATTGCCGGCAGCGATCGTGATCTCGCCGGATCATGACAGCCGGGTGCTATTGCGCCCGGTCAACGGTTCTCGGGCAACGCGCGACCGATCTGTTCAGATAATGTTGCAGGTGCCCATTCTGCATCCGGCGGGTGCGTTCCGGCGTCGAATCAGCCTGACTGGGCCCGCTTTCGGGACGGTGTGGGTATGGGCGGTGGGGCGTATTTCGACCGGGACAACAGCTACCGCGGGCGGTTCCCGCCACGGACCGCTTAATGGTGCGGACTCGGCCCCGGCCGGGCGTGCGAGATGATGCGCGGGGGTAGCGCTTGTGCTGGCACTGGTATTTCTGGGCAGGCCTGCCGCAAAAGTCTTTCGCAAACAACAAAATTTACATTTTGTGTCACAAAATCGTCCTCGGCGGACATATATATTATGGAAAGCACGTTTCGCCGGATGGTCGTCGGGAATTGGTCCCGAGACGGTGACGTGCGATCAAAGCGCGAGTTGAGAAAATTTCGGGTTCCGGATGTTCCGGAATCCGTGGAGTTGTTTGTTCCAATTAAGGAGAGCTTTTATGTTTCGTGAAATTCACAATCGGTTCAATTGGCGGGTAACGGCCGTATCAGCGGTAACGCTGATGGTGGCGGGCCTAGCGGTATTGGTGGCAGCCCGAAGCGCCGAAGCGGGCAACGAATGCACAAATTGCTATTCTACTAACGCCGCTTGTGAGACGTACACGCAAACAGGATGTCAGGCAAATCAGGCGGGGCCGGTCGTTACGCTGCCTGTTGTCTGTCATGATGGGTGGAGCCCCACATATAATCAGTGCGGGAATGTATTCCTTAATGGTGTGAATACGGGAGAGCAATGTGGCGGCTTTCTGCTGTCACAGCAATGCTCTTAATTCCGCATGCTGGGGTGCGGGAAGACGGGATCATTTTCCCTCTTTCCGTTGCCCTTCCCATGCGCATCGAATCTCGATGCGGCGCTCCGGTGCCTTGTGTACGGCCGCTTGGCTGAAATCCGTCGGCGCCGGGCGGTGTGGCAGAAGTGGCTGCCCAATATGTGGCCGTGCGCGGCATAATGTTAGAGGAGTTGAGCGACATGCCTTTTTGCTCGAGGCCTTACCGATCGGATGCGTACGCCATTGCGTTCGCGGGGGTTTTGTTTCTCGCAGCATTGGCGCCGACCGCATCCGGGGCGGACTTGGGGGGGCGGCTGCATCGCCTTTTTGGCCAATACCAGCGGCTGCGTTCTGTCAGCATTAAGGTGGTGGTACAGCGGACGCTTAACCTACCCCTGATCGAGTCGGGGGCTAAAAAAGCTAAATCGTTCACGGTGGTGCTGCGGTACAAGGCTGCGGGGATGCGGTACGCTATCTCCAATTCGTCAAACGGACCGGGCGGCCTTGGCGGCCACGAGGCGATTGCTTTCGACGGCAACCGCTTTGAGAGCTTGGCGGGAACCTATCTATGGTATGAGCGAAGTTACAACGGCCCAACCCCTGTGGCAACGGGGAATGTTTTCTTCTACCCGCTTATCTTTGCTGACCCTTCATGCGATGGGCATGTCGGGCGTATTATTACGCTGCCCTACGTATCGAACGCCCGCACGGAGAAAAAAATTATTGCCAGTGCAACTTGGAAGAAAACGACGGCGGGTCCGTACAGCGCGATCGCGAACATACCCGGCCCAGGGAAAATGAACAAGCATCGTTTTTTTTATCGCGTATTCTTCGGCAAAGGCGTGGATTATCTTCCCGCCAGGGTTGAGGTTCTCTACAGGCATGTGAACGGACCGCCGCTATGGAAATACGACCTCCTCGCCTATGGGCGGGCAGATGCGGGACGTAGGCCATTCTACTACCTTAAATCCTACCGCCGTAAGGGGTACCTGCGGCAGGGAATGTTCATGCAAGATATGGGGAAAGTCACGTCATACGCTATCAATAAGCTGCTGCGCCGGAGCGACTTCACCATTAATTTCGGGCTTGCCAGCACGATCTACGATGCCGACGCAAAAAAAATTATATTCGCCGCCGGCGGTATTCGACCACCCCAGCGCGTCATCGGAATACCCTCTTGGCCCTCGCTGAAGGGGCCGAACCCGCAGCAGCCGATCCCCCGACCCGCTGTCCGCCAGCCACCACCCAAGGTGCCGGTGGCGGCGGTATCTGTTCCCAACCACAATCTCGGCGCGGCGTGGGTGTTGATATTCAGCGCGCTGCTGCTGGTATCGGCTCTCGGCTTCTTTATCTTGCGAATTGTCAGTCGGAGTAGGGGTAGGCATGGGTAGGCATGCTCTGGTCAGTTGGGCGTCGCGATGGTCGCAAGGTTTTTGTTTATGGGATGGCAGGGAATTTGGCTATGGCTAGTCTTCTTTCGAAGCGGGGCAGGTGGGGGTGGGCGATGGTTGCGGTGATATTCTTCGGTGTAACTGTCGCGCTGGTCGCTGGATTAAGCCGAATCATCTCGGCCGGCGCCTCGCGATCCGCCGCCCCGATCATCAGGCAGATCAGCTACCGCTTCGCGCCAGCGCTTCCGGGAAAATTGGTGGGTCACGTTTTCGTGTTGAAGAACATTTGGACGCGTACGCTTCGATGCACCCGACTTGAGCCCTCGTGCGTCTGCACGCAGGGTTTTTTAAAGAATGCGATATTGGCCCCCGGCCAGACAACAAACTTGGTGTTGACGATACTGCTGGGACAGCATGAGCGCAAAAAGGTACTCGGGGCGACGCTTTTCGGCACCGTCGGTGGAAGAAGGGTTGAATTTCGGTATATATTCTCCGTCACTGCCGCCTACCCGTTGGATTTCTCGCCGCAAGCGAGGGTACTCGAATTCGGCAAGATCCCTCTCGACGCTCCTCGCGTGGTAATGGCCCCCGTTCTCGTCACCCGGGGTGCCCTACCGATGAAGTGGGACCGTGTGACGTGCAGCACGGACGATCCTGAATTGCGTGCCATGTTGACGTCCGACGGCGCGAATCGGTGGCTGCTGCACCTCGCCTACCATCCGCAGAAATTCCTCGGGCACATCGTCAGCCACATCATCTTTACCTTCTGGAAGGATAAAAAACCATTGAAATACCGCATGTCCAAGGCGGTCGCGGTGCAGATCTCCGGACCGCTCTATCTCTCCCAGCCGGCGCTGCTTATCGGCTCTGTCCCGCGCGGCAAGACAGTGGGGGCGCGGATTGCAGTTCTTCCGGCGGACGCCGCCGATCTGCCAATCAAGGTTCTCGGAGTTAAATATTCCAATCCTAGTGAATTCACATCAGAGATCGGCGGCTCGCCGGAACAGCCGGTGATCCGGCTTGCGTACACGGCCAGAAAATCCTTCGGCGATGACACGGGCGATATTCTGATTACCACACGGTACGCAGGCCACGACTACGCCTTTCGAGTCGAATATTTGGCCTTTGTACCGCAGCAAAAGAACGTGGAGGCCGGAAGATGAACGGCATCGAGCCCTTGATCGGCGTTGATCCAGCGCTGGCGGTGAAGCGTCATGGTTACGGCGGGCCGCTCGCCGCCGCCGCGCTGTTCACGGCAGCGGCGCTGAAGGCGTGGCAGTTCGGACATTCACCGGTTGCCCCGTCGGGCATGCAAAGCCTACCGGGATTTGATCCCGCGCTAATTAGCTTTGAAAGTTTCCTCGGCCTATGGCTTACTAGCGGGGCGCTGCTGCGGGCGGCGCGGCGAGTTGCGATTGGTTGTTTTGGCGTGTTTGCGTGCTTCGCGTTTCACGAGGCCGTTTCGGGCCGGGCTTCTTGCGGGTGCTTCGGGCAGGTGCATGTGAATCCGTGGTTCACATTTGCTTTCGATGTTTCGCTCGTGGCCATGTTGACATTCTTCGGCAAGCCCGGCGGCGGCAAGGCTCAGTCTTCCCGCTGGGCGCAGCGGAAATGGCCGGTGGCTTTTGCGGCGGCAGTTGGCTTGGCAATTGGTGTTACCGTGGCCATGCTGCATTCGAAGGTTGTTTCCGCCGCGAACGGCTTGGCCTCCGCCGACAACGGCAAATTGGTGATTCTGGAGCCGCACAAGTGGCTGCACCATCGGCTGCCGGTACTCAAGGATATTGTGACGCAACGCGGTGGCAGAGCTTTGGGCAAGCAAATTGCCGCTGGCCAATGGACCGTGATGTTTTATCACGCCAGTTGTGACGAGTGCCGCGCGACCATCCCAGTTTACGAGCAGTTGGCACAGCAGGAAACGCTTTCCGGAAAACGTGCCCATGTTGCGCTTGTCCGTGTGCCGACGGGCTCCGGTGCCTCTACGCGTGGGCTTTTTCATTCCGATCTTCCGCTGCACGCAACGCTGGACGCCGGCCACCAGTGGTTCGCCACTACACCCATTGTCGTGGAATTGCGTGACGGAATTGTACATCGCGTAGCCACAGGCCGTTCGGCTATGAACCCACAATGGATGAACACAGCGGCGTATCGTCGTGAAACTGCAGGTGGTATTGACGCGGTACAATTGTCAAATGGGCAATGAGCAATGAGCAAAAAAGGCTTGACGAGTCGCTCACAATGAGGAACGAATCATGAAAATCGGGCATCGCGCGAATCTGGATGGTGAGCCACAGATTAATAACATAGGCGTTCATCCAATGTTAAGGGCGGCGCCATCCGGTTCATTGATCGTTGCTCCTTGGCCATTGAGGTCGCCGCGGCCGTCGGCGTTCACCGTCACGGAACTGCTGGTCGTTACCGCCATTATTGGCGTGCTGATTGCGTTGCTGTTGCCGGCTATCGTACGGGCGCGGGATTTGGCGCTGCAAATCGTCTGTGCTTCAAACCTGCGGCAAATCGGCGTCGCGATGCAGGAATATTCCAATGAGTACGGGGGTTATCCCGTGACGAACGATAATATGCTCCCCTTCGGTGGATTCCGCACCAGTACGAGGAGAAACGTTGTTGCACAATGGGGATTTTCCCTGCTTTACAACGATTCCTTTGGTGTGGTCAATAAACAGATGGTCAATGTTCGACCCGGTATCCTTACGCCCAGTGCGAAGGGTATTTCGCTGCTCTTTTCCACGCAGCCAGGCGTGATCAGTCAGGCGAACCAGATAAAGCCGAACTTTTACGATCCCGGAACGGGCCTGCTTGATCGTTGGAATTTTTACAGCGGGTATTGCTACTGGGTGGATCGTGGAACGGGCAATGCTCCCGCCGGCTCAAATTTTCCAACAGGTTACAGCAAGGCCTACGATATGCGTGTCAGGGAGCTTGCCGGTGGTAAGCATCCGAGATTGCCTAATTACAGTACCTGGACTTTCTACAATACCCATACAAGTCACATGCCGGCGGAAAATCCGCAATCGAATCCCGGCGAGCTTCTCGCTTCCGATGTCGCGCTTATAAGCCCGCTGGGGCTTTCGCCCGACAAGGCACCGCCGTACATGGGTAAATCAGCAACTTGGGGGCACGCTGCCAACGGCCAGGGATCCGTTTACACGCCGGCATCCAACCATGTCGATACGTCAAATAATAACTATTTGCCCGATGGCGTGCATGAACTGTATAACGAGGGCGCGGTGGTATGGCAGCCGATGTCGCAGGTTAAAATACGCACAATGGAGAAAATTTCCTATGGATCAGGCTTTTACTTCGCGTGGTAACGATTGTTCGTAGCCGCCCGCGAAGCGTTGGCAACCGCTGCGATCCCGTGTGTGTTGATTGGGGTGCCGGGCGTGGATTCCCATCGTCTTCAATCATTACTTCAAGCGGAGTGCGTCAATAGCTTCGCATCCGTATTCTTCCCCCGGTCGCACGGGAACCGTGTGGCGTCGGGCATCCTGCCGATGGTCGCCTGGCCCCCCCCGCCCCAAGCCGCGGTTTCTTGACGCCTGGCGTATGTGCGCATGATAAAAAGTGGTACAACACTTGATAAAAAGTGGGACTTGTATTGATCTCTCATTGATGGCAAAGTGTATTGCGACGAACGACTTGCGTGCGGTATGCGGGTTTATGCCGTAAGAAAGGATGGTTGAATTCGTCGAACTCTTGGAGCGCGCGTGGCCGGGCAATACGTGATTCCATAATCGAGGCTAAGGTTCCAGTACGCACCGAGCGTGGCTTTAGCGATAAGAGACGGTGAGAAGCGTATTGCAGCGGCCTGACGAAAATAATCACTGAAATTGATTAAATTCGGAACTTCCTTTTGTTGGCGCTGGAGTTATAGTTGTGAAGAAAGGGAGTCAAGAGAGATTGACATTCGCTGCTGCGGTATCGGCTGCGGAATAAAGAAGCAGGTTTGGTTGGATCGTTTTCCATGAGTTCATGATAAGGTAATAAGGAGTCCACACATGAAAGAGTTTTTGATGCACGACGAGAAAGACGGCGTCGGCGTCGCAGTTATTGACATCAAGTCCGGGCAGGAGGTGCAGGGGGCGGCACTGCACGGCCAAGCCGCACCGCGGGTGAAGGCCCTGATGGACATTCCGCTGGGCCATAAGATCGCACTACGCGATTTTAAGCCCGGTGATACGGTCATGAAATATGGTTGTGATATCGGTAAAGTGGTCGCCCCGATCAAAACGGGCGAGCATGTTCATGTTCATAATTTAAAAACGAAGAGGTGGTAAAAAACAATGAGTATTTCTACATTCAAAGGGTATCGTCGGGAAAATGGCCGTGTCGGCATCCGGAATCATGTCGTGATTCTGCCGGTGGATGACATCTCCAACGCCGCATGTGAGGCGGTGGCGAATAATATTAAAGGAACGTTGGCACTGCCGCACGCTTATGGGCGGCTGCAGTTTGGTGAGGACCTGGAATTGTTTTTCCGCACCATGATCGGGATCGGCGCAAATCCCAATGTGGCCGCGTGTGTGGTTATCGGCATTGAGCCGGGCTGGACGCAGCGCATCGTCGATGGAATCGCCAAAACCGGCAAGCCGGTCACCGGCTTTTCCATTGAGCGCCACGGCGACATTAAGACCATCGCGGCGGCTTCCGTACAGGCCAAGCAATATGTTCACTGGGCCAGCGAAATTCAGCGCGAGGAATGTCGGGCGGAAGAGTTGTATATTTCGGTGAAATGTGGTGAATCCGATACCACCACCGGGCTGGGATCATGCCCGGCGGTGGGCAACGTGATTGATAAAACCGTCGCCCAGGGTGCCACCGCCTCTTTCGGCGAAACGTCTGAATTGACCGGCGGCGAACATATTGTGAAAGCCAAGGCCGCAACTCCGGAAATCGGAGAGGCTTTTATGAAGGTCTGGAACAGCTACAACGATATGATTCTCAAGGAAAAGACCGATGATCTTTCTGAATCGCAACCCACCAAAGGAAATATACGTGGTGGGCTGACGACCATCGAGGAAAAGGCCTTGGGAAATATTGAGAAACTCGGCAAGAAAACCAAGTTTGTCGGCGTGCTGAAACCCGCCGAAGCCCCCACGGGCAAGGGGTTGTGGTTCATGGACACATCCTCCGCCGCGGGGGAAGCTGTAACGCTATGGGCGGCATCGGGGGCGGTGGTTCATCTGTTCCCCACGGGACAGGGAAATGTTATCGGCAATCCGATTGAGCCGGTAATAAAACTTTCCGCCAATCCCGTGACGTGTTCCACCATGAGCGAGCACATTGATCTGGATGTATCGGCGATGCTGCGGGGTGAAATGTCCGTGGATCAGGCCGGCGACGCCCTGCTTGAAATAATGTTGCGGACCTGCAGCGGTCGGCTGACCGCTGCGGAAGTGCTCGGTCATCGGGAATTTGTTCTGACAAAACTCTATCGGAGCGCCTAGGACGATATATATGTTGAGTAATCCGATACAAGCAGCCGTAGCGTCCCAACCGGGGCGTTACAATCCGGAATCGGTGCGAGCGTTGGCCACGCAGTTGGCAGCGGGGGCCGGTGTGCCTGATGCCGATGCGGGGCTATTGGCAGACGCATTGGTGGATGCGGATATTCATGGCGTGACCAGTCACGGAATATCGCGACTGAATATCTATCTTCGTCGCATTCAAAAAGGCTTGATCAATCCGGTAGCCTCTCTGACGCTGGACTCGCATCGTCGAGCGGTACTGGCCGTGAATGCCGGCAATGGGTTGGGACAGGTTCAGACCCTGAAAACCCTGGACCTGCTGACGCCGATGGCCCGGGAAAACGGTGTGGCAGTGGCCACGATCCGGAATTCCCAGCACTTCGGCGCGGTCTCCTATTATTGCAATAAGGCGGCTGATCATAATATGATCCTGTTGGCCACAACGAATTGTGAGCCGGCAATGTCTCCGGAGGGCGGATGTCAGGCCTTTTTCGGAACCAATCCGATTGCCGCGTCATTTCCTACCGGCAAAGGATTTCATATAAAAATTGATATGGCAACATCCATCGTGGCGCGAGGAAATATTATCGCGGCACAAAAGAGCGGTAAGTCCATCCCGCCAGGATGGGCCTTGAATGTCGATGGAGAACCCACCACTGACGCCGGGGCGGCGTTATTGGGAACGGTGCTGACCATGGCGGGGCATAAGGGCTACGCGTTGGCAATGATGGTGGAAATCTTCTCCGGTGTGCTGTCAGGCTCCGCCATCGGTGCGGACGTGGGGTCTATGTACAAAAATATGGATCGCAAACAGGACGTCGGACATTTCCTGTGCCTCTTGGATATTTCTGCATTTATGGATGTGGCTGAATTTAAAAATCGTATGGATGGCATGATTGACGAAATTAAGGCCTGCCGTATGCGGCCCGGCGTGGAAGAAATCCTGATCCCCGGCGAGCGTTCGCACCGACGCGCTATGGAGAACCGGAGACTTGGAATACCCATTGATCCCCCTACCCGGAAGGAATTGCAAGTCCTGTGTGAGGAACTCAAAGTGCCTTTCGTGCTTGATGAGTCTGCGGCCATGGAGGTGGTATCATGACAACTGATATTGTGGTGGCGGAAAATATCAACGCTCCGGCGTTGGATGAATTGAAAGCTGTATTCAAGGTGATAGTTGATCCCAATCTCTGGAAATCGCCGGAAAAGCTCCTGGCGATGGTTGCGGATTGTCGGGCCTTGATTGTGCGAAATCAAACGCGGGTTTCCGCCGACTTGCTGTCCGGTGCTAACCGTCTGGAAGTTATAGGTCGCGCCGGCACCGGCCTGGATAATATTGATGTGCCCGCGGCGACCGAGGCGGGAGTCGTGGTGGTCAATACGCCGGATCAAAATTCAATGTCCGCGGCGGAATTGACGCTGGCCATGATGCTGGCACTGGCGAGAAAACTTCCGCAGGCGGACCGGAATGTCCGCGGCGGCGGTTGGGATCGGCAGCGCTTTGTCGGCACGGAATTGTACGGAAAGACCATGGGCATTGTCGGATTGGGCCGTATTGGTGTTCTGGTAGCCCTGCGGGCCCGGGCGATGGGAATGCACATTATCGCACATGACGCCTATGTCAGTCCGGATTCGGTGGCCGTGACGGAAACGCACGCCCGACTCGTTGAACTTGATGTCCTGCTCGGCGAAGCTGATTTTGTGTCGTGCCATGTGCCTTTGACCGCTCAAACCGCCCATTTATTTAATTATGAGCTTTTCAAAAAAATGAAGCCCACGGCATTTTTCCTGAATCTCGCGCGTGGCGAAGTGGTCGCCGAGCAAGACCTGATTCGCGCCCTGGAGGAGAAGCGCATTGCCGGAGCCGCACTGGATGTGCGTGAGCAGGAGCCGCCAGCGGCCAGTGGGCTTTCCGCAATGGAAAACGTGATACTGACTCCGCATATAGCGGCGTTCACTCGTGAGGCGCAGTACCGCGTGGTGACCTCGGTTTGCCGGGATGTGGGCTTGGTGCTCTCCGGTGGTAAGGCTGGGAATTTTGTTAATTTTTCCAAGCCGCGCAGGAATGAAAATAAAACTGTTGCATCTGAAAGGATATTGATATGAAGTTATTTCTGGATACTGCCGATGTCGCGCAAATCCGCGAGGTCCGCGCCTGGGGCATTCTTGATGGTGTGACCACCAACCCCACGCACGTTTCCAAGACCGGGCGGCCGGCGGCGGATGTGTACCGTGAAATCTGCGAGCTTGTGGATGGTCCGGTGAGTCTGGAAACCCTCAGCCTCAACGCCGATGAAATAATCAAGGAAGGTCGCGTTTTAGCCAAATTCAACAGCAACGTGGTCGTTAAGGTTCCGCTGATGAAAGAAGGCTTAAAGGCCGTTAAAGCCTTGGCGTCGGAGGGCATCAAGACCAATGTAACCGTGACCTTTTCACCCCTGCAGGCCATGCTGGCGGCCAAGTGCGGAGCCACGTATATCAGCCCGTTTGTCGGACGGCTGGACGCCGTAGGACATGTCGGCATGGACCTGGTACGCCAGATCAGAACCATTTACAGTAATTATGAATTCAAGACGGAGATTATTGTGGCGGCGGTGCGCCATCCGATACATGTATTGGAAGCCGCGCTTGCGGGTGCTGAGATATGCACGATGAGTTTTGATGTGCTCCAGCAGTTGTACCAGCACCCCCTGACGGATATTGGCATTGAAATGTTTCTCAATGACTGGAAAAAGGTGCCAACGTCATGAAGCCCTTACCCCTTTATCTCAATGGTCAATGGGTGCACACGCCCACGAAGCTGGGGGTTGTGAACCCGGCTCTTGGCGAGCAATTCAGTGAAGTTTGCACCTTGGAACGCGCGGCTGTTGGCCAGGCGATTGGCGACGCTCATAAGGCGTTTCAGCAATGGCGTGAAATACCGGGTAAAGAACGCGGCGAATATCTGGAAAAAATCGCGGACGAATTGGAACGTCGCGGGGATGATATTGCCCGCACTATTACTTTGGAAAATGGCAAGCCGTTGGCCCAGAGTCGCGGAGAAGTCGGCATGTCCGTGGATCACCTGCGCTGGTTTGCCCAGGAGGCCCGCCGTATCTATGGCCGAACGATTCCGCATCAGGTGCGTGGTAAGCGGCATCTGGTCATCAAAACCCCCGTGGGTGTGGTGGCCGCAATCAGTCCGTGGAACTTTCCGCTGGTGCTGGCATTGCGTAAGGTGGCACCGGCACTGGCGGCCGGCTGCACAGTCATTCTTAAACCCGCCAGTGCCACACCCTTGTGCGCTCTGGCATTGGCCGAATGTATCGATGCGGCAAAATTACCCGCGGGTGTGTTTCAGTTGGTGCTGGGACGCGCTGCGGATATCGCCAAGGAATTTCTGGACAATCCGCTGTGCCGCAAAATCACTTTCACCGGATCGACGGAAGTCGGAAGGATGCTTATCCGGGGCGCGGCAGGACAAATTAAGCCCTTATCCCTGGAACTCGGCGGCCACGCTCCGATATTGATATTTGAAGATGCGGACATGGATGCGGCGGTGGATGGTGCCATCATCACGAAATTCCGTAATACCGGCCAATCTTGTATTGCCTCCAATCGTATTTACGTTCAAAAGTCGGTTTACAATAAATTTCTCGAACAATTCATGAAAAAGACGCTTGCCATGAAAGTGGGCGATGGTCTGGAAGATGGCGTGCAGATCGGTCCGTTGATCAATGGCGACGCTGTGAACAAAGCCCTGGAACATATTGAAGATGCCACCCGGCGGGGGGCTAGATTGCTGTGTGGCGGAAAGCGTATTGACCGCAAAGGCAGTTTTCTTGAGCCGACGATACTTGCGGACGTCCCGGCCGACGCATTGTGCATGTCAGAGGAGACTTTTGCGCCTGTTGCGCCGGTCTGCCCGTTTAATACCGATGCTGAAGTCATCGAACGCGCCAATGCCTCGCCTTATGGTCTGGCCGCCTATGCTTTCACAAGGGATTTGGATCGGGCCTTCCGCCTGATGGAATCACTGGAGGCCGGCACGGTTGGCATCAATGACAGCGTTCCCTCCACGAGTCAGTGTCCGTTCGGCGGTGTCAAGCAGAGTGGTTGGGGGCGCGAGCTGGGAATTGAAGGTTTAGACGGATTTATGGAAACGAAACATATCTCATTAGGAGTGCATATATGATCAGCCAGACAGTGCAAACACTTCCTGACAAAAAAGTCATTGGATCGACGCTCCGCAGCAAACCCGTTTCGGTGGGTATTATTTTTCTTGGCCGAAAACGCCCCGGATTTGATATGTCCTGGGGAGCACAGATGGAGAAAAAAGTACGCGCCTCACTGGCCACGGCTGAACTGACCATATTTGAGCCGCCGCAGAAGGCGGTTGATGACAGCTCTTTGCGACAGGCCTTGGCGGCGTGTCAGGCTCGAGAGGTGGAAGTCCTTGTGCTATTGCAGACCACGATGGCGGACGGGCGTCTTGCTCCGACACTGGCGCAGCTCTGGCCGGATCCGCCGGTGCTTTGGGCTACGCCAGAAAATCCGCAGGGAGACATGATAAGTTCCTGCTCCTTGGTCGGCGTGCATTGTTGGGCGTCCATTTTCCGCCAAATGGGCCATAGTTTTGAAATGGTCTATGGAGACCCGGAATCTCCGGCAACGCAACAGAGATTTAATGGCGCAGTGCGTCTGGCCGCAACGGTTCGTCGGCTGCGAACGGCCCGTTTGGGAGTGATTGGAGGTCAGGCTCCGGGTTACTTTGCAATGGGTGCGGATCCTTTTTCGATTCACAGCGGTCTGGGCGTGCAAATGCAGACCTTCAGCCTTATGGAGTTTGCAGATGTGGCGCTTGGATTTAAGGATGGCGAAGTGGCGGCGGATGTGGCCGCGGTAAAAAATCTGGGATTAAAACATAAGGACACCAGTGACGAAGACCTGCCGATGGCGTCGCGGCTCTATCTGGCGATGCGCTGGTTCATGGATCATGAATCACTTGACGCCATGACGATTCGGGAGTGGCCCGAAATGCCCAATAATTTTGGCCAGTGGCCCTATTTGGGCATTGCCCGACTTACCGATGAAGGCCGCGCTGTGGCATGCGAGGGCGATGCCGATGGCGCTATGACGGCCTGGATCGGAGAAACCCTGGGCATGGGAAGATGCTATTTGACGGATTGGCTTGAGCATGATGAGGAAACAATCACGGTGTGGCATGGTGGTGCGGCACCAATGTCGCTGTGTGCCTCGCCGGGCGAACCAGGAGAACCGGTTATAGCGCGGCATTTCAATATCAAGAAACCGGCGGTTGTTGAGGCCACTCTTCGCACCAGAATGCCGGTCACAGTTTTGCGATTCTGGCGTTGTGACGGGAAGTATTACCTGACCGCGCGGGAAGGTCGGACGATTCAACCCCGGCGCCACTTGATGGGTACCAATGGGCTGGTTCAGTTAATGTGTCAAGATCCGCGCCAATGGTTTGAAGACCTTTGCTACCAGGGGATGCCGCATCATGTAGTCGTTTTTGAAGGGCATCACGTAGAGGTATTGAAACGCTTCGCCCAGATCATGAATATTGAGTTTATGTAAATCCGGGGCGCGATTCGCAAGCGAAGCGCTCTGTCAGTGCCATCAGATCAGTTATTATTGCTGGGAGTCTTAGCTCTCAAGCAATATAACGCTTTTTAGGATTCTTCCATGGGCACACACGCCGCCATTGGGATTGGTTTGACCCTCTACGCCTGCGTGATGCTGGCATTCTCCTGCTTTTGGATGCGACGAACGACCAAGTCGGCTGATTACATGATCGGCGGTCGGAACTTTCCGTTCTGGGTGCTTACTGGAACAATCACCGCCGGTTGCATCGGAACGGGTGTCATCGTCGGGGCTTCGGGGTTGGCCTACAAGCACGGTTGGGCGGGCAGTGCGTACCCCATTGGCCTGGGGTTGGGTACTGCCCTAACAGGGCTGGGGTTCGCAGTCATGCGTCGCTACAGATTCATGACCTTAAGCGAGGAAATTACTTCCTACTACGGCGGTAATCGCATTGTTGCGGAATTTGCTAATATCAGCTTGTTTCTGTCACAGTTATGCTGGCTGACCGTGCAGATCATGGGGGCGGCAGCGGTGCTGGCCGCCGTTACCACGCTTCCCATCCACTGGTGCGTTGTTATCGCCGGCTGCATTGCTGCGGGAATCGCCATTCCCGGTGGCCTTAAGAGTGTGGTATATACCGACTTTATTCAGGCGATTATTTTATTGTGTGGATTTGCCGTGCTGACCCACTCGGCTTTGACACACAGCGGCGGGCTGGCCGGACTGCGCCATGCGGTACCGGCGTCCTATTTTTCCTTTTTGGGCGTAGCCTCCTACGGTCAATGGAAAGTCACAGGTCTTGTGGTGGCGCTGATTTTGGCTGTCGTGGCGGATCCCGGGCGTCGGCTGACGATGTATAGCGCCCGAAGTGAGGGCGGTGCACGCGGCGCGATGATTATTGCGGGTCTTATTGTCATGGTATTTTCGATCGTTATCGGGATCGCCGGTATGTATGCCTTTAAGCTGGCACCCCATCTGAAAGATCCCGATGAGGCATTGCTTTGGCTGGTCATGAATGTCCTGCCCGCATGGTTGGCGGCTCTGGTAGTGGTTTCTGTAGCTTCAGGCATTGTCTCGTGTGCCAGTTGGAACGCGATGACCGCGACCACGTTCTTTGTGCGCCATATCTATCCGTTGGCGACCGGTCATTTGCCGCAGCGGCCGCTTCTGACCATGCGGTTGACGCTGGTCGGCGCTTTTTTTGTGGCCATTGTCATGGCGATGCATGCTGGAACGATTGTCGGCTTTGTTGTCAAATTTCTCCCGATCACGATGAGCGGTCTGGCGATCATTATTTTACTGGGGCGATTTTGGAAACGGGCGACCTGGCAGGGTGCTGTGGCCGCTCTGGTGATAACCCCGACGGCTTCAGTTCTGGGCCTTCTTGCGCCGGCTTCGGTGACATGGCTGCATAATGCACTTGTTCCGACACTGGTGGGTGTGGCAGGGCATGTTCTGGTCAGCTCGCTCACGCCGCCCACGCAGCGCAGCTTTCAGGAGGTCGTGACGGTGATGCAACAGCAGCGTCAGGGGGTCGAGGGCGAAGCATCGTCGACCGTGGGTCCAGCCATTAGTGTCGCGGAAAAACTACTTTTAATCGTTAAATGTTCAATGGACTCTTACTTTGGAGAACTATATGAAACTTGTGAATTCCAAGCAGATTTGTGATCAGGCCATTGCGCAGGGATTTGCCGTGCCTGCCCTGAATACCAATGGTGGAACGTATGATATTACACGTGCGATCATTGAGGCGGCAGAGGAACTTCAATCGCCTTTGATCATCCAATGCTACGAGCCAAATCTGGAATACCGCGGTTATGATTATGCGGGCATGTTAATAAAGTTTCTGGCCCGGGAAACCACCGTTCCGATTTCTATCGCCCTGGATCATGGTAAAAGCCCGGATTCTTTACAGCGGGCGGTAAAGGCGGGCTTTACCCATGTGATGATCGATTACGCCGAGCAATCACTGAAGGAGAATGCCCAAGGCACCCGTGAAATTATCAACATGGTGCGCCCGCTTGGCGTAAGCGTGGAGGCTGAAGTCGGTCATATCATAAAAAGCTCAGATGCGGAGGGACGCAGAGCGCCCACCGCCACCGTTCAGGAGGTAAGGGAGTTTCTCTCCATGGTGGATGTGGATTTGCTGGCCGTGGCTGTGGGGACCACCCATGGTATATTCAAGGAACAGAAGACCATCAATTTTGACTTGATTTCCCAAATGCGAGCCGCAACTAAGGTACCGTTGGTGCTCCATGGCACATGCGGCGTTTCGATGGCCGATATCACCCGCAGCGTCAAGGCGGGAATGACAAAAATTAACTTTGGCGAAGGTCTTCGGATGAACTATATCCGGTACTTCAATGAATACACCAAGTCCCTCGACCATGAGCATCATGCGTGGCGGATTATGCGAGCCTGTAAAGACCGCACCAAGGAGGATGTTAAGGAAATTATTCGCGCCGTTGGATCCGAGGGCAAAGCCCATCTGATCAAATGAGGTGTTTGCTGCCTTCCTGCGGGCGGGCGGTATACTGGCATGAGGCTCCGGAGGACTCTGGCGTGTCATCCATCAAGATGAAAAAAGATGTTTCTTTGCCGTTGATTAACCAACTAAGCCGACGGCAAATTCTCGCTTCGGTCGCTCTGGCGATGGTGCCTGCCCAAATTCAGCGTCATGGCCTTCCTGACGCGTTCGCGCCACCCGGTAGAGCATTGCCCCATTCTTCCAGCGTTGCGCCGCCCGCAGCGCCGATGCCGGTACACGTCCGACAGAGCGGCAGTCTCACGATTCTGGAGAATGGGTTTATTCGCGTCGAATTCGATGCCAGTAAAGGTGCCATAACCCGCCTCGCTGCCGATTTTTTCGGGCGAGGCTTATATCAGAACAATCTGCTGGGCCATGACGGTATCCGCTTGGAAGGCGTCACAGCCGACGGCAAGATTATTGAACCTCGGATCAAAGCCGGGTCGGCGATTGCGGCGGACCAAAATACGACGATGGATCAGATATCGCTTAATCTGCCACCAATTAATCTGGCTGGGGGCGCGGACGGTGGTGCTTCGGTAACCTCTCAGTGGACCATCGTGGTGGAACCAGCCGCACGATGGTTTGAATTGCAGCTTCACACCCACATTGTCGAGGACCGGCATCCAGACATGGTGCGTTTACGCTTTGGCTGCAATCAGTGGTTCTTTAATGCGCTATATGAGCGCGGCAATAGGCAGCGTAGAGAGGGTATGTCTCACGCGTTCTGTTCCCGTAGCCCGTTGCATGTGTTTTACACGATGGATGGTGAAAATGGGGCCATCTCCATCGTGCCGCAGCAGCCTGATGTCATTCTCGAAAATAATTTGTTTTCGGGTGCCGTTTCCCAATGGGGAGGCAGCGAATGCGGCTTGGATCAAGTGCTCTGCGGAACGTCCAATATTTTGGATTCATGGGTCCCATTAAAAAATATTCACCCGTCTGGGATCGGAAAGCCGCCGCGCGGAAGCATCGTGACGGCATATCGTGTGTATGCTTCGGATATGGCCTTTCCTGTGCACACTGTGCCGCCGGAAACCACCATGGAATTTAACGATCTGGCCGCGCTTTACACCGCAATCTACGGCAGTTCCGCCGGCGTGCTGGGGAGCTATCACATTCCCGGCTCCGCCTATCCCAATCTTGCCACACCGCGCCGGCCTTATGGTGATGGAAACAGCTTTTTCGATCCCGACGCATGGGAGACCGTTTCGACGTTAAGTTATTCGGGGGACCCATTGCTGGCTCGCTTGGCACGACAGGTCGTGGAGCGCAGCGGGAAATATATGACCCACGAAGGTCAGATACCTCACAACTTTAACGGAAATGTGCCTACCGACATTGCAATTTCCGGGGCCACGCAATCGGGGCCTAATGTGTTTTGGGCCATGGCCTGCATGGATTACGTTCTGGGTACCGGTGATGAGCCGTGGCTGAAAAGCCACTATCCGCTGATAAAAAAAGCGGTGGAATGGTTGCTGGATCGTTACGATCCTAAGGTCAAGCTCGTAAAATTCGCCGGTTCTCTGTTCATTGATGTGTTTATCCGTTATGGCTATACGCTGGATACCAATATGGCGACCGTTGGCCTGTTGGAGTTACTGGCCCCGGTATCGGAATTTTGTGGCGATGTGGCCGGGGCACATCGTTATAGAGACCTTTACCACGCCATCAGCGAAGGCATCCGCGCCAAATTATGGAATGGTAAAGACCATTTTTTTACGCAGCGTAACATCAATGGAACCATCCGGGATTTTGTGGATTATGACGGGAATTTTGGCGCGCTGGCGTTTGGTGTGGTCACGGACGCGACATGGCGGGCGGCCATGTTTTCACGCTTGGATAATGGACCGCACACACACCCTGGCGGGCGTGGTACCTGGGTTTCTGAGAAATACTATGGCCCCCCGGATTGCTACCATGGCAATACCGGCGATTCCGCTACCGCGATGGGGCGCATATGGTGGCTGGATATGAAAGCGCGTCATCGCTATGGGCTTGTGACAAAATAAATGTTACTTTTTGGCATCATTTTCGTTTGCTTTTCCGCTAATCGTATAATTCCATTTCGGATGGGTCGCATGAGGTGTCAGGCTTACCGTTTTCATCTGCTGGTTGCTGATCTTGATCTTCGTGGCGTAAGCCTTGGCGTCCAGCCGAGCTTGTATCTTTAACCCCTTTCGGGTGGTGGTCGCGCCGAT
>Ga0080006_1154569_pt1 | contig 24685 bp, 22 predicted proteins | sample RS3BMetagenome_FD_69209 | JGI IMG/M metagenome (GOLD analysis project Ga0080006, IMG submission 69209) | Ferric oxide microbial mat and aquatic microbial communities from Rainbow Spring, Yellowstone National Park, USA - RS3B (SPADES... ...
GGAGCATTAAACGCGACCTCAAGCTTTCAGATAGAGTATACCGCTGTGATGTATGTGGTTTAACAATCGACCGTGATCTGAACGCCGCAATAAACGTACTGAGGATGGGATTTCTTAAAGTGGGGAAGGGCATTCCCGAATTCACGCCTGTGGAGATGCCTCTGGCGGGATACCTGAATCGTGAAGGTATTAGCTATGCTTCGTTGAAGCAGGAACCTCAAATCCTTTAGGGAGGAGAGGATGTCAGATGACTCATTTAACCTTTGGGGTTAAGGGGCGAAAGCCCCCTCCGTAAGGTGGGGGATGGATAGCCCCTTACGAAATGTTTTTATGTGAGAAAATAGCACATTGCTGATGCCCAACCTGGAAAGAAGGAAGGGCTTTCCCTATGGAACGTAGGGGAGACGCCCGGGGATGAAAACGCCTCTGCGATGCGGGATGGAATACTTCGCAAGTATTCCAGGCGTAAGCGTATCGATGAACCGGGAAGCCCCGTCCGTAAGGGCGGGGTAGTTCACCGAAATCGGGACCTTTCCGAAAAAAAGTTGTAGTTCTCCCGAGAGAAAGCCGTATAGAAAGCCCCTACCTAGACGCGTGCTTCAAGAGATCTTCTTCGGCAGTCTTATCCCCTTCTGGCCAGAGTAGAAGCCAGAATAGCTCCTTTCCACCTTGCTCAGCGTCTTGGCGAATACGACGTGAGCGAACCTCATCATGGGCTTAAGCGCAATACCATAGGGCGCGTTATTGACCACCTCTAGGGTTATGGTGCCCTTGAATCCCGCGTCCACAATCGTGGGAGGTATAGACAGCCCATGCCTGGCCCAGGTGCTCCTCAACTCAACGAAACCCATCAGGTCATCCGGCATTTCCACGTACTCGTAGGTTGATAGCAGGACTTGCTCCGAGGGCCTAATTATGAGCTCTTCCGATTTGGTTACACTGTAAGTCCTAGCTATGGCGGCCTCGTCGCTCGGATCGAGTATGAATTCTTTTCCGAGATCGTTATGCCTAGCTATTTCATCAGAAAGCCTTAGGTCTACCCCGTTTTCCCTTATGATCTCCTCTGAAAAGGGGGTTATCATTAGCCTACCGCTCTTTATGAGGTTCTGAAGGTCGAAATCGGATAACATCAAATCGATCAACAGCTAGCAGGCCATTTAAACGTTTTTGCGATCGGGCCAAGAAGACCATCCGGCCTCTGATGCTGGCATTAGGACGAGTCCGTTTCCGCCCCTGTGTTCTTCGCAACGCTTCCCCTTCAAAACGTGCCGTCAGCCGACAAGGCTCGTCCGTGCTTGGAAGTCCCGATATGCTGTGACCGAATTTTCTTTCGGCGGTCGCATTATCTGCATGATCGGTAAAACCCTCTAAATAGTCCATTACTCCGGGGGGGTGAAGAGACCTTCCACCCGACATTTCTACCTGGGCTGCGAACCCATCTTCTTATCTTATCTTATCTTATCTTATCTTATCTTATCTTATCTTATCTTAACTTCGTCGGACATCGGCTAGCGATGATGAGCGCGTAGGGCCATCATTCTCGTCATAGGGAACCTACCGATCTCGAGCCCGATACTTGGGTCGCTTGTCTCCCTCATGACCCCGCCATTGTTTATTCCTTTCTCCCTTCTTCCAGCGGCGCTCGAGCTTCTTCACCGCAGATCGATCGGAACCCGCTGGGTCTTCATGAAAAAAGAGGACAAGCCTCGCCCATTCTGGTACGGGATAAGGTCTTTAAGCCGAAAGGTTTTCGGCGATGTCGTCCTCGCGTCAACTCCTAAACATGGGGGCCCGGGACTATTTCTCCCGCGATGCATGGTGAAGGGTTTCGCTCTACGTAGGCGCGCAGGTACGCATCATCATGCCTATCGTGCGCGTAGAGCTTGGGCTTCACAGCTTCATGCGACTCCCTCGCGAGTTCATCGGAAGTCTTCCGCTCCGCCCCCGTCAGGACGCACCCACCCAGGAGGGATGGCAGGACCGCGCGGCCCCACCAATCGCGCTGGGAAGCGCCCTCCACCTTCAGTCCCCTCCCTCCTCTGTGTGTGCACTTGCCCCTCCCTCTCTTTCTAAAGGAGGTCTTGGGTCTTTGCAACCACCCTACTGCCCATGCACACACAAATCGTTCACATCCAATTATATATAAACCTACCTATTTTGAAACTGCTGAAGAAGGCATTGACGAAGTCGTGCACGCAGATAGGGGGCATCGTCATACGCCTATTGCCCAACGGTTTTTTGGGAGGGGAGGGAAAGGGAGGGGAAAGACTACGGGAACCATCGCCCTTCGTGGCGGAGAGGAGGTCAGAGTTCGCTATGCCTAAATCACCGGGCGGAAAAACCCCATGGATTGGCCCATATACTACAAGGACCAGATAATCCTTCTAAACCCGAGAAGCCCTATAGCGCTTTGCACGCTTTGGAGTAAAAAGGAGGACTTCCTGGGGGCGGTCGATACCAATAGATTGGCGCTAGTGGCCAACTTGTATACCGTCGACGGCATAAGCTACATGATAAAGAACGTGCTAGCCCATCCCACCATAAAGCACGTCGTACTCGTGGGCCACGACCTAAACGGATCCGGGCAAGTGCTGTTGGACCTCATGAAAGGCGGCGTAGACGAAGAGGGAAGGGTTTACGGCCACAAAGCCTACCTTCACCGCTCGATTCCCCCTCAATTCGTTAAGTTATTCAGAGATAACGTCAAAGTCTACGACCTGAGGGGAAAGCTCCCGTCGGACGGGCCAGAAATAAACCAACTCCTAGCCACTATAAGTGACGATGACTCCCCGTTCTTCGAAGGCGTAGTGTTGCCGGAGGAAACTGCCGGGGATGTTTCGGGTGACGTTGAGGACGTGGGCTACATCGTTAAGGGAGAGACGCTGGTCGACGTGTGGCTGGATGCCCTGGATACGGTAATGAAATTCGGAGAGGTAAAGATGACCGAATACAACTTGGAACAAAGGGAAGTCCTCGACCTATTGGCCGTACTAGGAAGGCCCGGCGGAGGAAGCCCCCAGACGCAATCGAAAAACGACGAAGAAGAGATACCGTCCTTCGTTCCCTTCAGCCTCGCTGACTTGAAGTCTTACGCCAAAGCCTTTTTTTCCCCTGAAAAGCCCGAGGGGGTCGACTACACTTACGGGAACAGGTTGTTCGCTTTCACTAGGCAGGGAGTGATGGAGAAGAACGCCGAAGAAATGAGGGAGGTCATAGATCAGGTAAAAGCGGCAAAAGAAAAGCTCAGAGAACACCCGTTTACGAGGAGGGCAGTAGCCGTTACCTGGAGGCCGGAGATCGACGTGACGTCTTCAAATCCCCCCTGTCTCATGGAAATAACGTGGAGCGTGAAATTCGGTAGGCTATATCAGACGGCGACGTTCAGGAGTCACGACATATTTGGTGCTTGGCTGTTGAACGCATACGCGCTGAGGGAACTTCAGAAATCTATGGCTTTCGAACTGGAGTTACCGCCGGGTGACATGGCGATCCTCTCGGTCAGCGCTCACGTTTACAAGAACAACTGGAGCGCGGCCGAAGGGCTGCTGAAACACAGAAGAGCGTTAGCTCAATTCCGCCCCGATCCCAAGGGCTACTTCCTGATCTCGGTAGACAAACAAAGGGACGTCATCCGCTTGAAGCACAAGTTCAACGATGGGAGGGACTCGGGGTACGAATTCGAGGGTAGGAGCGCAGAAGAGCTTTACAAGAGGGCCATCGGGGCCAACCTGATATCCATGATGGACCACGCGGCTTACCTGGGGAAAGAACTGGAAAGGGCTGAAGAGGCGCTGAAAAGCGGAGAAACCTACGTTCAGGACTCATCGCGATCAGCCTTAGATGCTTTTTCAGCCGCTTCTCATCTTCTCGACCCCGCCATAACCTTAGACCCGCTTTTTCTTTTCCCTCCATACTGAGAGGCGACCCCATGCGGGTTGATCGCTCTGCGGCTTCGTTTCGGAGGCAAACGATATATATTACCGTTCTCAGGGTTTATGAAACCTGTAACTCTGGAAGACCTTAGTTCCTTTAAGCTGGTGCACCAAGCCAGGACCAACGGCAAGTTGGTGGCGTTCACGGTCACCGAAATAGGGGAGGACGATTACTCTAGCAATTTATGGCTGGCCGACGGTGAAAGGGTGTGGCAGCTCACCACTGGGGGAAAGGACTCCTCCCCCGCCTGGTCTCCTGACGGTACCTCGCTGGCCTTCTTATCCAGAAGGGGCATGAAAGAGGGCGAACGCGGATCGAAGCTAATGCTGATAAACGTCGGCGGAGGCGAGGCCAGAGCTTTGACCGAAGGGGAGATCGGCAACCTGAAGTGGTCAAAAGAGGGGACCAGCTTGTACTTCACCAAGACCGTGGGCAAAGTCGATGAAGATGTGAAGGTGATCGACCGTGCCCCTTTCTGGTTCAACGAAAAAGGTTTCACCTATGGGTTGAGGGTCCACCTCTTCCGCTTGGACCTGAGAACAGGCGAAGTGAAAGCTTTGACGGACGGACCGTTTGACGTGACGTCCTACGACGTCAATGAATCGGGGGACGTCATCATATCCATTAAGACGGACGACCTCAGGCCGTACGAAGAAGAGCTACGGATGCTGCGCTCTGGTTCCCAAGAATGGGAGCGCCTCGGGCCCAAGATGTCCATCAGCTCGGTGAGGTGGGTACCAGGAGAGAAAGAGGTGCTGGTGATCGGGCACGACCTGCACAGGGGCACGGTCACTCATGAACACTTGTTCAAGTTAGGGCTGGATGGTAGGTCTGAAGATCTGATGGCGGTCCCAGAACTCCGCGACCTAGAAGTGGGCAACAGCGTCAACAGCGACCTCAGGGGATCTTCACCCGATGGGGGAGTGGAGTTCTTGGGGCGTGAAGCGGTCTTCCCGGTCAGCTCTGCGGGAAGGGTTAACCTGATGGCCATCGACCTCAGGGGGGGCCATAGGTGGCTGACCCAATCGGAGTGGAGCGTCGATAGTTTTTCCGCGGCAGGCGAGCTCCTCGCCTTCACCGCAATGACCGACGTAAGGCCCTCCGAGCTTTACGTCGTGAGAGACGGCGAACCCAAGAGGGTAAGCTCCTTCAACGACGCGCTGCTGGCCAGGTTGGAACTGGTTAAACCCGAGCGCATCACCTTCAAGGCCAGCGACGGAATCGGCATCGACGCGTGGAGGATGATCCCCGCCGGCGCGAAGCCGGGAAGTAACGCGGACCGTTTTCCGGCCATCCTCGCCATTCACGGAGGGCCGAAGACCATGTACGGCAACGCATTCATGTTCGAGTTCCAGCTTTTGGCGGCCGATCACGTGGTCATCTACATGAACCCGAGGGGGAGCTCCGGCTACTCGGAGGAGTTCGCGGACATAAGGGGCCACTACGGTGAGAGGGACTACGCGGACATAATGGAGGGGCTGGAGGAGATCCTGTCCAGGACCCCGCAAGCCGACCCAACGAGGGTGGGGGTAGAGGGAGGGTCATACGGTGGCTTCATGGTGAATTGGATAATCACCCACACGGACAGGTTCAAGGCGGCGGTTAGCGAGAGGTCCATAAGCAACTGGCTGCACTTCTTCGGCACCAGCGACATAGGCGTTTACTTCGCCAACGACCACGTGGCGGGTTCCTTGGACGCGGACCCCTGGCACAACGCGTCTAAGTTCTACGAGAAATCCCCCATCGCGTACGCCGAAAACGTCAAGACGCCGGTGCTCATAATCCATTCCCTTGAAGACTACAGGTGCTACGTCGGTGAAGCGCTCCAACTTTATTCAGCCCTGATTTACAAGGGAAAAAAGGCTAGGCTGGCGCTTTTCCCCGGAGAAAACCACGAGCTCAGCAGGTCAGGTAAACCCAAGCACAGGGTGCAAAGGCTGAAGTTGATAACCTCTTGGTTCCAAGAGAACCTTCGACGCCCCGGCCTTTGCTGTGGTGGCGCTTTTTGCCCGTCGCGCCGTTCTCAGCGCGTTATTCGTTTGTCTCTTCTGTTTGACGCCTCTCTATTTCTCCTCTTTTCTCTTTTGCCTCTAGTTCCATGGAGAGATCAACGGCCTTGAAACTGTGCGTCAAAGAGCCCATGGAAAGGACGTCGGCGTGGGGGGCGTAAAGGGCCACGTTGTCCTCCGTTATCCCGCCAGATATCTCGACCGTGACCCTTTCTCTCAAGCCCTCGCGAGTCAGCAGCTCGTCGGCCAGCTTGGCCTCCTCTGGCGAGAAATTGTCCAACATGACCACGTCGGCACCCAGCCTAGCGGCCATCAGCGCCTCATGGGGACTGGAAACCTCCACCTCGACCTTGGCCATAAAGGGGGCGCTTTTCTTCGCCGAGGAGATCGAAGCCTCCAGCCCCATGAGCCTTACGTGGTTATCCTTGATTAGTACGGCATCGCTCAAGGAAAAGCGATGGGGGTCTCCTCCCCCTATCATCACGGCCCTCTTCTGGAGGTAACGGAGGAAAGGGGAAGTCTTTCTGGTGGCGGCCACCCTGACCTTCGGGTTGACCGCGCGGGCAGCCTCAACCGCGCGCCTCGTCTGCGTGGCAATACCCGAGGCCATGGAGAGGACGTTGAGGACCGTCCTTTCAACCTTCAAGAGCTCTGGCGCGGGGCCCACCAACCTCATCACCGTTTCGCCCCTAGAGGCCAAATCGCCGTCTTTCTTGAAAGGGAATACGTCGACGTCAAGCAAGCGCAGGAATTCCACCACCTCTTCTACGCCGGCTATGACGCAAGGCCTTTGGTCCTTCACGACCACGCTTCCCTCGGCGGAGACCGCCGGCACCAGCTGAGAAGACAGGTCCCAGAAGGGGTCATCCTCTCTGATCGCATCCAGCAACTTGTAAGCGAAAAGCTTGGCCTCGATCAATTGGCCTCACCCTTGACGTAAACGTGATAAGGCAAAAGGGGCGGGGAGGGGTAATCGGACCTGAAGTGAACCCCGACGCTATCCCTCCTGGCGAGTGCTGACAGGACCACGAGGCGCGCCAAACCGCGCGTCGAAGAAGACGCCTTCTCTAAAAGCTCTTCATCCCTGACCAGGGAAACGCAATCCCACATAGCTTTCCTCACCGATCTGAGCTCCTCTTCTCCGTTAAGCTGGGGGATCTCAGCGGGATCGCAGCTCAGCACGAGGTCGGAGGGACGCGGAAACGGGGAACCCCTTATCACCTCTGTTCCTCCGCCGATCGAGTTCGCCTGGGCCGCAAGCGGCCATGACCCGCTTTTCGCGTAATTCTGCAGCGCCTGAGCCAGCAGGAAGCCCTGCGCGAGCGCCCAGAGTATGCTGTTGCTCGCCAGCCGGTTAGCGCCGTGCAACAAGCCGTTGCCCGCCTCTCCTAAGGCGAAGAGACCCCTAACCGACGAACGCCCCGCCGCGTCCACCGCCACACCTCCGATGGTGAAGTGAGAGCCAGGCCTAACTGGGACGAGGTCGCGCGAGGGGTCAATCCCCATCTTCTTCAGCTCAGAATATATGAAGGGGAACCTTTCGCTGAAACGTGGGACGCCTCTGACGTCTAGGTAAACCGTTCTGCCCTCGCTCAGTTCGTGCCACTCCGCCCTGGATAAGACGTCCCTGGTGGCCAGCTCACCTGCGGGATCGTACTTGAAGGCGAAGCGCTCGCCCTTATCGTTGAGCAGTTTGGCCCCTTCACCCCTTAGCGCCTCGGTCAAAAGTAGACCTGGTGCAGATTCGCCGGCGAACGCAACGGTAGGGTGGAACTGAACGAACTCGAGGTCCCTGAGGTAGGCACCCGCCTGAAACGCCATCCACGTTCCAATGCCCAGCCCATCGTTTGTGCGGTATTGATACAGACCGGAGTAGCCACCTGTCGCCAAAACGACGGAATCGGCCTGCAATTCCCCCTTCTTAGTTCTCACCCCTACCACCTTTCCGTTTTCCACAAGAAGGGAGAGCGCTTCATCGCGCTCCACGTTCGGGAAAGCCCTCTCAAGGACTTTCATCACCTCCGCCCCTATCGAGTCGGCCAACTTGGCCCTAACCACCCTCGGCCTCGAGTGCCCCGCTTCCAGAGAGCGCTCGAAGTCCGGCTCAAAGCCGAGAGACCTCAACCAGTCCAACGTCTCTTGGCCTAGACCAACTATCTGCCTCACGACCCCCTCGTCGTTGAGCCCCTTGCCTGCCTTAATGGTATCCTGAACGTGTAACTCGACGTCGCCTGGATCGAGCGGTATGGCGATTCCACCCTGCGCTTTCGGAGAACTGCCCCCTTGCGGTTCGCTCGAGATGACCTCCACGGAAACGCCGGCCCTGCTCAGGTTGATAGCGGCCGACAACCCGGCAAAACCGGAACCGATTATGACGACCTTCAACTGGTCTCCCCTTTCCTCCTTTTCCCTTTCCCTGACCGGCGATTAAAGCTCAGCGGGTAAAAGAAGCGATGGAGGGCGCGGCCTTGTCCGCAACTATTCGCCCCGTTTTGAAGGGTCGGCCCAATCGAGGGGACAAGGGAAAACCGGAAGTAACTCAAGCAGCTCATCTTTTCTCCTCGCCTGGCGCTGCTTTTGACCTCTATGGGAGTTCCAAGCAGGTCAAAAGTGCGGAGTATCGCCCTTTTTGCGGCTTCCGCTACGTCCTCCTCCAAAACGACCGGGTAAAGGCCTAGGCGAAGGGATGCGAGCACGTCATTGAGGGTGATCTTCTTCATGAACGGGCACACCGCCGCTTCGGAAAGCGGGATGAACGTCTTAGTCGGGAAAACCCTCTTCAACCTGTAAGCCATGTCTCTCTCGGTGCACACCACGAAATCTGAGGCCCTCGAGGATGCAACGAACTTGATCATACCCCCGGTCGAGGCCACGTTAACGCGGCGACTTCCGAAGAAGTCCCCCGCGGCGGGGCACTCAGGGTGGACCAGGGCCTCGGCACCCGGGTGTAGCTCCAGTGCCTTCTTCACCGAAGCAACGTCCATGCCCGCGTGGACCCGGCAGCTGCCGTGCCAACTGCGCACGTCCTTCCCGGTGAGGGCCCTGACGTACGAGGCTAGGTTTTCGTCCGGGAATACGAGCATGGGCACGTCCGGGAGCGCGCGCACAACGTCGGCGCAGTTGGCCGACGTGCAAACGTAGTCAGACACGGCCTTAACGCGGGCCTCGGTGTTCACGTAAGCTACCGCGATCCCGTTCGGGTTCTTCTCTTTCCAGGCCACGACCTCCTCGGGCCTTACTGAGTCAGCTAGGTCGCACCCCAACTCTCCCGGCGGCCTGGGTAGGAGGACGCGCTTACCGAAAAGTGCGGCCGTCTCCCCCATGAACCTCACGCCGGCGAAAACCAGGAGACGGGCATCGGTCTCCGCCGCGCGCAGCGAGAGCTCCAGCGAGTCCCCAACGAAGTCAGCCGCGTCCTGGACTTCAGGAAGTTGATAGTTGTGCGCCAGCAGCAGTGCACCCTTCTCCCGTTTCAAGCGCCTTATCTCTTCCAGCGCTTCCATTCCGAACACTTGTTCGGCAACCTTAAAAGCCTAGCGCGCCATCCTTTCCCCATAGCCGCCCGAGGCTCCGACCAAAGCGTTGGACTCCGAGCTATCCGATGCCCCGTCGCCCGTCGGGAGCTACGCCACCCTGGCTTTGATTCAAATCGACGAGGACTTCGTCGGCCGCGCCCCACTTCTCTATCAAACCACCCTTCATCACGGCCACGTAATCGGAAACGCGCGATGCCTGCTCCATGTCGTGCGTTACAAGCACAACGGTCAGCTGGGACTTCAGTTCTGTGATTAGGGCCTCGATCACGCGCTTGGAGACCGGGTCAAGCGAAGACGTGGGCTCGTCCAAGAGCAGGACCGATGGCCTCACGGCGAGGGCGCGCGCCATGCAAAGCCTCTGTTTCTGGCCGCCTGAAAGCGTGAGCGCGCTCCTGTTGAGTTCTCCCTTTACCTCTTCGTAAAGGCCGACTTCCCTTAGGGCCGACTCCACGATTTGATCGAGCTCTTTTTTGTCCACCTTCCAATGCAGCTTAACCCCGAACGCCACGTTTTCGCATATGCTCATTGGGAAGGGATTTGGCGTTTGGAAAACCGTGCCTATCTGTTTGCGAACCCAATAGGGGTTGGCTTTTAACAGATCCTTGCCCTGAAACATCACCTCCCCCTCCACCCTCAGTCCCTCCAGCTCGGCGAGCCTGTTCAAAACCTTCAGCAGCGTTGACTTACCGCTACCAGATGGCCCCACCACCGTGTTAACGACCCTTGGGTAAACGTCTAGGTCTACGCCTCTAAGGATCTCTTTTCCCGTTGACGTCGATACGCGAACCCCTCTGATCGATATGGCCACGTCTTTTTCGTATTCCCGGGACGCGCTGGCGTAAGTCAAGCGTTCTTCGCCCCCTTATTCTCTATCCATTTGGAAACCGCCAACAAAGCCAAAATGGTACCAATCAGAACCGCGGACGCCGCGAAGGCCAGCGCGTGAGAGTACTCCGAAGGCTGATTGATGCCAGCCCAAACGACGTAGGTCAAATAGCCAACTTGAGAGCCCACGAACCACGTAGGAAAACCGGGGTTCCACCCCGCCGTGTAGAGGAGCTGCGCGGTTTCCCCAGCTCCTATGGAAAGCGCCAGCAGGGCCCCCGAAATTATGAGGGGCTTCGCGAAGCGTAGCAACACGCGGGTAGTGACCTGCCAGCGAGAGGCCCCCAAGGCGTAGGCCGCTTCCGAGAACTCTTTGGGTACGTTGCTTATCGCCGTTTCCGCGGATTTGGCCAAGTAGGGGAGCATCATGAGAGACAACGTCAGCGAGCCGGCCAGAAGGGAGAAACCCATGCGCAGGTAAATGACGAATACCAAATAGCCGAATAAGCCCAGCACCATCGATGGAAGCGCTGCCAGGGCATCGATGGCAACCCTTTGCAAAGAGCTAGTCCTGCTGCCCCCGTACTGGGTTAGGCCTAAGGCCACGAATATGCCGACGAAAGCGGAAAACGCCAGCGCTAGACCCGCCAAAAGCCAGGTCCCCACTATCGCGTTCAGCAAACCGCCTGAAGTGGTATTTCCCGTTGAAATTAACATCCCGGGGTTGAAGCCAACGCCAGCCCCGAGAAAAACGTAGCCGAGCACCAGCAATAACGCTAGTAACAACGCGGCCGAGATAGCAAGTCCAGCAAAACGGGTTATGCCGTCGAGCAAGTACCTGCGACCAGCGCTGCGGTCTTTCAAAGCACCTCACCCCTCAAGGCGACGCGCCCGGTCATCGCCTTCCCAATGGCGCTAGAAGCGAGGGAGATCACCATCAATAGCAGCCCTACCTCGGCCAGAGCGGAAAGGGTCATACCACTGGGGTCGATGAACGCGCTATCCAGAAGAGACGCGATCGCTGCAGCCATCGTGTTCACGGGCGAATAGATGCTCGATGGCATGGAGTTTATGGCTCCGCCGCAGGTCATTAGGACGGCCATGGTCTCCCCTAAGGCGCGCGCGAGGCCGAGGAAGGTCGCGCCTATGACCTGCCTCTTGATCAGGCGAAGTATGACGAAGCCGGTCTCTGCCTTGGTCGCACCCAAGGAGAGGATCGGAGCCTGAAGGCGAGACTGGTAGGTCATGAAAGTGTCGAGGACTATGGAGCTAGTTATGGGCAAAACCATGAGAACCAGCACGGACGCCGACGCGACTATTCCTGAACCGCTGGTCGCGGGTCCCCTGAACCAGGGGATGAAGCCTAAAGCCGTTTCCGACCAGGGAAAGACGTACTTCAGCAACGCCGGTTCGAGAAAGGATACTCCCCATAGGCCGTAAACCACGCTGGGCACCGCAGCGAAGAGCTGAAGCGATGAGCTAATGACCTTGGCCATGGGCCTTGGAACGTACAGCGCTAGGGCAACGGAGGTAAGGAGGGTCACCGGCACTACCAATGAGATCGCGAGGGCCGAAGTTATGAGGGTACCGAATAGGAAGAGCAGGACGCCGAACGTTGCTCCTGGGGAGGCCTCGAAGCCGAAGGGGCCCTTAACTGGTTGCTCGAACGTCATCCCTGGGTTCCACACGTAACTCGTGAAAAAGCGGAGCCCGTTGTAAAAAATCGAGGGGACGGCTTGATACACGAGAAAGACGAAAATAGCGGCAAGAAAAACAAAAGGTATAAGGGAAACGGTCTTCACCAAGAGCTCATCCGATTTCACTGCGGACCACTTATTTGATCGATCAACGGTATGACCACCTTTTGCACTACCGGCTGGGGCAAAGGTATCAGGTCGAGCTTGCCCATGTACTGTGGTGCGCTTCCGCCGTCGGGCGAAACAGCCCACGTCAGGAATTGCTTGAGAGCGTTGGCAACGGCAGAGCTAGGCTGTACCTTTTTCACTATGACGTACTCAAACGTGGCTATCGGGTAGGAGTTCGAACCAGGGGCGAAAGCTATGCCGATCCTGCCGTCGGGAGGGATTTGGTTCAGGTACTGCGAGGCGGCGTTCATCACCGTTTGAACCGAGGGCAGCACCGCGTTTCCAGCCCGGTTTATCAAAGCTGCATAACCAAGCCCTGCCGACTCTATTTGGGCAGTGTAAGTCATGGCGACATAGCCAATTGAGTAAGGCGTAGAGGAAAGCACGTCTATCACGCCAGAGTTACCGACGCCGCCGTGCAGCTCAGGGTTCTTAGGCCAGTTGACGTTGGTTCCGTACCCAACCGTTTCGTTCCACCACGGGTCACTCCTGCTCAAGAACAGCGTGAACATGTTCGTGTCACCGCTGCCATCGGTCCTGTAGACGGGCACTATAATCTGATGGGGAAGGTTAACACCAGGGTTCAACGCCTTTATGGCCGGGTCATCCCAATAGCGAATGCTGCCGTTGTATATGGCCGCTATGACGGGACCAGAAAGCACCAAGTGAACGGAGTTGAGGCCGGGTATGTTATAGGCCACGTATTGGCTTGATATCGCTATCGGTATGTTCAACATATCGGGGTGCGCTTGAACTTGGGCGTTAGTCATGAAGGCATCCGAGGCTCCTATTATGACCGTGCCGGCAATGGCTTCTGATATGCCGGTTCCGCTTCCGGTCGCCTGGGTGGTTATCACGGCGCGGGAGTAATTCGCCGCCCATTCGTTGAAAAGGGGGTACAAAAGGGTTGATCCGCTTTCAGTAAGCGTTACCTTCTGAGCCGAATTTTCGTAATAACGCCAACCTAGGGCGCCCACCGCTATAACAAGCGCCAAAACCGCAACCGCCAAGTATTTCCTTTGCATGGCGAGTTACGTCGTTACCGGCCAAATAAGTATTTTCGACGTAAACTATATAGGTCTCCTTACTAAGCCCTCTGCTCTCACTTCTCTTCGCTCGCTTGATGCCCAGATCGATCGCCCCTTCGGCAATGTCCGCAGAATAAAACATAATCCTCACGAGGTCCTCGGCCAAAAGTAACGCGTAAACGGTACCGCCGGTTTCATAGCTCTGCAACAACGATGAGACCTCCGCGGAAGCCCGCTCGACTTGGTCTATGAGCTCCTGAGAGGCCTGAACGTCCTCCTTCGTGTAGGCGTCAAAGGCACGCTCGAAGGTATCCAAGGCCTCGTCGAAAAGCTCCCGCAGACCCTTCGCGGTGAGCGGCCTTCCGTACTGGAGGAGCAAGTTCGCCGCGCTCTCCACGTGATCACCTATCCTCTCGATCTGCTTCGAAGCGTTTCTGGTAGCCCAAAGGCCCCTCAGATCAGCTCCCAGCCTCTCGGCGTAGAGCGGATACCTTATGGCTTTGTTGAACTCCCTGTCCAGAAGCAGGTATAACTTATCTATCTGAGAATCTCTCTCCACTACTTCCTTGAGCAGCGGAGGACGAGGGTTTTCCAGACAGCTCTCCACGTCTCTAATCCCAGCGCTGACCATGGAAGACATCCTGAGGAGTATTTTGAGCGGCTCGATTTCTGGGCTTCCCATCAAGTCCTTAAGCGTGATGGCGTCTCTCGTCTCCTCCATTACCTCAACACCTATCACTTGGGTTGTGAAGTTAGTCACGGCCTCCCTTAGCTTCTCAGTTATCATGGGTTCGCTCTTGATGAGAATTCCATCGTATCCCTTCAAGTAGATAGCTATCAACGTCCTTAGGACGTGCTCGGGGTCGACGTCCCCCTCTATTTCCAATGAATACTCGCCGAAAAAAGGCTCCTTACCGAACGGGAAAACTAGGAGCTCGCCCGAGGAGAGCGCCTCCAACGCCACGGAATCCCCTTCTTTCAAGGAATTCGTATGAACCCACTCTTTCGGTAGAGATATGGCGAAGCTGGACCCCCCGGTCCTTTGGATCTTTCTGATCTCCATGGACTTAGCGCGAGGAGAGAATTTAGCTTTTGGGGTTAAGTGGCAGATGTCCCCCTCCCGCGAGGGAGGCCGCGGATAGCTCGACTCTATGAGGATTTTATAATACCGGGATCAAGACAGCGGACAGTGTTTAACTCATACAAGAACACCTAGATCAGGGGTACGCGCATACCGACCTTGAGTGGGATGAAGATCCAAGAAACCAAGAAGTTCTAGTTGAAGTTGGCGAATAATAGGATCTCCAAGTCTGCGCTGACCCTACTTAAGCCTCTCTTCTTTTGGGCGAATTGGTTTACCAACTGTTTGATTAAGAGGAGCCTTGAGCTTGGATCAGAAGGCGGACTAAAAGATAGAAAAGGTTCAGGTAAAGGTGGGTGACGTGTTCGGTGAGAGGGAGATCCAATCGCTGTGTCAAATATTACACAGGCGTTGATCAGGAGTTTACAAAACGACGTAGGGTGGTTGGCTAGGGCCAAGGAGAAGGGTTTCAAAGCGGGCAGGATAAGTTCGTCAAGGCGGTACGCCCGATCCCCCTTCATACAGCACCGCGTGACGTACTTGGTCGACGAAGTACTGGAGAAGGGAGTATTCTTCAACGGCTGGAAGGAAAGCTATGAGGCATACTCGAAGGAAGCGCGGGAAAAGGCCAGCCAATTGCTTTTTGGGCCTGCAGGAAGCGATCGGCGATAGGAACCTTGCCAGGGACATGCGTTCATGCATTTCATCTGGTGTCTACAACAAGCCAGGCCTCAGCGTTCTTCCTGGCAACTCGTTGCGCGTTGACCTTTAAGGCGCGTTTGTACCTCCCATATACCTCCTTTTCGATCTTGGCAAAGTCGGCCCTCCTCCCTTCCCTAAACTGCTGCATCCTCAGCCAGTTCACCTCGTCCCAGCACTTCGCTGTAGTTATGCCCAGCTCCTTCAGCTTCTCATGGCCTTCCTTGTCCACTATTAGTTTAACCGTGTTAGTTCTTTTCACCCTCTTTCACCCACTGCTCCTCAACGTATTTCCTCACGGTCTCGCTCGACACGTTCCCAGCGGTCGACACGAAGTGGCTTCTTGACCAGAACTTTCCCCTAGTGTATTTTCTTAGCTCTGGGAATTTCTTCAAAGCTAGTCTAGCAGACTTCGCCTTGAAATAGTTAGCCAGGTACGACGGTGAATATCTGGGAGGTCAGTTAACGAAAAAGTGTATGTGGTCTGGCATTACTTCTAGGGCTATTATTTCACAACCTAACTCCTCGGCTATTGATTTCAAGGCCTCTTTAGTTTATTCTGCTGCTTCGCCGATTAACGCGCTTCTGCGGTACTTAGGAATCCGCACGCAGTGATAATGGCATAGGTACTTTGCGTGCCTTGTATTTCCCAATCCTTCGAAGTATTGAGTCGGTTTAAAACTTTTACCCCGCCCTTAGAAGGGGCGAGGCTTGTCGTCAATTTATCAAGCCTTGGAGACCATATCAAGCCCGGCTGATCCTTCTTAACCACGTGGGTAAACCCGGCCTACGCGTTGGTACTGACAAGCCTGTCCTGTACTTCACGTAACACTCGTTCCACGTGGCATCGAACTCTACTTCGCTTTTTGGGGAACCCTTGCTTACCCTCGTAGTTTATCTCGTTAAAGAGCTTGGAGAGACGTCAGCTAACCTTCTAAGCTTCCTTTCTTAGAAACCATTTGGAAGAGAACGATTACATCTGTCCTCCTGTTCTTATAACCGACTTCGCTGATGCCCTCCCGGGCATCGCGGGAAAAATCGGCCCGTCCTTCATATCAGGGAGTTAGCCCGAGGAAGGCATCGTGAACTACCCCGCCCTTACGGACGGGGCTTCCCGGTTCATCGATACGCTTACGCCTGGAATACTTGCGAAGTATTCCATCCCGCATCGCAGAGGCGTTCTCATCCCCGGGCGTCTCCCCTACGTTCCATAGGGAAAGCCCCTCCTTCTTCTCAAGGTTTGGAGGCACAGATATCTCTTTCTGTGACGTAAAAAGGTCTCTGTAAGGGGGCTATCCATCCCCCACCTTACGGAGGGGGACTTTCGCCCCCTTAACCCCCATAGAGTTAAAGTAAAGAAGACGGGGAGGAAGGAAAGAAGGAGGGAGGTACAGACTTTGGTCCCAGGAAGGATCAGGGGGCCAGGAAAGATTTTCCGCAAGCCCGCTCCCCTTGGGAGGCGAACTCGCTCTTCTTCGACCATAGGAGGAAGACGGAGTAAATCCGTCGAGGAGCGAATACGCATGCTGGTCTCTGCTTCAGCGTGCCCGGCGCCGCTTGCCCGTCCAGGAAGGTCGGTAACCGGGCCAGTATTGGGCAAAGGCGTTTGGAATTTCCTCTATGACGTCGGTGGCCATTATGTGATATCCTTTTTTTGCAGCTGCCATATCCCCCGACACGCCGGTTACAAATGAACCAGCTACGGCGGCCTTGAACGGTTCGTTACGCCAAGAAAGGAAGGCCCCTATCACGCCCGAGAGGACGTCTCCCACGCCTCCCACCGCCATGCCGGGGTTACCCGTGCCGTCCAGTTTGTACCGTTGGCCGTCTGATATCACGTCGTATTTTCCCTTGAGCAAAATCACTGAACCGAACTCGGAGGCGGCCTTCATCACTTCTGAAACCCTTTTGGCCATGGCCTCGTCCGTTGGAGAGCCGCCCTCTGGCTCAGGGGTTGGGGCTGCGCCCGTCATGGCCTCGAATTCGCCCGCGTGAGGGGTGAGCACCCCTCCCGTCGGCTTGGGCAGGGCGTGAAGCGCGTCGGCGTCGACCAGAAAAGGCTTGCCCGTTTCCCTCAGCAAGGATATGAGCCGCGGCACTGCGTCAAGCGTTTCCCGCTCTCTTCCCAGCCCCATGCCGAAAACGAAGGCGTCATAACGCCGCGTTAGAGAGGAGATCGACTGGATGCACTCCCCGCTCAGGTAATCCCCAGGCAAGGGATGCACGATCATGGCCGGTGAGTACGACCTGACCGTTCCAGCCACGGACTCGGGCGTCGCAACCGCGACCAAGTCGACGCCCATCCTCATGGCTGCCAACGCTGCCAAGGATGGAGCGCCAGAATAGTCCTTACCCCCGCCTATGACGAGGAGCTTTCCCGATTCTCCCTTCTTAGCTGTCGAACGCCTCTTGTGAAGCGCTGCCCTCACGTCGCCCGGGCCCGCCAGTAATTCGGCCTCCCGGGGTATCCCGATGTCGGCCACCACGTATTTCCAACCTCCTTTCAGCAGGGCTGGCTTCGGCGCGTGCATCGTCACCACGAGGTCGGCCTGCAAGCATGTACCCTTGACTTCCCCAGTATCCGGATCCACACCGGCCGGCAAATCAACCGCGAGCTTGAACGCCCTGGAGTCGTTGACCAACTTCACTAGGGAGAGGATCGGTTCCCTCAGCGGCCCCTTCACGCCTGTGCCTACAAGCGCCACTATCACCGCGTCAGACTTTTCTAGGAGGGGCTGCACAGAGCTGGGGTCAGCCCTTTCCACTAGCTTTGTTAAGAACAACCTCGAGAGCATCAGGAATTTCTCCCTCGGCGCCCCGGTCAGCTCATCACCCCTCGAGGTCAGGGCCACGGTTACCCGGTAGCCCATGGAGGAAAGCCTTCTTGCCGCTACGAGGCCGTCACCTCCGTTGTTCCCGGAACCGCAAAGTATGAGGACCTGAGAACCTGGCCTCACCCTGGAGGAGAGCTCCCTCGCCACCGCCTCACCCGCCGCTTCCATCAAAAAAGAAGCGGTAACTCCCAGCCAGGCGGAATTTTCATCTAAAACCCTCAACTCCTCCGATGTCATTACCCCCCTTATTTCGCCTTTCCCCTCTTCCACTTCACCATAATTGGAAGGAGGAGTTAAAAGGGTGAACTGTGGCGTCGCTGCGCCTGCAAGTGATCCAGTAGCAGCCTGACCGCGAAGCCAGTCGCGCCCTTGGTCATCCACTCCCAGTCGCTGCTCAGCATGGCGGGTCCGGCCAAGTCGATGTGCGCCCATGGAGTCCCCTCAGCGAAGGGCTTAAGGAAAGCCCCGCCCACTATGCTTCCGGCTTCGCTGGTATCGCTTATGTTCTTGAGGTCAGACCTATCTCCCTTGACCAGTTCGTCGTAAAGGTCGAAGAGCGGCAGTTGCCACAGCAGCTCCTGCGTCCTTTTGCCGCTTTCGATCAGGGAGGAGATTAGCTTTTCTTCGTTGCCCATCACGGCCGCAACCTTGGTCCCCAGCGCCACCACTTGCGCGCCCGTGAGCGTTGCCAGATCGATTATCTCCTCCGGGTCAAAGGTCTTACCGTACGATATGCCGTCAGCCAGTATCAGCCTGCCCTCGGCGTCGGTGTTGGCCACCTCAACGGTTTTGCCCGAGTACATCTTTATGATGTCTCCGGGCCTGATCGCCGTACCCGAGGGTATGTTTTCGACCAGCGGCACTATTCCCACGATGTTCTTCTTAAGCCTGAGCTTAGCTGCGCCGTACACAGCGCCCACCACATCGGCGGCCCCGCTCTTGTCCATGTACATGCTCCTTATGCCGCCACCGACCTTGAGGTTGAGCCCACCGGCATCGAACACGACACCCTTGCCGACCAGAACCACCGGCTTTCCAGAGCCGCCGTTATACTTCAACACCAGCAGGGCGGGCGGGTTTGCCGATCCCTTACCCACCGCCAGTATTCCGCCGAAACCCTTTTTCTTGAGCTCCTCCTCTTCCATCACCTGCACCTCTACCGGCAGCCCATGCATCTTGTCGTTGACCACGGAAGCGAACGTCGACGGCGGTAGGGTTATGGCGGGTTCGTTGGCGAGGTCTCTGGCCAACTCGACTGCCTCGCAAACTTGCGCGGCGCGGGATATGGCGTCGCAGTTCTCCTGCCCCACGAAGTGAACGGTTAGTCCCTTCCTCTCATCCGACGTCAAGTACTTGGTGAACTTGTAATCTGCCAACCTTAACCCCGTGGCTACTTTTTCGGCGTCCATTCCGTTCAGTATGACCGAGGCTTCTTCCACCGAATTGCCCCTGAGGAACTTGGCCAGCCTAGCCCCCCACTTGAGCGGGTCTCCTTGATTTGCGATAACCTTTCTCTCGTCCAGAGAAAACCTGAAGGATATCTCCTTTGTTTTTTCGCCTGCCTCCTTTCTCGCTTCAACCAACACCCCCTTCGGTTCGGTAACGCAATCCATTAACAACTTGGTTCTACCAGCCCTGGGGCGATTTAACCTTTTCTTTCCCTTTCCGGTTGTTTCCGTTCAACCACGAGCTCAACCGCACGCCGGCCGAACCAGGGCAGTTTTTCTTCTTGTGCTGTTTTCTATTTTCTCAGCAAGAACATGAAAAACGAGGCCTCGATCAACGATATGGCGGCCATAAGAACCGAGGAAAGCAGCGGACCCTTCCCCGCATAGGCCAGGGTCAAGTAGCTACCGATGGGTATTCCCATTACCAATAGAACCCCCAGCGCGTAGAGGGCCGCCGTGGCTGGATTTGCCATGCCGGCTCCCCCTCCGCTGTAAACGCGATCGAAATAAACCGCCGCGAAAACTACGGCTGAAAAAACGGGAAATGAGGTCATCAAAATCGGCACAGAATAGGCGAGCCCGCCGAAGTAGGCGAATAGGGCCGATAAAAAGACGGAGCCAACGGCGTAAGTGCCAACGCTGACAAGCGCTTTACTCATCATGTTTCTGAGCTTCGAAATGGGTAGCAGCCTGAAGGCGGCTTGGCCCCTCGCCTCGGAAGCGTAAAGCGCGTAGCCGAGCATCGAGGCGGCGAAAGCCATGGGCACCGCGAAGCTGAAGTAAAAGACAGAGAAATCCCGCGCCACCGCATCGCCGGAAGTAAATGCCAAGACGAGGGCCATGACCACGTAAAGAAAGGGTATGACCAGTATACCGGCAAGCCGGGACCTCATGGCCTGCCTAAAATCCAGGGAAATTACGGAAAAGGTCTGCGAATGAGTTTTGAATTCGAGTTGACCTCTGAACGCACTACCCACGTATTCTTCGGGCGTTAGGAGGTAGATAGCCTGCTTCGAGAAACCCCAGTAAGCCACTGCAACGAACAAAGCCGTGTAGAGGACAGAAGAGAGGACCCCGCGCGGATCAACCCAGTAAAGGTCAAGCAACGGCAAATAAGAGAAAAGCGGGCTCCAGTGCTGCGAGATGAAGACGGGTACGTCGTAAGCGACGCTGGCCAAAATCACCACGGGGACTATGGAAAAAGCCCTGAGGAGTCCACTGGCCTTCCCGCCCACCGTAACCTTTCTGAAGCCCGAAGATAAGAGGACGTCGGTAAGTAGAGCCAGGGACGCTCCCATCAGAGAAGCCATCAAATAATTGAGGGCGAGGACGGGCCCCGCCAATAGGCCAATCAGCGTGGGCAAGACCAGCGACACTGCAAGCGGAGCGTCAACTGACCTCACTATGGATAGGGTCGATATCGCCTGCGCGTCGGAGCTAGAAATGGGCAAGGTCATGAGGAGGTCCCTTATGTGAGGAGAAGAGGATACGGAAAAGCTCACCTGGAAAGCGGACATGAAGACCAACACGTAAACCCAGAAGAAGAGCGTCACCGCGATACCCTTTTCCTCGACCTTGAACATCAATCCCAGGGCCAGCGTGGCCGCGATTACGGAGCCGTAGATCCCAGTCATCAGGTACTTGTAGGTCTTCGCGTTTCTCAAAACTGATGAGGCTTTTTTCGCTGAAAGGTTTACGCCCGTAAGCCTCGTAGCCGCGTAGCCCTGGTACATCAGCTCATCGTAAACCTTTCCGGCTATCATCCAAAGTTGACTGAAGCGCAACCCCATCACGAACTCGCTAGCCCGTTGAGTATGCTCTTGACCTCTTCCTCTTCCTGGGTAGCCTTGAGGAACACGTCCTCTAGGCTGGCTGCTTGGACCTTCGCCCTCAGTTCGCCCACCGTCCCCTCGGCCACCATCTTGCCCTCGTTTATTATGCCTACGCGGTCACATATTTTCTCCGCGACGTCCATTATGTGCGTAGAGAAGATGACCGAGCCCCCAGCCGAAACGTGCATCCTAAGGAGCTCCTTGAATATCCTAACCGATTTGACGTCGAGCCCATTAAAGGGTTCGTCCAAGAGGAGGAGCTTTGGCTTGTGCATCATGGCGGCTATCACCGCTACCTTCTGCTTGTTCCCCATGGAAAGGGAGGCTATGGGAGTTTTGAGGAACTCCGTTAGCTCGAACGCCTCGACCAAACCCTTTACCCACCCCATGTCCTTCAGGCCACGGACCGAAGCCACGAACTCGAAGAACTCCATGGGCGTTAGCACGTCGAACACCGCGGGCGACTCGAGGACCACCCCGATGTCGTTCATGACGTCCTTAGAGGGGGCCTCTTTTCCGTAAACCCGTATAGAGCCGCTTTCCTTCGGTACTAGTCCTACCACCGACTTAAGCGTGGACGATTTCCCGGCACCGTTGGGGCCGAGCAAACCGTATACCTCCCCCCGTTTGACTTTGAAGCTGAGGTAGTTCACCGCGACCTTATCTCCGTATTTCACGAGCAAAGAGTCGACTTCAAGAGGTGGAGGAGCGGACGACATGAGGAAGGGCTTTCTCTACTTATAAGTGTTCTCCTGTTCGCTTTGCAACCCGGAAACGCGTGAACCGGGGCTATCTGGCCGATTGAAATTTGGGTTTGCTGTGAGGGGTAAGTCAAATGGGGGCGTCGCTTTGGTCAGGTTTCGCCTTCGCCAGAGGAATGCCCGTGAAAATAGCCGAAGCCCTTTTATACGCCCGCCAAATTTGGCCGTGTCTTCGGGTTCGCGTGAAAAGGCTCTAGACGACTACCTCGAGTTTTTGCGCCACCCCTCCGTTTCCGCGACCGGCGAGGGGATAGCGGAAACTGCGGAATACCTGAGGGACCTTTTGGAGGACATGGGCGTGGCCGCCCGCTTGGAGAACACTGGGGGGCACCCCGTCGTGTTCGGCGAATACGACGCCGGTGCCAAAAAGACGATTTTGGTCTATAACCACTACGACGTTCAGCCCGTAGATCCCCTCAACGAATGGAAATATCCTCCTTTCTCCCCGACCGTCGAAGATGGCCACGTGTACGCCAGGGGTGCATCCGACAACAAGGGCACCCTGGTGGCCAGGCTTTACGGCTTCAAAAGGTTACAAGAAGAGGGAAAGCTGGCGTTAAACGTGAAATTCCTTTTTGAAGGTGAGGAGGAGATAGGCAGCCCCCATCTAGCCGATTACGTCAGGGCGAACGCGAAAAAATTGGCGGCAGACGGCATGCTCATGGAGGGGAGCGGCATCGACTCGAAGGGTAGACCGGAAATAGTGCTAGGCGTTAAGGGCATACTCTACGTTGAGATGAGGCTTTCGGCCGGGACCAGGGACTTGCACTCCTCGAGCGCGCCGCTGGTGGAGAACCCGGCTTGGACAACGGTCAAGCTGCTCAATTCGTTGATGAGCCCGGACGGAAGGGTGGCAATAAGCGGGTTTTACGACGAAGTAGAGGCTCCAGACGATGACGTCAAAAAAATGATAGAAGCCCTGGCCTCGGAGACCGATTTAGAAGAGCTGAAGAGCTCCCTGGGCGTCCAGGAGCTGAGGTTCAGTTCTCCCAGGGAAGCCCTTATGGCCCTTTACACCGAACCCACGTGCAACTTGGACGGAGTTCACTCCGGCTACGGCGGCCCCGGAAGCAAGACGGTGATACCGCACGAAGCCGTAGCTAAGATAGATTTCCGCCTGGTGCCGAATCAGGACCCCTACAAAATATTTGACGCGCTGAAAGCCCATTTAGAAAACCGCGGTTTCCGTGGGCAGCTAATCAACATGGGCCCCGAATACCCGGCGAGGACGTCTCCAAGGTCCCCTTTGGTGGCGGCCCTGGTGGACTCCGCAAATAGGGTTTACGGAAAACAGCCGCTCCTGGTACCCAACAGCGCCGGCACGCAACCCATGTGGGTATTCACTAAGTTAGCCGGGATCAAGGACGCGGTCAGCGCCATAGGCGTGGGCTCCCCCTCATCAAGGGCGCACTCGCCCAACGAGAACGTGCGCGTTTCCGACTTCTACAAAGCGATAGACCACACTTACGAATTCATGAAAGCTTTCCAGGCCCTGCCACGAGCTCCCCTTCCAAGGCGAACTTTTTCAAGAAATCTTCGGTCGGTTCTACGCCCGCGTTCTTCAACGCCAAGAGCACCGCTCCAACCACCGGCTGGTACGGCGAGCGCACCAACGGCAACCCCAGCTCCTTGCTAACCTGTGACCTAAAGAACTCGTTTTGCAAAAGGCTACCCCAGTAAAAGACTTCCGGGCTTGAAATGTGCAAGGCGTTGATCACCGCCCTTGCGGCAGCCGCCATCTCTGCGGCTGCATCCCTGACTATGGAGAGGGCTACTTCATCCCCAAGGAAGGCCTCCCTCAGGACGAAGTTGGCAAAACCGATCACGGAGGAGACGGGTTTTCCGTAAACCTTTCCCACCACTTCCTCCGGAGAACTCACCCCGAAGTACTCTAGCATGGCGTTGAGAAGCCGAGTGGAGCTCCCCCTCCCGTCGTAATATTTGAGCGCGGCCACCATGCCCCTCCTGGATATGTCAACGGCACCGCCGTTATCGCCCAAAAAGTAGCCCCATCCATCTGCCCTCTTGTAGGACCGCCCATCCGTGCCCCACGACGAAACGCCCCCTTCGGCCACCAGTACTACCCCCGGCCTTCCCAGCGTGGCGGCTTCCAAAATCATCATGCCGTCGCTGACCGCTTCGCTCGTTTCGGCAAGGGCTAGCGTCCTCAAGGCCGAATTTATGGAAGCGAGATCACCAGCCCGCTCGAGGCCAGAGAGACCAGCGCAAAGCGACCGGACTTTGCGCTGTTGAGCCATCTCATTGACCAAGTCAGCGATTATTGAGATGGCAACCTCTTTGCCGTATTGAGACACGTTAGACGAGTTGGCCTTCCCCCTGGCTACCACATCACCCTTCTCGTCGACGAGGACTGCCACAGTGCTGGATCCGCTTCCGTCTATTCCCGCAAAGTACTGCAATCGTAGTCCAGCATCTCCTAGCCCAAGCCATTTAATCCTTTTCGAAAATGGCCGCGTTTCACCGGATTGCCGGCAAAGGCGCGCGTCGCGCTTTAAAAGGAGTCATGGGGGCAGTAGACCGGCGGTCAGCCCACCGAAGTAGAACACGGGATATCCACCAGAAAAGAAGAAGCTCTTAGGATCACGCCCAAAGACAAAACAAGTCGGCCCCAAGCTCTCCTTTTGGCCCCGGATAACCCGGCAGCTCTTGGCGGTATGGCCGCCCGAAAGCCAATTGTCGTATCGGTTGAGGGGTGAACTACCCCGCCCTCACGGACGGGGCTTCCCGGTTCATCGATACGCTTACGCCTGGAATACTTGCGAAGTATTCCATCATCGCAGAGGCGTTCTCATCCTCGGGCGTCTCCCCTACGT
>Ga0080006_1120618_pt1 | contig 24680 bp, 27 predicted proteins | sample RS3BMetagenome_FD_69209 | JGI IMG/M metagenome (GOLD analysis project Ga0080006, IMG submission 69209) | Ferric oxide microbial mat and aquatic microbial communities from Rainbow Spring, Yellowstone National Park, USA - RS3B (SPADES... ...
CGCCGTACATCGCGCGCAGATCGCGCTCGCCGCCGACGCGCAGGCCGTACCGCACGCCGTCGAAGCGCGCGAGGTTGCTCGACGCCTCGGCGGTCGCGATGACGTAGTAGGTCGCGACGGCCAGGCGCGTGTGCGGCAGCGTGACGGGCGTGACGACGCACCCCTCGGCCTCGAGCTCGCGGATGGCGGCGCGCACGCTGCCGGCGACCTCGGGGTCGAGCCCCTCGGCGAAGTACTCCTCGGGCACGCCGATGCGCAGCCCGCGCACGCTGCGGCCGCAGGCCTCCTCGAACGGCTCGACCGGCGCCGCGAGCGACGTCGAGTCGTGCGGATCGCGCCCGGCGACGACGGAGAGCACGCGCGCCGCGCCGCGCACGTCGGTGGCGAACGGCCCGATCTGGTCGAGGCTCGAGGCGAACGCGATGAGGCCGTAGCGCGACACGCGCCCGTAGGTCGGCTTGAGGCCGACGGTGCCGGTCAGCGAGGCGGGCTGGCGGATCGACCCGCCCGTGTCGCTCCCGAGCGAGCACGGCGTCAGCCGCGCCGCGACCGCCGCCGCGCTGCCGCCCGACGATCCGCCCGGCGTGCGCGAGACGTCCCAAGGGTTCTTCGCCGGCCCGTAGGCGCTGTTCTCGTTGGACGAGCCCATCGCGAACTCGTCCATGTTCGTCTTGCCGACGACGACGGCGTCGGCCGCGCGCAGCCGCTCGATGACCGTCGCGTCGTACGGCGGCACGTAGCCCTCGAGGATCCTGGAGCCGGCCGTCGACGGCAGCCCGCGCGTGCAGATGGCGTCCTTGATCGCGATGGGCACGCCCGCGAGCGGCCCGAGCGCCTCGCCGCGCGCGCGCCTGGCGTCGACGGCGCGCGCCTGCGCGAGCGCCGCGTCGCGCGCCACGTGGAGGAACGCGTGCAGCTCGCCGTCGCGCGCCTCGATGCGCGCCAGCGCGTCGCGCGCCACCTGCTCGGCCGACTGCTCGCCGCTCCGCACGCGGTCGGCGATCGCGATCACGCCCTCGCTCACGGCTCACTCCACGAAGGTGGGCACCGCGAAGCCCCCTTCCTCGACGCGCGGCGCCTGCGCGAGCGCGTCCTCGTGGCTCAGGCAGGGCTCGACCCGGTCGTCGCGCCACGGGGCGCGATCGAGCTGCACGTGCGCGGTCGGCGGCACGTCCTTGGTGTCGAGCGTCTCGAGCTGCTCGACGTACGAGACGATGCGCGCCAGCTCGCCCGCGAAGCGGTCGGCCTCGGAGTCCGACAGCGACAGCGACGCGAGCTTCGCGACGTGGTGGACCATGGCGCGGTCGATACGGGGGGCGGCCATCTGCGCCCGCAACCTACCACGGGACGCGTGCCGCGCCCGCCCCCGGCGAGCACGCGGCTCGGTGCCCACCCGGGGTCGGCAGGACGAATCCACGAGCTCGCCGAGAAGGACGGTGACGCCCGGTCGTCCTCGTCGGAGCGGGGGGCGTCTTGCTCGGGGTCGGACATTCACTATAATAGACACATGCTCCACGGCACCGGCCTGCCGCCGACCGTCGCCGCCCTCGCCGGCGGGGTCCTCATCGGCATCGCCGTCGCGATGCTGCTGCTCCTGCGAGGCCGCGTCGCGGGGATCAGCGGCATCGTCGCCGGCGTCGTCCGGCCGGGGCGCGGCGACGGGCACTGGCGCGCGCTCTTCGTCGCGGGCCTCGTCGCCGGGGGGCTCGTCGCGCGGCTCGTCGATCCGGGCGCGATCGGCGCGATGGTGGCGCCGCTGCCGGTGCTCGCGCTCGCCGGTCTCCTCGTCGGGTTCGGCACTCGCCTCGCGGGCGGCTGCACGAGCGGCCATGGCGTCTGCGGCGTCAGCCGCCTGTCGCCGCGCTCGATCGTCGCGACCGGGACGTTCATGGCCGTCGCGGGCGTCGTCGTCTTCTTCGTTCGACACGCAGCGGGCGGCCGATGAAGCGCGACCTCGCGGCGTTCCTCTCGGGGGCCGTGTTCGCGGCCGGTCTCGTCGTGTCCGGCATGACGAAGCCGAGCAAGGTGCTCGCGTTTCTCGACGTGTCCGGCGCGTGGGACCCGAGCCTCGCGCTCGTCATGGTCGGCGCGATCGCGGTCAGCGCGGTCGCGTTCCGCGCCGCCGCGCGCCGGTCGGCGCCGGTGCTCGACGCGAGCTTCGCGGTCCCTCCGGCCGGCGGCGCCATCGGGCGCAGGCTCGTCGCAGGCGCGGCGCTCTTCGGCCTGGGCTGGGGCCTGAGCGGGCTGTGCCCGGGGCCGGCGGTGCTGTCGATCGCCGGCGGTGAAGCGGGCGCGTTCGTGTTCGTGCTCGCCATGCTCGCCGGGATGGCGCTCGAGAGGCTGACGGCACGCGACGGCCGTGGCGCCGCCCCGCGGGACGAGTGCGGCGGCACCGAGCCGGTCGCGGCCGAATCGCGGGCGCGGTGAGGCCCCCGGGTCGCGCTCCGCGGAACGCGCGTCTGCTTTCGTGAACGGGCCCGGTGGGCCTGCGACCCCCCTCAGCCCCAGAGCTTCGCCAGCGGGATCTCGAGCCCCTCGAAGCTCTCGGGCCGGAACGTCTCGTCCTCGGCCAGCGACGCGGCGATGACGTACGCGCCCTCGCGCAGCACGAGCCGCTCGAGCGTGCGCGCCTGCGGGTCGACCAGCCAGTACTCGGGCACGCCGAGCTGGGCGTACCAGCGCAGCTTCGTCACGCGGTCGTAGCGCTGGCTGGAGGGCGAGACGACCTCGACGACGAGATCGGGGCGGCCTCGGACGAGCCCTTGCGCCTGATCGACCGGCGGTACGTTTCCCTTCCGGTACAGCTGGGCGTCCGGCATGACGCCACGGCGGTCGGAGATGCGAACCTTGTAGCCCGACGGAACGACCGAGCCGCCGTGTCCGGCCTCGATCCAGCCGCGCAGGAAGTAGACGAGCCAGCCGACGATCTCCTCGTGTCGCAACGTCGGCACCTCGACCTCCACGAGCTCGCCGTCGATGAGCTCACGCAGGTCGTCCTCCTCGAGCGCGACGAAGTCGTCCCACGTGTAGTGGGCGCTCGCGGCGGTCGAAGACATGCCGGGAGTATGCCCCATGGCGGTGGGTGGTGCAGCGGACGAGCCAGGGCGACTCGCGAGTGAAGTCGTGCGTTTGCGGTGATGCCGACGTGGCCTGGCCAGCCGTCATCGGCTCGCGCAAGCGGGCAGGGTTCAGTGCGCCGCCAGCACGTAGCCGTACCGAGCCGACGGGCCCGTCGCGGCGACCTGCGTCCACGCGGCGCCGTCGAACGTCCACGTGTCGCCGAACCATCCGGGACCCGGAACGGCGCTGGCCCCGCCGAAGAGGACGATCTTGCCGTGGTACGTCGTCATGCCGGGGTGGAAGCGCGCGGGCGGGGCGTTCGCGGGCGCGACCTGCTTCCACGCCGTGCCGTCCCAAGCCCAGGTGTCGTTCAGGATGTGGTTGGCGTCCTGCTCGCCGCCGAAGAGGATCACCTCGCTCCCGAGCGTGGCCAGCCCCTCGAAGCCGCGCGACTCGAACAGGCCCGCCGGATCGCCGGTCGGGCCGGCCGAGGAGGCGGCGGCCTGCGTCCACGCGGTGCCGTCGAACGTCCACGTGTCGGTCGGCCCGCCGACGTTGCCGAAGAGAACGATTCTGCCGGCGGCCGTCGCCATCGCGTGGCCGTAGCGGCCCCCCGGCGTGGGGCCGGACAGGGCGACCTGCGTCCAGCTCGCGCCGTCCCACGCCCACATGTCCGAGAGGAAGCCGCCCGACGGCCCGCTGCCGCCGTACAGGTAGATCTTGCCCCCGAGCGCCGCCATCGCGGCACCCCGGCGCGGCGAGGGGCCGCTCACCATGAGCTGCGACCAGCCGTGCCGACCGTCCCAGCGCCACGTGTCGCCCAGGTACGGCGTGCCGAGCCCTTCGCCCCCGAAGAGCAGCACCCAGCCGTCGCTGCACGTCGCGCAGTTGCTCGGCAGGGCGACGCCGATCATCGCCTGGTCGTCGCGCACGCTTGGCCCGCCCATGGGCAGCTCGGTCCACTGCGCGCCGTCCCAGTTCCACGTGTCGTCGAGGGGCGCCTCTCCCCACCCCGCGAAGAGCAGGACGCCGGGGCCGACGGGCGCGGCGGCGTCGCCGGTGGGGGCGGCGTCCGACGCGGGCGTCGCGTCGGGCAAGCCGCCGGCGTCGGGGCCGGGCACGGATGTCTCGGCGCCGGCATCGACTGGCACAGCGCCGGACGCCGCCTCCGTGCTGCCCCCGCAGGCCACGAGCGGAAAGGACAGGAGGACCGTCGAAGCGAGGAGGCGAGCGCTCGTCATGGGCGCGCGACGCCAGCAAGGAGCGCGCCGGCTCGGAGCGCGGCCCCCCCGATCCGTGCAGGCACGCGCTCGGCGCGCAGGACGGGGCGGCGCTCCGACGTGGAGGCGCCTCGCGACTTCCGATAGTCTCGCCCGACCGGGGGGAGCGATGACCGCGCGATCGAACAGGGTGGCCGCCGTCACGGGGTTGCGCCGCAAGATGAGAGTGGCCGATCTCATCGGCGCCGTGCTGGCCATGGTCGCCGCCGGGCGGAAGAATCCGGCGCTCGCCAAGCCGTTCGCGGCGCTCGACCGGCTCGCCAGGGCCGTCCTCGATCTCCAGGCGAAGCACGTCACGGCGCTGTCGCGAGCCGCCGGCACCGTGGCGGCGCGCGACGCCGCGGCGGCGCGAGTCTACGTGGCGCTCGCCGAGTACAAGGCCGCCGTGCAGACGGTGGCGGACGCCGACCCGGTGAACGCGAGCACCATCGTCGTCCGGTCGGGGCTGCGCACGCGCCGCGAATCGACGCGCCGGAAGCCGTTGCTCGGCGCGAAGCGCGGGCGCGTGTCGCGCTCGCTCGACGTGGACGTCAAGTCGGTCGCCAAGCGAGCGTCGTACGAGTGGGAGATCAGCCTCGACGGAGGAGAGACCTGGATCCGGGTGAGGACGACGACGGAGACGAAGACCACCATCCCCGATCTGCCGCTCGGAAAGCTCGTGCAGATTCGCTGCCGGCCCGTCACGAAGAGCGGCCCGGGAGAGTGGATCGGTCCGATCACCGTGCGGGTGACTTGAGAGACGGAGCCTTCGCCCTCGCGAATCGCCGCTTCGATCTCGAGGAACGGCCCGTTCCTCGAAGGCGAAGCGACTGCCCCCGAGAAGGGAGCCGCAATGATCGAAGGCGAAGACACTGCCCCCGAGTAGGGAGCGCCGATTCGTTCGGGGGCGCGCGCTTCGATCGAGGGGAAAGCGCCGCTCGTCGAACGGACGCGTGCTGCCCCACCGAAGGGAGCGCCTTCGACCGCGGAGAAACGCGCCGCCCCCGACCAGGGAGCCGCATTCCTCGAGATCGAACGCACGGCCCCCGAAAAGGGAGCCGCGGTCATCGAGGTCGAAGGCGCGCCCCCCGAGAAGGGAGCCGCAGTGCGTGAGGTGAAAGACGCGCTGGTCGAAGTTGGAGGCGCTCCCTTCTCGGGGGCCGTCGCTCCGATCGATGTCATCGGCGCTCCCTTCTCGGGGGCAGTCGGTCCTGCGGGCGAAACCGACGCGGAACCGAAGGTTCACGCGCCGCCGTCCGAGATCGGACGGCGTCTCTCCTCGGTGTCCCCACGTTTGCGCGAGGAGAACGCACCGTCCATCGCCACGGGAGTGCGTCTCGGTCGAGTCATCGCGCGTCCTCACGCAGAAGAACGCCACGCCGCCACGTCGCCACGCCGTCCGAAGTCAGGGGGGTCAGCTGCTCGTGCAACTCGACCCCGGCGGACACCGATGTCATGGTCGATGGTGAACGACCGCGCGGCACCGACAAGAGCGGCGTGGCGCCGTGGCGATCTTCGTTCCGAGCGACGTCCCGCGTCGACTCAGCGGGCGCCCGCGTCCGTCGCGGCAGGGACGCTGGAGGTCGGCGGCAGCGGCGCGGCGGGCTCCTCGTACTCGGGCGGAGGCAGGTTCGGACGCCCCTTGGGGCCGCCGCACGCGCAGAGCGCCGCCGTGGCGAACGCAAACGGGAGGAGCCGTGCTGCGAAGCCCAGCCGCTTCATGACTCGGCCGTCTATAGCTTGCTTTTTCGCGGGTTGCGCGTAAGTTTCGCCGCCCAAACCCCAACCTGGCCGGGCGGCCTCGGCCTCCCGACCCCAATCCACACGCTCTCCCGCGCAAACCGTGGCCCGGTGCATGCCGCTCCCAGCGAGCGGCGTGTTGGCGACGGAAGGAGAGCGGAGGCCCAACCGAAAGGAAGCGCACCCATGACCCAGACCGTCGAAACCTCCGCTCAAGGCCTGCCGCAGCTGCGCGGCGACCTGCCGCTCCCCTTGCGCTCGCTGCTCGACGCGGGCGTCCACTTCGGCCACCAGACCAAGCGCTGGAACCCGAAGATGCGCCCGTTCATCTACGGCGCGCGCAACGGCATCCACATCATCGACCTCGACCAGACCGCGCGCCTGTTCGCGCGCGCGTACAACTTCGTGGTCGACACGGTCGCGCGCGGCGGCCACCTGCTGATGGTCGGCACCAAGCGCCAGGCGCAGGAGATCGTTCAGGAAGAGGCGAGCCGCTCGGGCAGCTTCTTCGTCGTCAACCGCTGGCTGGGCGGCACGCTCACCAACTTCCGCACCATCAAGACGGGCCTGGAGCGCATGCGCCAGCTCGAGCGGATGAAGGAAGACGGCACGTACATGTCGATCACCAAGAAGGAAGTCTCGCGCCTCGAGAAGGAGCGCGAGCGCTTCGAGAAGTACCTCGGCGGCCTCAAGAACATGGGCTCGCTGCCGGCCGCGCTGTTCGTCATCGACCCGGCCATGGAGTCGATCGCCGTCAACGAGGCGAACAAGATCGGCATGCCGGTAATCGCCATCACCGACACCAACTGCGACCCGGACCGGGTCGACTTCGTCATCCCCGGAAACGACGACGCGATCCGCTCGATCAAGCTCATCACGTCGCGCATCGCCGACGCGGTGGTCGAGGGCTCGCAGCGCCGCAAGGAGTTCGTCGGCCGCGAGGATCAGCATGGCCGCGGCCGCAACGAGGGCCCGCAGGCGGAGGTCATCCGCGGCGGCCGTCCCCGTCGCGACGAAGGCGCCGAGCGCCCGTCCTGAGGAAAGCAGAGGAAAGTAGCCATGGCTGACATCACAGCGTCGATGGTCAAGGAGCTCCGCGATCGCACCCAGGCCGGGATGAGCGACTGCAAGAACGCGCTGGTCGAGGCGGGCGGCGACATGGAGAAGGCCGTCGAGATCATCCTCAAGAAGGGGCTCGCCAAGGCGGCCTCGCGCGCCGGCCGCATCGCGGCCGAGGGCGAGGTGGGCACCTGGGTCGCGCCCGACGGCAAGCGCGGCGTCATGGTCGAGGTCAACTGCCAGACCGACTTCGTCGCCCGCGGCGACGACTTCAAGGGCTTCGTCAAGAACGTCCTCGAGGTCGCCAGCAAGGCGACGTCGGCCGCCGGGCGGCCGCAATACCAGGGCACCGGGGCGGACCTCGGCGCGCAGAAGTACCCGGGCACCGACAAGACGGTCGAGCAGGTCCGCGCCGAGATGGTCGCCAAGACCGGCGAGAACACGGTCGTGCGCCGCTGGGGCTCGCTCGAGGCCAGGGAGGCCAACGGCATCGTCCACGCGTACGTGCACGCCGGCGGCAAGCTGGCGGTGCTCGTGCACGCCGAGGCGCCCGACGCGAAGAACGCCGAGTTCAAGACCTTCGTCGACAACGTGGCGATGCAGATCGCCGCGATGAACCCGTCGGTGGTCCGCAAGGACCAGCTGTCGCCGGCGCAGGTCGACAAGCAGAAGGACATCTTCCAGGGCCAGATGAAGGAGGAGCAGGCCGCCGGCACGCTCAAGGCGCCGGAGGCGGCCTGGCCCAAGATCATCGAGGGCAAGCTGACCAAGTGGTTCACCGAGGTGACGCTGCTCGGCCAGGACAACGTCTGGGATCCGCCCGCCGGCAGCATCGACAAGATCCGCCAGGAGCTGTCGAAGAAGCTCGGCGGCGAGGTGACCATCCACGCCTTCCTGCGCTTCTCGCTCGGCGAGGGCATCGAGAAGAAGACCGAGGATCTCGCCGCCGAGGTGGCGAAGACCATCGGCGGCTGATTGTCGCGGATCAAGTTCGCCGTCGTCCGCGAGGACCCCGACGTCGAGCACGCGATCGTCCGGCGCGTCCGCGCCGAGCGCGTGCTCGTCGTCGCCTCGGGCGGCTGCACGGCGCTGACGCTCGCGCACCGCGAGCCATCGCTGCGCGTGACCGCGTTCGACCTCGCCGAGGCGCAGCTGGCGCACGTCGAGGACAAGCGCGCGGCGGTCGCGCGCGGCGATCTGCGTGCGCTGAGCGTGGGCGACGACGCGCCCGGAGCGCTCAACCAGCGCGGCGAGTTCGAGTCGCTGTTTCGCACGCTGCGGCGCTTCGTCGAGGAGTTCGTCGCGCCGCCGGAGGCCCTCGCGCGCTACTTCGACGCCGCGACCCCGGCGGCCGGGCGGCAGGAGCTCGTCGGCGGCTGGCTGGCCTCGCGCTACTGGCCCGTCGCCTTCTCGCTCTCGTTCGACGACGCGCTGCTGCACGCGATGTTCGGCCCCGCCGCCACGCAGCACGCCGAGCCGGGCTCGTACCCGGCCTACTTCCGGCGCGCCTTCGAGCGCGGCCTGCGGCGCGAGGACGGGCCGCGAAACCCGTTCCTCGCCCACGTCCTCCTCGGCGCGTACCTGCCCTGGCACGCCCCCGACTACGTGCGCGCGGGCGCGCTGCCGGCGCCCGAGCTCGTGCACGGCGAGCTCACCGACGTGCCCGATCTCGCGCGCTTCGACGTCGTGAGCCTCTCGAACGTCTTCGACTGGTCGGACGACGCGCTCGTCGCCCGCTGGGCCGAGCGGCTGGCGCGCGAGCTCCGCCCGGGCGGCGCCGTCGTCGTCCGGCAGCTGAACAACCGCCGCGACGTGCGCCGCTTCTTCGGCAGGGCGTTTGCTTTCGACGGCGCGCTGGGCGACGATTTGCTGTCGCGCGACCGCAGCCTCTTCTACGAGCGCATCGAGGTCGCGCTTCGCACCGACGCGCGCCCGTGACCCCCCGCTTCCTGTTCCTCAGAGCCTCCGAGGTCGGCCCGTACGTCGAGGGGATGCGCGCCATCGAGCGCGCCACCGAGTACCCCATCGCCGACGGGGCCGACGGCTTCACGATCGATCACGGCGCGGCGTACACGCCGTTCTTCACGGGCCTCGGGCGCGACGCGCGGTTCATCGTCGCCCTCGAGGGCGATCGGGTCGTCGGCTGCGTCGCCGGCGTGGCGCGCGACGTGCGGGTCCTGGGCCGCGACACCTACGCCCTCTACGGCGCCGACTGGAAGATCGCGCGCGACCGTCGCGGCACCGGGCTGTCGCGCCGGATGATGTTCTGGGGCTTCAGCCTCATGTTCCGGCAGCCGGAGCTGGTCACGTGGCGCTACGCGTACATCGCGGCGATGCGCGGCGAGCGCGGGGACGTGATGCGCGCGACGCGCGGCGTCCACCCGGCGCGGCTCTCGCGGCGGACCGCGCGCCTGGCCGTCTACTTCGTCGATCCGCGCCGCCTCGCCGGGCTGCGCCCGGGCGACGCGCCGGCGCCGCCGCGCGAGGACGAGGGCGTCGACCTGAGCTACTTCGTCTCCGGCGTGGTCGAGCCGCCGGGGCTCGTGTCGACCGCGGGGCGAAAGGACCTGCGCCTCCGCTCGACGGGGGAGCCCTGGCCGCTCGTGCACCTGCCGCTCGGCCCCGCCTACTGGCGGCCGACCTGGGGCGCGTACCTTCGCGCCTGCGGCGAGGCCCTGGCGCGCGCGGACGGGGCGGGCGGCGAGGCGCTCGCCTGCTTCGCGATCGACGAGCGCCTAGTCTCCCACACGCGGTGGCTCGCGGCGCAGGGCATCGAGCGCGGCGCGGCGTGCACGGTGTACGCTCTGGATTTGACCCTCCGCGCTCGCCGCGCGGCCTGGGTGCACCTCGCCACCTCGGAGATCTAGATGCGAAGCGCCATCGCCGCGCTCAAGGAGCGCGTGGCCCCGCTCGAGAACCCGTACTTCCGGTCGCTGCGCGACGGATCGATGACGCTCGAGCAGTTCGTCGAGACGCAGATCCAGTTCTTCCACGCCGTCATCTTCTTCTCGCGGCCGATGGCGGCGCTGGTCGGGCGCATCCCGCGACCGCAGATGCGCCTCGCGCTGCTCGAGAACCTCGGCGACGAGCACGGATCGGGGCGGCTGACGGTGTGCCACGAGAACACGTTCATCGAGCTGCTCTCGCGGCTCGGCGTCGAGCGCGCCGAGGTCGACGCGCGCGCGCTCTGGCCCGAGGTGCGCGCGTTCAACACGACCCTCCTCGGCGCCTGCGCGCTCGACGACGTGTACACGGGGCTGGCCGCGCTCGGGATCGTCGAGGACCTGTTCGCGGGCATCTCGGCCGAGATCGGGCGCGACATCGTCGCGCGCGGCTGGCTGCGCCGCTCCGAGGTGGTGCACTACGCCACGCACGAGACCCTCGACGTCCAGCACGCGGAGGGCTTCTACGCCTCGCTCTACGAGCCGTGGGAGACGCACGCGCGCTGGCGCTACCAGATCCAGCAGGGGCTCGAGCTCGGCGCGTACGTGTTCTTGCGCCTCTACGAGGACCTCTGGAACGCGCGCGATCGCCGCTGGACGCGCGGGGTCCGCGGCCCGCACAGCCTCTCGGACGGCTCCTGGATCGAGCGCTGACCCAGGCGCGTGTCCGACGAGGGGCATCGAGAATCGCCACGGCGCCACGGCGCCATGCCGCCAGAAGGTGGAGGAGCCGCCCGTCGCGCACGTTGCCGTGTGGGGACGTGTCCCTTCCGCGGCGATGTTATGTCACATGACATAACATCGGGCGTCGGCGACGGGGTGTTAGCCAACGGCGGTCGATACGTGAGCGTCACCCAGCCGTTCCTCATTTTGGCGGCGGCGTGGCGGCATGGCGGCTTGGCGATCATCAAGCGCGGCGGAGCGCGTCGAGCGCGGAGATGCGCGCGGCGCGCCAGGCGGGGAGGGCGGCGGCGAGGGCGCCCAGGGCCGCGCCCGCGAGGACCGCGGCGACGGCGAGGCCGGCGCCGATGCGCAGGTACGGGAAGAAGCTCAGCGTGCGGTCCTCGAGCCAGCGCGCGAGCCCCAGGTCGAGCAGACCGCGCGCCGCCGCCACGCCGAGCGCGCCGCCGAGCGCGCCGAGCGCCGTCCCCTCCGCGACGACGAGCGCCGCCACGTGCGACGACCCGAAGCCGATGGCGCGCAGCACGGCGTACTCCCGCGTGCGCTCGCGCGCGCCCATCGCGATCGTGTTGGCGACGACGAGCAGCAGCAGCCCGAGCGTCGCCGCCGACAGCGCGTCGAGCGCGCGGAGCAGCGCCGCGGCGCTCGCGAGCACCGACGAGCGGAAGCTCCCCTCGTCCTGGCTGGTCGTGGGCGCCTCGCCGCCGTCGAAGGCGTGGTCGATCGCGCGCGCCACGTCCGCCGCGCGCGACGGGTCGTCGGCCCGCGAGAGGATCCAGCCGACGTGCCCCTGGCCCCAGTGCGGCAGCCGCTCGTCGACGAAGTCCCAGCGCACGAGCATCGTCGAGCGGTCCATCGAGCGCGCCGCGGTCGTGTAGACGCCGCGGATCGTGAACGTCCACGGCGCGGCCGGGTCGTCGGGGAAGATCGAGCTCTCGAGCGTCACGCGGTCGCCGGGCTTCCAGCCGAAGCGCGCGGCCAGCCGGTCGCCGACGACGACCCCGGCGCGGTCGGCCAGCCACGCCTGCCTCTGGTCGGGCGGCAGACGGGCCTCATCGAAGACGTCGAAGTAGGTGGCGGCGTCCACGGCCGCGACCGCGAACGGCGCCCCGCTTGCGCCCGACGCGAGCCGGCCCCCGAACCAGGTCCAGTGCGTCACGGCGCGCACGTGCGGCAGCGCGGCGACGGTCGCGACGTAGCGCAAGGGCAGGGGGACGGCGAAGCTCGTGCTGTGCCGCGTCACGATGCGATCGCGCACCGCCGCCGCGGCCCCCGTCGTCCACGCGCCCGCCGCCGCGCGCAGCAGCACGAACGCCATGACGGCCACCGCCGCGGCGAGCACCGTCAGGCCGGCGCGCGCCGGGTGGCGCCCGGCGCTGCGCACGGCGAGGCGGGGCAGGTTCATCCTGTGCGAGTCTAGGCGCTGCGATGTGCGGAATCGTCGCGATCTTGCGCCTGGGGGAGCGGCCCCTGCCTGCGCCCGAGGTGCTCGGCCGCATGCTGACGTCGATCGCGCACCGCGGCCCCGACGATCACGGCGCGCTGCTGGACGACGACGTGCAGCTCGGCGCCGTGCGCCTGGCGGTCATCGATCCGGCGGGTGGCCGCCAGCCGGCGCGCGGCTGCCCCGACGCGCGCGTCGCCTGCGTGTACAACGGGGAGCTGTACGACGCGCCCGACCACCGCGGCGATCTCGCCCGACGCGGCCACGCGCTCGCGGACGCGTGCGACACGACGCTCCTGCCGCACCTGTACGAGGAGCATGGCGCCGCGATGGTCGAGCGGATGCGCGGGATGTTCGCCTTCGCGCTGTGGGACGGCCCGCGCCGCCGCCTGCTGCTCGCGCGCGACCGCCTCGGCATCAAGCCGCTCTACTGGGCCCGCACGCCGGACTTCCTGCTCGTCGCGTCGGAGATCAAGGCCATCGTCGCCTCGGGCCTCGTCGAGCCGCGCGTCGACCGCGACGCGCTCGACGACGTCTTCTCGCTGTCGTACCCGTGCCCGCCGCGCACGATGCTGCGCGGCGTCGTCGAGCTGCGGCCCGCGCACGCGATGATCGCCGAGGCGCGAGGGGCCGTGGGCGAGCCGAGGCGCTGGTGGCGCGCCCCGTTCCCCCCGCAGGGCGAGCACCGGCGCGGCAGCGCGCGCGCGCTCGAGGGGGAGCTACGCGAGGCGCTGCGCGACGCCGTGCGCACGCACCTGGTGTCGGACGTGCCGCTCGCGGCGCGCGTGTCGGGCGGCATCGACTCGTCGGCCATCGCCGCGCTGGCCCGGGAGGCGACGGGCTCGCCGCCGGCGACCTTCTCGATCGGCTTCGACGACGCGCGTTTCGACGAGTCGGCCCACGCGCGCGCCGTCGCTCGCCACCTCGGCGCGACGATGCACGAGGTGCGCGCCGACGCCCGCGCCGCCGAGCTCCTGCCCGAGGTCGTCTGGCACCTCGAGTCGCCGCAGATCATGCCCGGCGCCATCGGCGGGCTGCTGCTGTCGGCGCGCGAGCGCGATCAGGGCGTCCCCGTCGTGCTGACGGGCGACGGCGCCGACGAGGTGCTCGGCGGCTACGACGTGTTCCGCGCGGGGCGCGCGCGCCGCGTGCTCGATCGCCCCTGGCTGCGGCCGGCGCGTCCGTGGATCCTGCGCGCCGCGGCGCGAGCCTACGGCCAGCCGGCGGGCCTCGGCGCGTGGATGGCCGGGACCGTGCGCGACGGCGGCGAGGTCGCGCGCGCCTTCGGCGGCGTCTACCCGCCCTGGTTCGACGTGTGGCGCATGCTCGAGGTCGAGCGCGCGGCGCTGCTGTCGCCCGACGGCCGCCGCGTGCGCCCGGTGGAGGAGGCGCCCGAGGGCTTCCGCGCGCTCGTGCGCGACGACGCCGCCGCGCTCGATCCGCTCGACGCGGAGCTCGCCCTCGAGCTCGAGACGCGCCTGCCCTCGTGGATCCTCGTCATCGGCGACCGCTCGGCGATGGCCCACGGGGTCGAGGCGCGCGTGCCGTTCCTCGACCACCGCGTGGTCGAGCTGGCGGCGGCGCTGCCGCCGGGGGCGAAGATGCGCGGCATGCGCGAGAAGGCGGTGCTGCGCGGGGCGGTGCGCGACCTGCTGCCGCCGCGCATCGTGGGGCGGCGCAAGCAGCCGTTCATGACGCCGATCGCCGACTGGTTCTTCGGCCCGCGGGCCCCCGCGTTCGTGCACGACGCGCTCTCGCCGCGCGCGCTGCGCGACGCCGGTCTGTTCGCCCCGGCGGTCGTCGCCCGCCACCTCGAGGCGCTCCGGCGCGGGCAGGGCGGCGCCGCCGAGGGCCACTTCGGCCGCCTCCGCCTCGAGCTCGTGCTGATGCTCGTGCTCGGCAGCCAGCTGCTGCACCGCCTCTTCGTCGCCGACTTCCGCCACGACCGCGGTCCCTTCCGCCTGCGGCGCGCCGAAGGCCGCGCGGACGACCGGCAGTTTGTCTGCTAAGCATCGCCACCGTGCGCCTCTGCGCCATCAGCGTCGATCTCGACGAGATCCCCTGTTACTTCGCCATCCACGGGCTGCCCGAGCCAACCGGCCCCGAGCGGTCGCTCGTCTACGACGTGGCCATCGACCGCCTGTCGGCGCTGTCCCGCGAGCTCGGCATTCCGCTGACGCTGTTCGCGATCGGCCGCGATCTCGAGCGCCCCGAGGCCGCCGCCAAGCTGCGCGCCGCCCGGCAGGCAGGCTTCGAGATCGCCAACCACTCGCTCGACCACCGCTACGACCTCGTACGGCTCGGGCGCGACGAGGTGCGGCGGCAGGTCGACGAGGGGGCGCGCGCCATCGAGCGGGCGACCGGTGTCCGACCGGTCGGCTTCCGCGCTCCCGGCTACACGATCACCGACGAGGTCTTCGAGGTGCTCGCCGAGCCCGAGCTCGGCGTCGCCTACGATTCGTCGGTGTTCCCGTGCCCGGCGTACTGGGCGGCCAAGACGGCGGCCATCGGCCTCATCGCGCTGCGCGGCCGGACCAGTCACTCGATCGTCGACACGCCGGCGGTGCTGGCCGCGCCCACCAGGCCCTACCGCGTCGGCCGGCCGTACTGGCGCCGCGGCAACGGGGTGCTCGAGCTGCCCGTGCAGGTCACGCGCGGGGTGCGCCTGCCGTTCTTCGGCACGAGCATCACGCTCTGGGGCCCGCGCATGGCCCACGCCCTCGCGCGCTCGGTGCGCGGCGAGCCGCTCGTCAACCTGGAGCTGCACGGCATCGACGTGCTCGACGCCGCCGACGGCCTCGAGGCGCTGCGCCCCCACCAGCCCGACGTGCGCGTGTCGACCGGCCGCAAGCTCGACGCGCTGCGGGCCGCCATCGAGGAGCTTCAGGCCTCCGGCTACGAGTTCACGACGCTCGGCCACGCCGCTTCGCGCTTCGCCGCGCCGAGTTGAGGCGCCGGGTGCGGGTCGGCTATCGTGGAGGCATGACCGACGACGCCTCCGGCGGCGCCGCGCCCGAAGAGCTGGCGGGCATCCCCGGTCCCGGGGACGTCATCGGCGGCAAGTTCTCCGTCGAGAGCGTGCTCGGCATCGGCGGCATGGGCGTGGTCGTCGCCGCGCGCCACGTGCACCTCGGCCAGCGGGTCGCCATCAAGTTCCTGCGCAAGGACGCGGCCAAGCAGCCGGAGGCGGTCAGCCGCTTCCTGCGCGAGGCCCGATCGGCCGTCGGCCTGCAGAGCGCCAACGTCGTGCGCGTGACGGACGTCGGCACGCTCGACAGCGGCCTGCCGTACATGGTGATGGAGCACCTGAGCGGGACCGATCTCGGTCAGGTGCTGGAGGAGCGGCGCACGCTGCCAGTCGACGAGGCGGTCGACTACGTCCTGCAGGCGATGGAGGCCATCGCCGAGGCCCACGCGGTCGGCATCGTGCACCGCGACCTCAAGCCGGCCAACCTGTTCCTGGCCTCGCGCCCCGACGGCTCGCCGCTCGTGAAGGTGCTCGACTTCGGCATCTCCAAGGCGGCCGACGCCGGAGGGGGGAGCAGCCAGCAGAACCTCACGGCCACGACGGCGGTCATGGGCTCGCCGCTGTACATGTCGCCCGAGCAGCTGCGCAGCTCGAAGAACGTCGACGCGCGCACCGACGTGTGGGCGCTCGGCGTCATCGTCTACGAGCTGCTGGCCGGCGTGCCGCCCTTCGAGGCCGAGACGGTCACGGGGCTTTGCGCCAAGATCGTCGCCGACCCGCCGGTGCCGCTGCGCACGCGGTGCCCCGAGCTGCCCGTCGCCCTCGAGCAGGTCGTGATGCGCTGCCTCGAGAAGGACGTCACGCGCCGCCCGCAGTCGGTGGGCGACCTGGCCCTGGCGCTCGAGCCGTTCGCCTCGCCGGAGGGCCGGACGTCGGTGGCCCGCGTCGTGCGCATCGCGCGTCCGTCGCCGGCGCGCCAGCCGATGGCGAGCCTTCCGGACGAGGGGTCCCGCTCGGGCGGCGTCCACGGCCGCACCGGGTACGCCGAGACCGTCGCGACGTGGCAGACCACCGCCAGTGCGCGGCGCAAGCGCGCGGTGACGGTCGTGGTGGGGGCGCTCGCCGCGGGCGTCGTCGTCCTGGGCGTCGTCACCTTCGCGTTCATGCACGCCGGGCATTCGGGCGCCGACGCGAACGCGGCCACCCCCGTCACGGCCGCCGCCGCGGCGCCGCCGGCGCCCTCCGCGGTGCCCCCCGCCGCCTTGCTCGCGCCCCCCGCGGCCGCCGCGTCGACCGCCGCCGCCGCCGCGAGCGGCGCCCCGGCGGCCGCCCCCCCGCCGTCCGTCGCCGCCAGGCCCTCGAGGGCCGCGCCATCGCACGCTCCGCGCGGCGCCCCCAGGCCGGCCCCGACCGCGGCCAGGCCGAGCACCGACGACCTGCTGCTCGACCGCAAGTGACGCGCCCGTCGTGTCGGACTGCCCGGCATTGCGCGGCCGGGGCGCACTTCCGCGATCCGGCGCTGCACTCGAGGATGGTACCATGGGGAGCATGCCCGACTTCGTCGGCCGCGGCCTGCGGGCCCGGCGCGCGCTCCTCGCCACCTCCGTCGTGACCGGCGGCGTCCTCGCCCTCGCGAACTGCAGCAGCGATCTGGGCGCGCCTCCCCTCGGCGGGTTGGGCGGGAACACGGGCGACGCGACGACCGACGCGCCGACGCAAGACGCTCCGTCGGGACGGGACGCGGAGCCGCCGCCCTCGGGCGCGGACGCGGGCGGCGACGCCGCGATGGACGCGACCCCCGATGCGAGCAGCGACGCCCCGATGGATGCGACCGGCGACGCGTCGACGTGCGACGGCGGGAGGACCGACTGCACGGGCCTCTGCGTGAACACGCAGACCGACCCGAACAACTGCGGAGCCTGCGGCATCATGTGCGGGACGACGCTGACCACGTGCGTCGGCGGCCAGTGCGCGTGCCCGAACAACCAGACCGAGTGCAGCGGCGTGTGCGTCGACACCACGACCAACCAGAACAACTGCGGCGGCTGCGCCCACGACTGCCAGGGCAGCCCGTGCTCGGCGGGCCTCTGCCAGACCTCGCAGATCGCGCAGGCCAACGGCACCGTCGCCGACATCGCGGTCGACGCGACGACCATCTACTGGACCGCCCAGGGACCCCTCGGCAGCGTGAACAAGAAGGCGTTCTCGGGCGGCAACGCCACGACGATGGTCCCCAACCTCGCCGACCCGCGCGGCATCGCCGTCGACTCGCTCAACGTGTACTGGGTCGACTTCGGCGACGGCTCCGTCGCGTACGCGCCCCTGCTCGGCGGCCCCAGCACGGTGCTCGTGCCGGGCATCGACGCCGGTTCGCCGCAGCCGGTCGACGTCGCCGTCGATCCGACCACGGCCTACTACGTCGACTACGGCGCGGGCACGGTCGACAGCGTGCCGATCGGGGGCGGTCCGGTCACCGTGCTGGCGAGCGGCCAGAGCCATCCTCAGGCCATCGCGGTCGACGCGACGAACGTCTACTGGGTCGACTACGGCACGACGCAGGCCGGCTCGGGCTCGGTGCACCAGATCACGAAGGCCGGCGGCGGCAACGTCGTGGATCTCGCGACCGGCGAGGACGAGCCATGGGACATCACCGTCGACGCGACGACGGTGTACTGGACCGACCGGGGCAACCCCGGCACCGTCAAGTCCGTGCCCATCGGCGGCGGCAACGTGACGACGCTCGCGACCAACCAGGGCGCGCCCGAGGGCATCGCCGTCGACGACAAGTTCGTCTACTGGACGAGCTACGACGACAACACGGTGATGAAGGCGCCGCTTCAGGGTGGCCAGCCGTTCACGCTCGCCTCGATGCAGGACAACCCGGCCGCCATCGCCGTGGACGCCAAGAGCGTCTACTGGGTCAACCAGGGCAACGGCACGATGCTCAAGGTCGCCAAGTAGGCGCGCCCGAATCAGCGAGCACAACGAACCCTGTTTACAGCGTCGTTCCGCCGCGCCGCCACGATTGCCGGCGCGAGTACAGCGTGCCGTGGACGAACGCGTCGAGCACGGGCGCGATCTCCTCGGGGTCGTTGTCGTCCCACTCGTCGGCGCTGATGGCGTCGCGCGGCTCGCCGCGCCCGTCGAGCAGGTAGAACCAGGGCAGCTCCGATTCGTCGATGCGGAGCGCCGCCGCCTCCGGCCCGAACTCGGCGACGTCGACGTGCACGACGCGCACGCGCTCGAGCGCCGTCTGCAACGCCGGATCGTGCATCGCCAGCGCGACCTCGGTGCACGCGGCGCAGGACGGGGCGATCGTCTCGACGAGCACCCTCTCGCCCGCGAGCCTGGCCGCCTTGACCTCGCGGGCCAGCTGCGCGCGCAGCGTCGCCGAGGGCGACGGGTGAACCGCGACGACGTGGATGCTCGCCCAGCCGCCGGGAGGCGCGAGCGGGGCCGTGGTCGCCGCCGCCGGTGGGACCCCGGGGCCGAACGCGGGCGGAGGAGGGGAAGGCGCCGGCGGGGCGTGCATCACGCCGTAGATCGCGGTCGCGACGAAGCCGGTCCACCCCACGACGAACAGCGTCGACGCGATCGACCCGAGGACGATGCCGGCGGTGGCCAGCCCGCGCCCGCCCGACAGCCCCTCGGAGCGGCGGATGTCGCGGTGCGCGAGCGCCCCGAGCAGGATGGCCGGCACCCCGAGCGGCGCGCCCAGCCAGCAGCCGGTCACGATGGACAGGATCCCCAGCACGAGCGCCGCGACCGCCTTTCCGTCGGTCGACGTCGCGGTGCTCGGCGGCCCGAACGGCGCCGGCGGCCCGCCTCCCGGCCAACCCTGCGGCGGCGGCGGCGGGGGCGGCGGCGGCGCGAACGGCTGCATCCTCGACAGTTTACGCTCACGCGCGCCGCTGGCGCGAGATGGCGTCCACGTCGACGCCCGATTGGCGGATGAAGTCCCGCGCCTCGTCGCTGTCGCCGTGCGCCAGCTCCCCGGGCGTGCCTCGAGCGACGATCTTGCCCCCGTGGAGCAAGATCGCCTGATCGGCGATGCGAAAACAGCTCGCGATGTCGTGCGTGATGACGATGCTCGTCACGCCGAACCGCCGGCGCGTCTCCTCGATGAGGTCGTCCACCGCGCGGCTCGTCAGCGGATCGAGGCCGCTGGTCGGCTCGTCGTAGACCAGGATGGGCGGGTCCAGCATCAGCGCGCGCGCGAGGCCCACGCGCTTTCGCATGCCGCCGGACAGCTCCGACGGGTACTTCGTCAGCACGCTCTCGGTCAGGCCGAGCGCGCGCAGCTTGTCGAGCACGCGCTCGCGCCGCTCGGCCGGAGCGAGCTTCGTGTGCTCGACGAGCGGGAAGGCGACGTTGTCGAGCACGTCGATCGAGTCGAGCAGGGCCGCGTACTGGTAGACCATCCCGAACTTCTGGCGCACGCGGTTGAGCTCGCGCTCTCCCATCGGCACGATGTCCTCCCCCTCGACGAGGATGCGCCCGCTCGTCGGCTTGTCGAGCGCCACGACGAGCCGAAGCAGCGTCGTCTTTCCGGCGCCCGAGCCGCCGACGACGCACGTCGTCTCGTTCTTGCGGCACACCATGTCGATCCCCTTGAGGACCTCCGTGTCCCCGAAGGACTTGCGGACCTGTTCGAGGACGACGATGTCGTCGCTGGGCATCGGGGGGAGCTTAGGCTATGCCGTCTTGCCATGACGGGCGATCATCTCGACGCGATCCTCAAGGTGGCCGGCGCCAAGGCCGACAAGGACGGCTGGGCGTCGTTGCCCGACGGCAACCTGATGACCCTCCACGTCGCGCACGACGGCGCGGCCATGACCGTCTCGCGCATCGAGGCCGTCAAGCAGGACGGGGAACTCGTGTACGCGCGCAACCCCAAGCGCGAGCTCTTCGTCGTCGTGCGCACCGACGTCTTCGCGGTCGCGCTCGAGGGGGAGGCGGCCTCCGGGAAGGTCGCGCGCCGCGCCGGCTTCGGCTAGGAGCCGCGGTGCTTTTCGCCGATCCCGTCGCGCGGCCGGCGTCGGCTCGCTGCGGCGTACCGGAGCACGCCTCGCTCGCCTCCTTGGCCTCGCTCGGTCTCGACGAAAATCACCGCGGCTCCTTTCCGCCGAGCCGACCGTCGCGGCGCTTGCGATGGCCGCGGGCGATCGGGGCGGTGCTCGGGTGGCTGGCCGGCAGCGTGCTGCGGATCCGGCGCGCGCACGTCGAGGCGTCGATGCGCGCCGCGGGCATCGAGCACGCAGCGGCGCAGGCGCGGGCGATGTACGCGGCGCTCGGGGCGTCGGCCGTCGAGTTCCTCTGGCTCGCGTGGGGCGGCGCGCGGGCGCTCGAGCACGTGCGCATCGACGAGGCGTCGGTCGGTCCGTGGCGCGCGGCGCTCGGGCGCGGGCGGGGCGTCGTCGTCGCGGCGTCGCACACGGGCAACTGGGACCTGGCGGCGTGCGCGGTGGCGCGCGAGGTCGAGCTCCTGGTCGTCACCAAGCGCCTGAGCGTGCGCTGGATGGATCGCGTCTGGCAGTCGACGCGGGCCGCGCTCGGCGTGCGCCTGGCCGAGGCGCGCGGGGCGCTGGCGCGCGGTCGCGAGGTGCTGCGCAGGGGAGGGGCGGTGGCGATGATGATCGACCAGGTGCCGCTGTCGCGCCGGCACGCGCTGCCCGTCGAGTTCCTCGGCCGCACGGCCATGACCGACCGCGCCCCGGCGGCGCTCGCCGCGTCGGCCGGCGCACCGCTGGTGGTCGCGGCCGCGCGCCGCGAGCCGGACGGCGGCCACGTCCTCTGCGTGCTGGACGTCGTCGTCCCCCCGCCGCGCGCCTCGCGGGCGTGGATCGACCAGGCGACCCTGGCCGCGACCGGCGCCCTCGACCGCTTCGTGCGCGCCCACCCCAGCCAGTGGCTGTGGCTCCACCGCCGCTGGAAGCCTATGCTCCCGCGGCCATGACCTCCTCGATTGCGTCGCCGCCGCCGGGCGACCCGCTCGTCATCGCGGGCCGCAGCTTCGAGAGCCGCCTCATCGTCGGCACCGGCAAGTACAAGGACGCCGCCGAGACCGAGCGCGCCATCGACGCCTCGGGCGCGCAGATCGTCACCGTGGCCCTGCGCCGCGTCGACCTGAGCGACCGCTCGAGCGGCTCGCTCATGGCGCTGCTCGCGCGCAAGAAGTGGATGGTCCTGCCGAACACCGCCGGCTGCCACACCGCCGACGAGGCGGTGCGTACGCTGCGCCTCGCGCGCGAGCTCGGCATCGCCGAGATGGTGAAGCTCGAGGTCATCGGCGATCCGAAGACGCTCTACCCCGACAACGAGCAGACGCTCGAAGCGGCGCGGCTCCTCGTGAAGGAGGGCTTCGTCGTGCTCCCGTACTGCATCGACGACCCGATCGTGTGCCGCAAGCTCGAGGACATCGGCTGCGCGGCGGTCATGCCGCTGGCGGCGCCCATCGGCAGCGGCCTCGGGATCCGCAACCCGCACAACCTGAGCATCATCCTCGAGCACGCGGGCGTGCCCGTCGTCGTCGACGCCGGCGTCGGCACGGCGAGCGACGCCGCGGTGGCCATGGAGCTCGGCTGCCAGGGCGTCCTGATGAACACCGCCATCGCCCACGCCCGGAACCCCGTGCTGATGGCGGAGGCGATGCGCGAGGCGGTGCGCGCCGGGCGCAAGGCGTTCCTCGCCGGACGCATGCCGCGACAGCGGTACGCCAACGCCTCGAGCCCGACCTCTGGCATCATCGAGTGATGCTCCTCCGCGCCGCGACCGTCGCCGTGCTGCTGGCGGTCGCCCCCCTGCAGTGCGGGCACACGCCCGAGGCCGAGCTCCGGGAGGACGAGACCCCGGGCGACGCGCTCTGGGCCCTCGCGCAGAGGTTCCACGCCGAGCACCGCGACGAGGCCGAGCGACAGACGCTCGAGTACCTGGTCGAGCGCTACCCGGCGAGCCGGTGGTTCGGCCCCGCGCGCGATCGCCTCGCCGCGCTGGGCGGGGCGGGGGCCGGGGCCGCGGCGGCAGCCGGCGCCGACGGGGGCGGCTGAGCGATGCGGCCGCGGGTCGTGCTCGTGACCGATCCGGTCTTCGGCGACGACGGCATCGTGCGCTGCGTGGAGGCGGTAGCGCACGCGCTGCCCGAGGGGGCGCTCGCCGTGCAGCTGCGCGACAAGCAGCGGCCGCTCGTCAGCCTGCGCGTGTTCGCCTCTCGACTGCGGCTGGTGACGCGCGCCGTGGGCGCGGCGCTCGTCATCAACGGCGACGCGCGCCTGGCTCGCGACGTGGGCGCCGACGGCGTCCACCTCGGCACGGGCGCGGGCACCGTGCAGGGCGCGCGCGCCGCGGCCGGGGCGGACGCGTGGGTGTCGGTCTCGGCCCACTCCGACGCCGACGTCCGTCGCGCCATCGCCGACGGCGCCGACGCCGCGCTCGTCAGCCCCGTGTTCCCGTCGCGCCCGCCCTCGCTGCACGCGGCCGCCAAGGAGGGGCGCGGCCTCGAGGCGCTGCGCTCGGCGCGTGCGCTCGCGCAGACGCTCGCCCCTGACGCCGCGGACCACCCGAGCGGGGGAGACCGCCTCGCCGTCTACGCCCTCGGCGGCGTCGACGCCGACAACGCGCGCGCCTGTGCCCAGGCCGGCGCCGACGGCGTGGCGGTCGTTCGGGCCCTGCTCGCCACCCCCGATCCGGGCCGGATCGCGCGCGCGCTCCATGACGCGCTGACCGCCCGCTGGTAGGATTCGTGCTGCCATGGCCAGCTACGAGGAATCGTTGGCGATCACGTGCGAGCTGCTGCGGCGCCACGTCGACGAGACGCGCCCCATCCGGCCGTCGGACCACATCCAGAACGATCTGGGCCTCGACAGCCTGGGCGTGATGGAGCTCGTGTCCGACGTCGAGACGCGCTTCAACGTGAGCATTCCCTCGGAGATGTTCGAGCGGATCGCCACCGTGGAAGACGTCGCCCGCGCGGTGACGGAGCTGCAGCGGTAGCGGGGAGGGGGCGGCCGGGGTGGGGGCCGCGACGGAAGCCGAGGGCGAGGCCGAGGGCCGAGCACCGACGGCCGACGACCGAATCGGAGGCCGACGCGGATCCCGGTCTGACGGCGTGTGCCAAGGCGCTGTTGGCCGCGCAGGTCGCCTTTCAGTGTGTCGGGAGGCCTGGGGCGGCGCGCGGAGTGGCGCGTTCGCCGCGCAGGGGCGTGCCGGCGCGTGCGCGGAGCGCGCCTCGTCGTGACACGGGCACGCCGGCCCGTGTCAGGGGCGCTCTTGCACGTGCACGGTGCGCGCTTGCGCGTGCATCGAGGCCGCCGTGCGTGCGCAAGAGCGCTTCATGCGCCCCTTGATGCACGCCATCGCCCCCGAGGAGGGCTTCATCGTCTTCGAGACGGGCTCCATCGACGCGATCGCGCGCCTCGTGCACGTGAAGACGCGCTCGTGCGCAGCGATCGTGCGCTCGTGGAGCGCGCTGGAGCGCGTCTGGCACGCGTCCGGACGCCTTCGGCACGCGTCTGAGCGCTCTCGGCACGGGCCGGAGAGCCCTTGCGCACCCGCGGCGCGCTCATCGCACGCTCCGGCGCACGCCTGCAACCCGCTGGCGGGCTCCTGGCACGGTCCCGGGCGACCTTGCTGGCCCCTGGTCTACGCGTCCTCCCCGCACGCGCACTCGGCGCACGGGTCATCCAGCAGCTCGGCCGCCTCGCAGGGATTCAACCCCTGTCCGACGAGCCACTCGCGCGAATCGGCATGCCCCTCGGCGATCCCCTCGCGCGCCTCGGGAGGCAGAAACGGACTCTCGCCCAGCAGGCTTCGCATCGACAGCGCCATACCCACTGCGATGCAGCCGCCCGCCGCGGCGTTGTGCGCGGCGGGAAGCAGCGGCTCAGCCGTGAGGCGGCATCAGCGCCTGGCGCCGAGCCGCCAGAGCATGGCCGCGACGCGATCGAGCAGGTCTTCGCCGGCCTGGATCTCCTGCGGCGCCACGTACCCCCACGCGACGGCCGCGCGCAGCCCGGCACGCGCCTCGTCGTTGGATCCGGCCGCCGACGAGAACCGCGTCACGCGCAGGCCGCCCTGGCTGCGGTTCCCTTCGCCGATGTTGAGCACCACGGAGTTGAGCGCATCGCGCACCTGCTCGCCCAGCTCGCGGTCGCATCGCTTGATTCGAGCCACCACCGGCCTGAGCACCTCGATGGCCTGGAGCGCAATCTCGAGGACCTCGAATGTCTGCTTCGAATGGGACGTCGGCTTGTCTTGCATGCCCCACCCAGCGAAAGAACCGTGACACGCCCGAGAGCGCGCCAACCCGCGCCCGCGCGGGCGTGGCGCGGTTCTTTCGCGCTCGGCATGCAAGACAGGCCGACGTCCCGAGCGGGCGGACGAGGCCGAAACCGAGGGCCGACGACCGAGGACCGAGGGCCGACGACCGAGGACCGAGGACCGACGGCCGAGGACCGAGGACCGAGGACCGAAATCCGAGAGCCGATGCCGACGCCGAGCCCGATGGCATTCGGCCGTCGGCGTCGGCGTCG
>Ga0080006_1156002_pt1 | contig 24674 bp, 19 predicted proteins | sample RS3BMetagenome_FD_69209 | JGI IMG/M metagenome (GOLD analysis project Ga0080006, IMG submission 69209) | Ferric oxide microbial mat and aquatic microbial communities from Rainbow Spring, Yellowstone National Park, USA - RS3B (SPADES... ...
GGTATTCGTGTCCGAACACGATCTGGACGTGATCCGCAACGCGGACTGGATCGTCAACGTCGTTCCCGGTGCCGGCGAAAAAGGAGGCTTCGTCCTCCACAGCGGCCCGCCAGAAGGGTTGAGGCAGGTCGAAGCCTCCGAGACCCGCCGCTATCTTTTTCTCGACCAGCCCACACCCCCTAAAACTCCTCGGACCCCGAAAGGTTGGTTGAACCTGGTCGGCGTGACCCGGAACAACTTGAGCAACCTGGACGCGGCCTTTCCGATCGGCGTCTTCACCAGCGTCACCGGAGTCTCGGGCTCGGGCAAGTCGAGCCTGGTCAGCCAGGTCCTGGTCGAGCTGGTCGCCGAAGCTCTTGGCCAAGCCCTTCCCGACGAGCCCGAGGAGGAACCGGGGGACGACCGCGTCAACGAGCCCGAGCCGACCCTCGAAGGCCGGATCGCGAGCGGCCTGGAAGCGATCCGGCGTCTGGTCACGGTCGATCAGAAGCCGATCGGCCGGACCCCTCGCTCGAACCTCGCCACGTACACCGGACTTTTCGACCATGTTCGCAAGCTGTTCGCCGCCACCAAGGAGGCCAAGGCCCGGCATTACGACGCCGGGCGGTTCTCGTTCAACGTCGCCAAGGGGCGGTGCCCGACCTGCGAGGGGGAAGGTTCGGTGATGGTCGAGCTTCTCTTCCTGCCCAGCGTCTACGCCCCCTGCCCCGCCTGCCACGGCGCCCGGTACAACGCCGAGACCCTGTCCATTCGCTACCGCGACAAGAACATCGCCGAAGTCCTGAACATGACGATCGATGCCGCCTGGTCCTTCTTCGCCGACGACCCGCAGGTTCTCCGCCCCTTGACGGTTCTCCGCGAGGTCGGTCTCGGCTACCTCCGCCTCGGCCAGCCCGCGACCGAGCTTTCCGGCGGCGAGGCCCAGCGGATCAAGCTTGCCACCGAACTCCAGCGGACCCAGCGCGGCGACTCGCTCTACATCCTCGACGAACCCACGACCGGCCTGCACCCCTCCGACGTCGACAAGCTGATGACGCAGCTCGACGGTCTGGTCGAGTCGGGCAACACAGTGATCGTCGTCGAGCACGAGATGCGGGTCGTCGCCGCCAGCGACTGGGTCATCGACATCGGCCCCGGGGCCGGCGAGGAAGGAGGCCGGATCGTCGCCGAGGGGACGCCGGTCGAGGTCGCCCGGTCCGCCGAGAGCCGCACCGCGCCATTTTTGAGGCAGGCCATCGGGCTCGGTGGAGAAGTCTGATCGACCCTCGGTCTATTGTCGGGCTTGACGGGTCACGATCGGAACATAGCCCGTCTCGAGGCCCGGCGGAGGCGAGACGATGAGGCCGGGATCGAGGGTCACGAGGGACCCCTGGCTGGGCGGGGGCATGTAGTCGCGGTCGATCGGCCAGTTCGCGTGGATCTTCTCCACGAACGCCTGGAGTTTGGCCTTCTTGTCGGCGTCCCAGCGGTATTGCTGGAACGACGGCTGGTCGACGAAGCGATACCACGAATAGGTCACGACCGAGCCGTCGGCCAACCTGGCCTGGAACGGGCCGACCTTGGGGCCTGGCTCGGTCCACGCGCCGATCTTGGGCGAGGTGTAGGGCACGCCCGCCTTCGCGATCGGAAATTCCCGGGGCAGCAGCCGCGTCTCGTCGGGCACCTTCGAGGCGGGTACGGCGACACGTTTGTCGCCGACTTCTTTGTAATACTCCGGGAACGTCCCACGAGGGCTGATCTCGCTCGCGGACCACTGGAGGCCCCAGACATTCCCCTCGAAGACTTTGGTATCGAAGACCATCTCGACGTCCGCCAGGGTCTTGCCCTCCTGGTCGTAATGAGTGGTCCGGGTCGTCAGCTTCGACTTCCAGGCTCCTTCCGGTCGGAATTGACCCGTCGACGCGGGTCCGCCGTCCCGCCACTTCTTGAACTCCTCGTAAAGAGCGGCCCTGGAATAATAGGTCACATCCTGGACCAGGAATGTCCGGCCTTGATCATCGACCGGGAACTGCAATCTGGGGATCTTGGAATAGACCTCGCCTTGCGCGTCGTGGCTGTCGAATCGAGGGACCGTGTTGATCTCCATGGCGCCGCCGCCCATGATGCCTGGCCTCGCGTCGAGTCCTCGACCATGGAGGAACGGATAATCAAAAATCTTGCCGATTTTGCTCCAGGTCTCGGGGATGTAATACGCGATCGGTCCCTTGAAATTGGCCGTGCTCAGGAAGCAGGTCCAGCTCTGGTCGCCGGTCGGAGGGTCGCCGTGGGTGGGGTCGGTGAACGGCAACGCCATCCAGGTATATCCCAGGAATTCGCCGTTGGGATTCCCCTGGAACGGCAGGGCGTCGGGCGGGATCAGAAGCCGGTTGCTCAGCTGAGCGATCCCCAGGCGATCATCCGGCAGGGCCTCGTTGCTGTAGAAGAACGACCAGCCCGGCGAACCGACCTCGTAGTCGTAGCACTGGGGGGTCGCGTTCATGCTGAACTTGGGCGGACCGTAGCGAAAATGATTGCCGGCCCAGTAGCCCAACCCGCCCTCCACGGTCTGGAAGACGCTATCCCAGGTCGGACCACGCGCGGTCCACTTCCGCGCGAGGGTCCCCACCGGGGCCAGCGGCTGATCCTTGTTGTCCGAGTTGTCCGGGGTGATCCAGGCGCTCGCCAGGCCGATCTAGAAATTCGCGATCGGCCTGTCAACGAGCGACCAGACGGCCGAATAAAAGCCCATCCCCGCGTGATAATCCGACTTCGACGGAGGGCGAGACGCCTGGAAGCCGATATAGCCATGAAGCCCGCGTGAATGAGCGGTCACCTTGCCCGCCGGCACCTTGGCCGCTTCCTGAGCCGGGGCTGTCGCGGGGAGAATCAACATCGTCGCGACAAGACCAAGGAGACTCGTGTTCTTCATCGACGATGGATCCTCGGGGGCGGGACGTCTGGACTCTCGGCCCGGTCGTCTTCGATCGGTCGTCGATCAACTTGCCACAGCCGAGGCGACCCGGTCAAGTCCCACTCGGGAACCGCTGTCACGCCAGTTCGGGCCTCTTGACCCGCGCCGATGGCCCTCATTGGCCATCGGCGAGGTGAGTCGGCCCGGCTACGAGGGGTTCGGGCGGGTCGAGCCGGGCGATTTCTTCCCGGATCATCTTTTGGATCCGGTATCGGGCGTTGATCGCCGCGTGGACGCCGATCGCGAGCTGGTCGGCGACCTCCTGGCCGGGAATTCCCTCGATGGCAAGGAGCCGGAAGGCTTCCCAGCTTCGGGCCTCGACCCGTCGACGGATCGACTCGCTGGCGATCTCGAACAGTTCACGGTCGAACTGGGCGTCGATCCGCGTGAGCAGGTCGTCGCGGGCGGCCTCGGCGGCGAGGCGCTCATGGACCAGGTCGTCGCCGGTCCCCTCGTCCCACGGGCGGCGATTCGTCGACCAGGCGTACCAGGCCCCGTGGACGACCTTCCTCAGCCAGCCCCGAAACCGCTTCGACGGATCGAGGCGGAACTGGTGCATCTGCCTGGAGAGCTGGAGCAGGACCTCCTGCGCGACGTCGTCGGCGTCGGAGGGCTGGAGGCCGTAGGAGCGGCACCATCGGATGATGTGCGGACCATAGACGATCACAAACCGAGCCCAGGCGGCCGGGTCCACGGGTCCTTCGCCGAGCCGGGTGATCAGCGTGACGCTGGTATCGGGGAAAGGCAAAGGGTCAATCCGGGCGATCGGGTTGGGGCGGAAGGGTCCGGGGAAGCCGCCGCAGATCGCCCCGGGCTCGGGACTTGGGGCGAGTTGGGCCTGGCATCGAGCCGATTTCAAAAAAATTGAGATCCGGCGTGATGATCCGACGCCAGGACCACAAATTATTCGTGGCGACTTCGATCATCGACCCTACAAGAAGGCGATCGCCAAGAGGCAAGTCCTCGCCACGGGCGTAAGGTCCTCCCGCATCACGACCGAGACATCGCGAATTCCACCCGCCTCGCGACGAACAGCATCCGAAGGACGCAAAATCCATGATTCGTTCTGGTCAGATCGCATTGGCGACAACGTTGACCGTCGCCCTGACTCTGGTTTCCGCCCCGTCGTGGGCCGACACGATCATTTTCAATGTCACCGATAACCTCCAGAAGTACACCGTCGCCCAGTCGGGCAACTACGTCTTCACCGGCGCGGGGGCCGCGGGCGGCAACACTCAGGCGGGGCAAGGGGCCGAGGGCACCGGCACTTTCTATCTCACCTCCGGGACCGTCCTCGACATCATCGTCGGCAATCAAGGCGCGGCAGGTAACAACGACGTCGGCGGCGGCGGCGGCACGTTCCTGTACATCGACGGCACGAACCAGCTCTTGCTGGCCTTCGGGGGTGGAGGAGGCAGCGGGAATCTCGCCAGCAACGCTTACCGCAACAGCCAATTCGGCACCTCCGGGGGCGCCGGCAATGGAAGTTACGGCGTCTCCGGCGGTTCCAACGGAAACGGCGGCTATGCCAGTCAATACTCGGGTGGCACCAACGGGGCGGGCGGGGGCGGCTGGTTCAGCAATGGCCAGGACGGCGGCGGCGTCAACTCCGGCTTCGGCGGCAATGTCTTCGCATCCGGCCAGCCCGACACCGGCGCGTCCGGCGCAGCGGGTGGGGGATACGGCGGCGGAGGCGGAGCCGGTCAATATGGCGGTGGTGGCGGAGGAGGGTACTCCGGTGGTGCCGGTGCGAGTGGGCAGAACTACGGAGGCGGTGGCGGAGGGGGATCTTACATGGACGCCTCCGTCATCAGCGGCTCCTTCACGGGATACAACAGCGGCAACGGCTTTCTGACTGCCGTTATCCCAGTTCCCGAGCCCTCCTCGCTGGTGATGTGCGGCATCGCCGGCTTGATGGGAGCCGGCCACGCCTGGCGACGTCGCCGACGGCTCGCGATCGCCTGATGGAAAGCTCGACGGGACCAGCCGGGTCGCGACCCATCCCGCGGCCCTGGCCGACTCAACCCCTCTGACCCTCCGAAGCCCGATCAGCGATCGGTGGTCCTGGGCTGGGGTCGGGGCGGGATTGACTTGAGGATCTCGGCGGCCTCGGCGGCGGAGCCCGGGTCGGCGGCGGCCTGCTCGGCGGCCTTGCGAGCGGCGTCGAGGTCTCCCTCGGCGAGTCGCTCTCTGGCGATATCCAGGAGGAAGACGGTCGGCCCTTCGGATCAACGAGGTCCAGGGTCGATTCAAGCCGACGGGCGGCCCCGGCGTGCTCGCCACGGGAGCAGCGGAGCCGGGCCGAATCGTGAGCCGCGTTGAAGAGCCCGTTGGCGACCTCGGTCGACCGGTCTTTCAGCCCAGCCCAGGGCCGGAGCAGCTCGACGATCTGGTCGAGTTGCTCGATCGCCTGCTCGGGCCTCGCGGAATGCTCGAGCAGCTCGGCCTGAGCGGACTTCGCGGAGATTAGGACCCGGACGCGATCGTAGACCGCAGGCTCGGCCCGGACGTTGCGGTGACCTTCCTCGATGGCCTCGATGAGATCGGCCTCGGCTTCGAGCGGCCGGCCCAGAAGCTTATCGATCGAATAAGTCTGCTGGGCCGCCTGGACGAGCGCGTCGCGGTGCTTGGTGTCCTTCGGGAACCGGTCGGCGAGTTCTCGCGTGAGGTTCACGAATCGCCGGTTCAACGTCAGCGCCTCTTCCGGGCGATCATTCATGATGATCGTCACGATCGCGTCGAGAGCCAGGGTCTGGGCACGGAGAAAGTATTCGCGGCCGGGGAATCGCTTGAGCGCGTCTTCGGCCAGCGCCAGCTTCTTTCGGGACTGCTTCTCGGCCTCGATGGGACGATTGGCCTTCGAATAGAGCAGGCTCAGGTTGCCCAGGGCGACGAGTTCGGCCTCCGGAACCACGTCGCTCTCCGGGTTTTCGAGCCGGAGTTTTTCGAATCGGTCCAGAGTCTCCAGGAATTCCCGGAAGGCCTCCTCGTGACGCCCTTGATCCCAGAGGGCGGTTGCCAGGTAGTCTCCCTCGATGGTCAATTCGGAAAGCAACGAGGGGTCGGTCGTCGTCAGCCGATCTCCCTCGGCGATGACCCGACGAAACATCGCCTCGGCTTCGATCGGCCTGTTCATCCGGAGCGAGAGGAGGCCGACCCTGGACATCGCGAAGATGCGTTCTACGGACCATTTCTGTCCATCGGACCCTCGCCGGACGATCTCATCGTAGGCCTCGAACGCCGACTGCCAGCACGCCCGGGATTCCTGGTAACGGTCGACCGAGTCGAGCACCGTGGCGATCTGTTTCAGCCCCGAGGCTCGGAAGATCAAGGCTGCTTTGGGGTCGGGCTCCAGCGGCCATCGCTCGTAATAGCCCCGGACCTTGCGGAGGAAGGCGAGGTCGTCGTCGTCGAGGGCCTGGCCTCGTTTCACCATCCGTTGGACGACGTCGTCGGTCAGCGAGCCGAGCGCGTCCCCGGCCTGATCGAGCGCCCGGGCCGTCTTGACCTGCTCGCGGCCGATCGAATCGACGTGGTAAACGGCCCCGGCGACCGCCCCGACCGCGGCGACGATCGAGAGCGATGCCAGCGTGGCCAGCGAGGGGCGAAAAGTCCCTTGCACGATCAAATGCTGGAAGTTGAGCGATCAAACAGGTGTATCAAGACTCGGACCAGCCCACCGTCAAGGCATGGTGAGACTTGCCCAAGGCTCGACCCACCTTCCCAGGATGACCCAGACCCGGAATTGAAAAACAGGCCGATCGGGGCCGAGGGAGACCGGGCTCGCTTCGGGATCGACCCGGTCTGCTTGTTTCTCTTCGACGGGCTCAGGCTGCCTCTTTTGCCGGACTTGCCTGTTCGGCCAGCTTGGCTTCGAGGAGGTTGAGCATGTCGCCGATGGTGACGATCTCGGTCAGTTCCTCGGGGGCCAGGCGGACCCGAAATTGCCTTTCGACCTTCATGACGAGGCCAACGACATCGACCGAGTCGAGGCCGAGGCCGGCCCGGATATCGATGGCGTCATCCATGGAGGCGACGGGCTCCCCCAGGTCTTCTTCGAGGTAGCCGGCGAGCGTCTGACGAATCGATTCGCGGTCCATGATCGTCCGACCTTCCTTGTGTCGTTATGGTCTCGAAGACTCGGCTTGCACGCGGGGGGCGGCTGGGGGACATTCTCCGGGTCGCTCCTTCTCGGAACCCGGAGGCCCTCAGTCTTGGCTCTCGACCAATCTTACGCAGGCCGGGTCGCCGTCATAACCGGTGCCTCAAGCGGAATCGGCCAATCGCTAGCAAAAACTTTAGCGAGGGTCGGCGCTCGGGTCGGTCTGATCGCCCGTCGAAGGGAGGCGCTGGAGGCTCTGGCCCGTGAGATCCGGCAGGCCGGTGGAGTGGCTGAGGTCGCCGTGGCCGACGTCACCGATCGACCCGCCCTGGATCAGGCGGTCGAGGCCCTGGTCCAGAAACTGGGGCCGGTCGACCTGATGGTTGCCAACGCGGGGGTCGGCGTACCGACGACCCTCGAGCCGGTCAATATCGAGGTCGTCGAGGAGACCATCCGGGTCAACGTCCTGGGAGTGATCTACGCCATCAACGCCGTCTTGCCTTCGATGCTGGCGCGAAAGACCGGCCAGATCGCCGCGATTTCGAGCCTGGCCGGTTATAAAGGAATGCCGGGCGAGTCGGCTTACTGTTCGAGCAAGGCCGCGGTGAACTCGTACATGGAGGCGCTCCGGGTTCAGGTCCGGGGTCGGGGGCTGACCGTCTCGACCATCTGCCCGGGGTTCATCCGGACGCCGATGACTTCGACCATGACCTTCATGCCCTTCGCGCTTACCGCCGATGAGGCGGCCGAGCGGATCGCTCGGGCCCTGGCTCGCAAGGTGAAGGTGTACAACTTCCCCTGGCCGACGGCCCTCATGATGTGGTTCGCTCAGCGCCTGCCCGACTGGCTTCTGGCCCTGGCGTTTCAAGATCACCTGGAAAATCCGCCGATGCCCGAAGGGACTCCTTCCCATGGATCGAAAGAGGCATGATCGATGGTCGACCTGGCTCTGAAGATCTTGCTCGACGACAAGGCCCGGTTTCTGACCACGGTCTCGGGGGTGGCGTTCGCCGTGGCCCTGGTTTACGTGCAGGTCGGGCTGTTCGTGGGGTTGCTCGCCAGCGCCTCGATCACGATCGACAAGATGGACGCCGACCTCTGGGTCGCTGCGCACAACACGCCGAATGTCGACTTTGCCAACGCCTTTCCCGAAACCTACGTCGGCCGGGTCCGGTCGGTTCCGGGGGTCTTGCGCGCAGATAATTTGATCGTCTGGTTCACGACGGTCGCCCTGCCGGGTGGGGCAAAGGAATCGGTGATCTTTTATGCCTTGAAGGACTTCTCCCAATGGAACCTTCCCTGGAAGGTCGTCGAAGGCGATCCCGAGGACCTCCGCCGAGGGGCGTATGTCTTCCTGGATGACTCGGCCACTCGCCGATTCGGGCCCTTCGCCGTGGGAGATCACCGCGAGTTCTCGGGTCGACGGCTCAAAGTGATCGGCCGGACCGAGGAGGCCCGGTCATTCACGACCAGCCCGATCGCCTTCCTCGATTATCGGCTAGCTCAAGCCCTGGCGCCGGATGAACTCTCGGGGCGAACAACCTATATTCTCGTCAAGCTTGAATCGGGCGCGGATTCACAGGCGGTCGCCGCCGAGATCCGCAAGCGATTGCCTTATCATGATGTCCATACCCGTGCTGAGTGGTCAAAACTCTCGCGCGACTACTGGGTCGAGAGTACCGGCCTGGGTCTGACGATGTTCCTGACGGTCTCGCTCGGCTGCCTGGTCGGGGTGATCGTGGTGGCGCAGACGCTCTACACTTCGACGACCGAGCATCTCGGCGAGTTCGCGACCGTCAAGGCGATCGGCGGTCGCGACCGGACCATCTACGGTGTGATCCTGGAACAAGCCTCGATCGCCGCCTGTCTCGGATACCTGGTCGGCACCGGGGCTACCCTGGCGCTCGTTCCCGTCCTGGCCCGGATCGACATGCCGCTGGTGGTTCGACCGGATCAGGCCGCCCTGATTTTCGTCGGGACGCTGGGCCTCTGCCTGCTCGCCTCGGCCTGGTCGTTCCGGCGGATCAGCCACATCGACCCGGCGATCGTCTTCCGAGGTTGAGCACTTCTCGCCGCCGTTTCTCGGTTCAAAATGGCCGGGATGGCGAAATCTTTGCGGGAAAGATCCAGACATCTGCCAGATCGGACTCCATTTTTCAGGTAGTCTCTTACGATCTCAAATGGGCTCGTGTAGCATGAGACGCGATCGAGAATCGGGAGTCAAATTCTGATAAAGGACGAGAGTGATGAAAAGAGTTCGTGGATGGTTCTTGGTCGTGTGGCGCATGATCTGGCCGTTCTGGATTCTTCTCGGTTTCGCGGCGGTTGTGACTCATGCGAGCCTGCTCGAATCGATTCTCTCAGCCTTGCCCGTTCGCTTCGCCGGAGGGGGCGATGCGCGGAAATATTCCATAGAATTTCAAGCTTTTGTGCTGTTTTGTTTTTCCGGGTGGATGATTTCCGAGTACCGAGGATTTTTCAGGCCACTTGGCCGGTATCTGCATGACCATCCGGCTCAGGCGATCCTCCTGTTCTTGCTGGTCGGGCTGGTTTTTGGCTGGGTCGGGGCGGACTTTGGTTTCCCCGACTTGATCTGGGGAGTGAGTGGCCGGCAGAGGTTCGGAACGGGCCTGGCGGCGACGGTCGTGCTCGCCTTGCTCGGGATCAACGCGTATTACCTGGATGGGCAGTACTGGCGAAGCGGTTTGTTGATCCAGAAGTTTCTCGAGGCGCGTCAGGTTCCGGTCACGATCTCGACCAACCCCGACATCCAGATGAGCGAGGAACTGGGTCGATTTCTTCGAGTGACCCGGCGGCCCTTCCTGCTGCTTCTAGCCGTTCCTGCTCTTTTCACGAGCTTCTTCACCTCAATCCCGAAACTGGAGTTTCCTTGGGTCGAAGCATCGGATCGGATGTGGATGTTCTGGTCCGATCTTTCCGGTCTGGCGTGCTGGGCGGTCGGGATGATCACGGGAATCGTCCTGATCCAGGCCCTTCTTGCTGTCGCTCGGGAAGTCAAGCCTTATGTGAATGAGATGGCCGAGGCCATCGAGAATGTCCTCGCGGGATTATCAATCCAGTTTCGTTTAATGATCCATTTTTTCGAGAAAAAGTTTGAGAAATGGATCTGGGAGCCGCTGAAGTCGTTCTGGCATTCGTTGGTTCCGGCCGAAGATCGTCCGGTGCCGAGCCGACCGTTTGGACGATTCTCGGTGCCTGACGATCCCCGATATGTGGATCGGAGACGGGGCTTGCTCCCGTTCGCGCTGGTGTTCGGTGTGGTTTACTCCCTGATCGCGATGTTCTTCTGGGGATGGGTCAGCCCCGGGCTGGCGGTTTTCGCGCTGCTGGGCGTGACCATCGCGATCGAAGGACTGTTCCGCCTGGTGGTCTCGTATCAATGGCGGGTTCGCTGGCTGGTCCTGATCTTGTTGTGGGTGGCGTATGCGAATCAGGCTGTTTTCAAGTTGCAGTTCGACAACCTCTCTTATGATGTTCGAACGCTCCTGGAACTGGCCAGGCACGACCCGAGAATCGACGAGGCCTCTCCCGCCCGGCCAAGAGCCGATCGTCCGGCCCTGGTGGGCGATGAAGGGCTGGATCAGCGGGTCCTGACGCCCAGTCTCGATGGGCAAAAGTTGGTCAGCAACCAGGAGTCGCTCGACGCCTGGCTCCAGAACTGGAAGCTCCAGGGCGTCGAGAAACCCAAGCTCACAATCGTCGCCTGTTCCGGTGGTGGGGCGAGAGCGGCGCACTGGTCGGCGACCGTTCTCGACTGGCTCGATAACGAGCTGCGCTTCGACCGATGCGCCCTGACCTTGATCAAAGCGAAGAATCTGGACGAACTTCCCCAACATGGCAAGAACCAGATCATCGTGGCCAGGCTGGCCGAGGGTCTTCATCTCCGCGCCTTCGACGAAGAGGGACATCTGACCGATGATCTTGATGCCGGGTTGCTGAAGGAGCGGACCCGTTTCCGCGAGTTGGAGCAGGGGCTCGAACCTTTCTGGGATCGTCAAGATCCCCCCTCGGAGGCCGAGCGGTTCGAGTTGATCGAGCTGATCGACCTGGTCGTTGGTCACTGGCATCCGCAGAAGCAGCCGGGATTTCGCGAGTCGCTCCGTCTGATCTCGGCCAGCTCGGCCGGGTCGGTGGGTGCCGGCCATTACGTTCGATGGCTTTACGATAAATCGCCGGCGACCCTGACGCCCGACGACCAACGTCTGACCGGTTCGGAACTCTTACTCTTGCCGGACGTGCAGAAGCCGGAAAACTTCCCGACCACAGGCAAAAATCGGGTCATCTTGGCGATCGTCAAAGACGTTTTTCAATTCCGGAGCTTCGATTTCGACGGCCAGATCGTCCATGACACCGACGAGCGTCGCCTCCTGGGACTGGACCTCAAGCTCGTCCCGGGCGTGCGGAAGGTCTCGGAGATCCCGGCGGCCGAGTCGAAGTCGGTCGTCGTCGCCTCGGTCGACGGCCTGCTCCATGTCCGGGTCCGCGAGGCGGACGGCCGCCTCACCGAGGTGGTCGAGGGGCGCGACCTCGCCCGTCGCGGGCCGTTCGCGGAACTTGGGGAATTCCTCCGGGATTTCTGGACGAAGAAGGACCTGACCGATCGCGAGAAGTTCCAGGTGATCGCCCTGGCCGCCCTGGCCGCCGGCCTCGACCGGCTGTCGGAGAAGGTGGAGCGGATCGAGGATCTCCGCCGGTTCGTCGAGGTCGCGGCGCCCGGCCTCGTCTTCTCGGAAGGAGAAAAGGTTCGAATCCTGGACACCCTCCGATCGATTCTCGGTCCCAACCCGACCCGCTGGGGCTGGCTGGAACGCTTGCCGACGCGGAGCCTCGACGCGGTGGCGCCGGGGATCGCGCTGAACGACCTGCCCGCCGCGTTCGCGAGGTACGCCAATTCGGTCCAGACCGACCGGGGGAAGCGGCTGGAGATGGCCTGGGAGTATCTTCGCGATCTTCCCATGGAGGAGTTGCGCGAGCTCGAGCGAACGGCCAAGCTTCCTTCGCTGGTCTTCAGCCCGATCACGGTGGAGGATGGTCGACGACTCTTCGCCAGCAACCTGGACCTGTCCCATCACGCCAGGCCCCGGTGGGACGGCAAGCAGCCCCGGCGGGCGATCGAATGGGCGTTGAGCAATCCCTATATAGATAATCGGGTTCTAATTAAAAGAGCCCTCCTGGCGGTCCTCGGGGTCTTGGACCGGCCCCTGCCCTCCGCCACCCCCAACCCGAGAAGCCTCTCGGTGCAGCGGGGCAGTTCGCTCCTGTTCGACCCCCGGCTTCGCAACGGTTTGAAAGATCCGAGCCTCGTCCAGCTGGCGACCCGGATCGACCAGGGTCTGGACCTCCTGCCGGGGAGCGTGCAGGATCAGGCCTTGCCAGCCAGCCTGAACTCGCTCCGCTACTGCGACCCGGTCCTCTCCGTCTCGAGCTTCGAGTTCTCCAAGCTCTTCGCCCGGGAGCGGGGGTTCCGGATGGCGACCGCGGCCCGGATGGCGGCCACGTTCCCGTTCATCACCCCTTCGGTCTACCTGCCGACCCGGCCCGCGGTCCGGGTGGTCGACTCGGGCTTCCGCGACAATTATGGGGTCGAGCTGGCGGCGGACTGGATCTTCCAGAATCGCGAGTGGCTCCAGACTCACACGTCGGGTGTCGCCCTGATCCAGATCCGGAGCTTCGGCGACCCCGATGCCAGGCGGCGGCCCGCGGACTCTTCCGGGGACTGGCCGCTCCGGGGATACCAGTTCCTCGGCAGCGTCCTCCAGGGCGCCGCGAATACGTTCTCGATCGGAGCCGTGATTCGCAACGACCGGCTTGTCTCGCAGATCGGCGAGCTGCTCAACGATCGGAGCGAACCCCGGGCCGAGCCCTTCTTCACGACGGTCGTCTTCGAGCTCCCCTGGAGCGTCCGACGGGCGCCCGAGCCGGTGGCCTGGCCCTCGGTCCCGGTCGGGAATTCCTGGCGGGCCTGGGAGGCCTCGCCCGGGGCGATCACCTGGGCTCTGACCGGGTCGGAGGCGGACGCCATCCACCGGGTCGCTTTGCCCAGGCGGGAACTCGCCAGGCAACACGCCAGGAAACTCGCCGAGAAATGCGAGGTCTTCGACCCTCTGAAAGTGCTCCAGGATCTGGAAACCGAAATCCAGGCGGAACCGCCGGACTCTGATAGGAGCTCGGCCCTTCACTGGGAATACGAGCGGGCCCGAAATTATCAAAGACTCCAGTCGCTCCGTCGATGGTGGCTCCGTCCCGACCCCAGGAATTGAGGACACCGGACCATGAACGCACCTCCGACTCGGCCTCGGCTGGCCTGGTTGACCTTCCCCCGAAGGCTCCTCGCCTTCGCGATCCTGATGGCCCTGGCGGCGATGTCCGGCAACTGGTGGTTCCAGTTCACGCTCGCTTTTCTCTTGATCTCATCGATCTTGATCGTCTACCGGATCTTCCTCCATGACTTGCTTCGCTATCTGATCGAGCACGTCGGCCAGGCTTCGATCCTGGTCCTCTTGCTGGGGATGCTTTACGGCAAGCTCGGGGTGAGCTACGGGATCCCCGAGGTCTTCTGGTCGGAGTACATCGGCCCCCGGATCTTCTCGGCGATCGGTGTGACCTTGCTCCTGGCCATGCTCGGGATCAATTCCCACTACATCGACCTCGACCGGGAGCGGACCCGTCGGATGACCGAGGACTTCCTCAAGGCCCGATTCTGGGTGAAGGACCGCTGGATCCGGGACCGGTTCCCGACCCTCGAAAGGAAGGCCCGCTGGCTCTTCGACGAGGACCCCCTGCCCGACCTCGAGCAGTTCCTGAGGGTCCGTCGGTTCCCCTTCCTGATGCTGGCCTCGATGCCCGCGCTCTTCCCGGCCCTCTTCCCTTACATCCCGCCGATCGCGCCCGGCGAGAGGGTCCTGGAGATCGATCAGAACTGGATCCGGAATCTGTTGATCTGGCTCTTCGGCCTGGTCATCTGGGGGATCGGCCTGACGGTGGGGGTCGTGATGATCCGGATCCTGGTCCGGGTGAGCACGGCGGCGGAGCATTCGACCCGGGACTTCGCCAAGGGACTCTGGTGGATCGCCTGGCTGATGGTGGGCCTCGGCCTGGCCTTCCACCTGGTCGACGCGGGGGCGGTCTATCAGGGCAAGGAACTGATCTCCTCCTCGGACGATGTGATCGGCACGCTCTCGCTGTCGCTCCAGATCGCCGGGCTGCTCTTCTACTGCGGGATGGTGCTCGAGCTGATCCGCCGGGCCTCGGAGCAGAAGGACCACACGGCCCTCGGGGCGGTCCTGACCGGTCTGCTGTACCTCTCGGTCCCGGCGGCGGTGGCCCTGACCGTCCTCGACGCCGCCCGGGTCTTTCCGGGTTTGAATGGCTCGACGGCCTGGAACTGGACGCTCTTCGGGGTCGACCTCTTCGCCTTGATGATGATCCTGGTCCAGGTCTGCCGGTGGACCGCCGACCTCCATCCGGGCCCCTGGCCGATCAGCCTCTGGGCGCGATTCTTCAAATATCTCTTCATGGTCTACGCGACCCTGGGGGGCCTGACGATCGTCAACCTCTGGGTCCACCTCCTCCCCAAGAATTTCCAGGGGCTCTCCACCGGGATGTCGGTCTGCATCCTGCTGGCTGTCTTCTCGCTCCTGCTGAGCTGGTCGTTCATGCTCGGTCGGCGGAGCGAACTGGTTGGGGGCAAGATCCACTGGCCGGCCGAGGAGACCGACCCGACCCGGAGGGTCCGGATCGCGCTCCCGCTCGGGATCGCGCTGGTGCTCTGGATCGGCCTGGTCAACAACGCGGAGTACAAGCTCCATTTTCCCGAGCTTGACTACAACGAACTGGTCCCCCTGAAATCGAGGATCAAAGAGGTCTACGGCGACCTGGAAAAGCTGAACGTACCCCGGGCGGATCAGGCGCCGCTCCAGGCCGGTCTGATCGAGCAGCGAGCCGCGCTCAAGGCCTGGTATGATCGAGCCTGCTGCGAGCAATGCACGTCGAAACCGAAGCTGGTCGTCGTTTGCGCCTCGGGCGGGGCGAGCCGGGCGGCCTTCTGGACGGCGGTGGTTCTCGACCGGCTCGGGCAGGAATTGACCGGTTTCGATCAATCCGTCCGGATGATCACCGGGGCCTCCGGAGGGATGGTCGGCGCGTCTTATTACGTCAGTCAGCTTTATGAGAAGCAGAACGGCGCCGAGCGACCATCATGGCTCGACCAGATCGACACCAACCCCTTGCCCGGCCTGGCCAACCACATTGCCCTGAAAGAACTGCCGATGCTCATGCTCCCTCGACCCCCCTGGAAACATGAGGATCGAGGGACCGTCCTGGAGAATGAATTTGTCTGGAGGCCGGATCGGAAGCCCGCGTTGAACATGCCGATCAGGGACCTTCGCGAATTCGAGGCGACCGGTCGACTCCCCTCGCTGGTCTTCTCGCCGGTGATCGTCGACGACGGGCGACGCCTCCTGATCAGCAATCTCGACCTGGGCTCGATGGCGGTCAACCGGGGGGACGAACTCGTCGGCGACTCGCACCCTTTGCCCGAGACCGCCAGCCAGCGTGACGTTGTGTCTTCGCTGGCGGCGATCGAGTTTTTCAAGTGCTTCCAGACGGCGAATGGGGATGCCCTGAAACTGGGCACCGCCGCCCGGATGTCGGCGAGTTTTCCCTTCGTCTCGCCCGCCGTCAACCTCCCTTGCGACCCTCCCCTGAGGCTCGTCGACGCCGGCTATTATGACAATTTCGGCGTCAACCTGGCGGCCATCTGGATCGGGGAGCACTGGAAATATCTTCAGGAGCTGGGTGTTTCCGGGATCGTGATGGTGCAGGTCCGGGCCTTCCTGGGCCGGGCCGAACGGATCTCGCCCCCCCTGGGAACCGAGTCGGCTTTCGATCTCAGCCGCGGCTTCGAGCTGATCGGAAGCCCGATCAAGGCGTTCGGCTCAGGACGGTTCACCGGGTCGGTCTTCCGTAACGATTCGGAACTGTCCGCTCTTCTTGAATACGTCAACATGAATGCCAGGCAGAAGGACTTCCTGACCACGATCATCCTTGAAAATTCGTCCGTCGTGCAGACCGCTTCATCCGGTGATCTTGGATTCTGGCCGGGCGAGCGACCGCGTGGTGAGAATCAGGACGGCACCAACGTGAATACGGAAGTGGCCATGACCTGGTATGTCACGGAATCCGAACGCAGTGCCATGACCCTGGCCATCCCGAAGCTCGAACTGGCCAGATCTACCTTTCCCAAAGACTGTGACGATCCCGACAAGTTTTTCTGGAAACGTCTCGAAAAGATCAAGGAGATGGCTCACGAGGTGAAAAGAACCGAACTCGGTCCCAGGCGGGATTTCTACGCCAAGGAACTCGAGCGAGCCTTGAACTTCGAGCGGATCGAAGCTTTGAAAGCCTGGTGGAAGAAAAAACAGTCCTGATTTGTTCAGGCATGATGGTTCTCTCGAATCAGACCGAAATCGAGCCGCGATCCGGTCTTCGACCGAGAGGCTGATGCGAGCAGAATGCAATTGACGATAATAGGCGTTGTTTCTATGATCCCGTCGACCGGAAATCGGACCGGGCTCTCCCATCGGGTTCGTCGAGGGACTCATGCAAGACGACATCGTCACGCTCTGGACCACGCTCGAAGACGTCGCCAACATGACCATCTCGTACGCCCAGAACTTCGAAGACATCATGTTGATCAAGGCGTTCGGCGGGGCCTATGCGGGCTACTACGTCGACGTGGGGGCGAATGACCCGGTGTTTCATTCGGTCACGAAGCTCCTTTCCGATCGAGGCTGGCGTGGGATCAACATCGAGCCGACCCCGTCGCTTCATGCCCGACTCGTCGCCGATCGCCCCCGGGACCTGAACCTCAACGTGGGGATCTCCGACACCGAAGGAACCTTGACCTTTTACGAGGTCCCGCCGCCGCTCCACGGCTGGTCGACGTTCATGCCCAAGATCGCCCAGGCTTACCGCAACCAGGGGGTCGAGTCGATCGAACGACCGATCCCGGTGGTCCCGCTGAACCGGGTCTTCGAGCATCACGTCGGCGACCACGTCGTTGATGTCCTCAAGATCGACGCCGAGGGCTGGGAGAAGCAGGTCATCTCCTCGTTGAACCTGCAACGGTGGCGGCCTCGGGTGATCCTGGTCGAGGCCACCTGGACCGCGTACTGGGAGCACATGATCCTCGGCGCCAACTACATCATGGCCGGCTTTGATGGGATTAACCGCTATTATGTCCGGGGCGAGGAGCCGGGACTCGTGCCCGCCTTCGCCTCGCCGGTTTCGGCGCTCGACAATGTGATCCCGTATCACCTGGCCCGCCTCCTGCTTCGCGAGCCGGTCGCGACTTCGACCGGTTCCGACGTAAAGGCGAAGGCCGAAGCGGTTGCCGGGCCCGAAGTCTTCCGCCGCCAGTCGGATGCCGAGATCCTTGGGCCGACCACCTTCAGCCTCGCCCTTCGAATCCGCGACGCCGCCCGCAAGAACCCCAGGGTCGCCGGAGTGGTCAAGCGGATCTTGCGGCTGGTCGGCTAAACCTGGATAGTGGATCTCGCCCCGGTTCTTGAGGTCCGCATCCTGATGATGGTCTTGCAGGCAGTCGACATTCACAAGCAGTACCGCGACGCGGGCGAGGCGGTCCCCGTTCTCAAAGGGGTTGGCCTCGCGCTCGAACAGGGGGAGATCGTGGCCCTGGAGGGGCCGTCAGGTTCGGGCAAGACGACGTTTTTGAGTATCCTCGGCTGTCTCTTGACGGCGACATCGGGATGTTTGACCATCCAGGGAAACGAGGTCGACCCGAGCCGCCCGGGCCGCCTCTGGCGGTTCCGTCGCGACTCGATCGGGTTCGTCTTTCAACAGTTCAACCTGTTCCCTTCATTGACCGCCTCCGAGAATGTCGAGTACGCCCTGAACATCAAGGGGCTTCGAGGTCGCCCGGCGATCCTCGAGGCCCGCAAGTGGCTCGGGGCGGTCGGGCTCGAAGCTCGGGTCGATTTCCGGCCGCGCGACCTCTCGGGCGGGCAGAAGCAACGGGTGGCGATCGCTCGGGCTCTGGCCGGCGGGTCGCCGATCATCCTGGCCGACGAGCCGACGGGGAACCTCGACCACCAATCCGGCGAGCAGATCCTCGACCTCTTCCATGACCTTGCCCATCGTGACGATCGAGCCTTGCTGATCGTGACGCACGACCCCAAAGTTCGCCGGATCGCCGACCGGGTTGTCCGGGTTCTCGACGGCCGGATCATCGAGGAGAAGGGCTGACCCGACCATGTCTCGATCCATGTGGGCCTGGCGGATCATCATTCCCGGTTTCGGCCTGATCGCCTGCCTGAGCGTCTCCTATTATTCGACCCTCGCCGATTCCTCGCTTCCTGAAACCAAAGACGCGACGGTTGTCGCGAAGCCCCGGACCGAACCTCGAGTCGTGGCCGAAGGGCGGATCGCCGCGCGACCCGGCGCCGAGGTCACGGTGGGAACCGAGGCGGGCGGGCTCGTCATCAACCTCCCGGTCTCCGAGAAAGCCAGGGTCCGCAAAGGGGACCTGCTCGTCGAGTTCCAGGCCGACGACCAGAAGGCCGCCCTGCTGGAGGCCGAGGCGAAGCTCCTCGAAGCCGAGGCCGAGTTTTCCTACCAGAACGGCGAATTTCAGAGGCGGTCGAAGGCCAAAACCGAGGCCAAGCAGTTCGTGACCGAGCTGGAAGGGACCCGACGCGACCTCGCCCTGGCCGACGCCCACCGAAAGGCCGCCAACGCCGCCATCGCCCGGGCTCGATCCAGCCTGGCGAGGACCCGCGTCCTGGCCCCGATCGACGGCGTGGTCCTGGCTCGCTATGTTCAACCGGGCGAGATCGCCGTCCCCGGCTCGCGACTCGTGACCATCTGCGACCTCAGTCAGATCCGGGTCGAGGCGGAGGTCGACGAGTTCGACACCGATCGGGTCGCCCCCGGTGACCCGGTCACGATCACCGCCGAAGGGTTCGACGGCACCGGCTGGAAAGGGACCGTCGAGGAAGTCCCCGACCGCGTGGCCGAACGGAATCTCCGCCCCGAGGACCCCGGCCGACCTTCGGATACCCGGGTCCTCCTGGTCAAGATCGCCCCCGACCAGCCCCTGCCGATCAGGCTGGGCCAGCAGGTTGAGGTAGAGATCCGCCACAAACCTTGAGTGCCGGTCGATCGGGATCAAGCCTACGGTGAAGGTCGCGACTCGCCCCAGGCGACGACCGCCACGCCCAGGGCGATGACCGTCGTGCCGATCCATCGGGCGAGGTTGACATCCTCGTGCAAGAGAAACCGGGCCAGGATCGTACCGAGCGGGTACGAGGCCGCGGTCAGGGGCATGACCAGGCTGAGGTCGGCTCCGGCGAGGGCCGTCGCGTACAGCGCCAGGTGAAGACCGAGAACCAGGACCCCCGCGATGACTGATCCATTGGTCAGCGCCGCCCTGGCACCGGCCCACCAGCTCGGGGACTCGCCCGCCTGCTTCATCCCCCGGGCGATCAGGGCTTCGCCCAGGGCCAGGGTCGCGACGGCGACGATCATCAAGAGGGCGAATTTCCAACGGTCCGTGGTCATCAACGCGGTCCCTGGAGCCGACTTCGAATCTCGGCCTTGATCTCGCCGGCCTTGCGGTTGGCCTCTTCCATCGGCAGACCTTTCGCCATCCCGGGCCGCTTGTGCCCGGTCTCGCCGAGCCAGGCGTTCTTGAGAATCCCCTGCTTCCGGGCCACGAGCTTGAGGACCTCGGGACCATTTCTGAAGCGGGCGAAGGTCTCCGTCAGGTTGTCGGCGAGGTCGCTTTCCGGCACGCCCCAGTGTCGCAAGACTTCCCGGGCGATCAGCCAGTGCCCGGTCGCATCAATGTGGACGCCATCTCCGGCGAGCCGGAACTTCGGATCCTTCGCGCGGCGATCATCGAGGAGCTTCTTCATCGGACCGTGGATATCGACCACGTCCCAGCCATTCGCCCGCTGGCTCAGGAGCCAATCGGAATAGTGGGCGAGGACGGTGTCGTACCCCTCGAACGGCTTGCGATATTCGGCCAGACCGGCGGGCAGGGTGTTCGCCTGGATCGGCACCGGGTCGAAGACCGGCGGGGGCAGGTGCAAGACCTTCGCGCCCGAGGCCGCCGCTTTTTCACGAAGCGTCGTCATCCCCTCGCGGTACTTGCCGAAGCGATCCTCGGAAAGCGGGTAGTAAATCCCATCGTTCATCCCATAACAGGCGATGATCAGATCGGGTTTGAGCTTCGCGAGGACCCGATCAAGCCGTTCGAGGAGTCCGGGACGGGGGAATTGCCCGCCCGCGTGGCCGGGCTCGCTCAGACCCGAAACGGTCTCGCTGGGCAGGCCGAGGTCGAGAAACTCGGTCGCGAGGATCGGGTTTTTGAGCCGGAGATAGGCTTCGATATCCTCAATGTACTGGCCCGAGTAAGTGATGCTGTCGCCGAGGAAGACCACTTGGCGGACGCCTTCGAGGGGTCGGTCCGCCGCATGAGCCGGGATCGACAGGATCGCGGTCAAAACCAGGAATGCAAAGGGGCGGATCGCTCGTGGCATGGTACGTCCTCGAACGTGGTTTGGCAGGGAATGATCAACTTTCGTAGGCATGCTTCAGCGCCCGGACGACGGCCTTGAGGACCTTGACGCGGGCCCATTCCTTGTTGTTCCCCTCGACGAGGACCCAGGGGGCCGACTCGGTCCCGGTCTTCTCGATCATCTCACAGGCGGCGGCTTCATAAGACTCCCATCGGTCTCGGTTTCGCCAGTCCTCAGGGGTGAGCTTGTACTGCTTGTACGAGGTCGCCTGCCGGTGCTGGAACCGTCGAAGCTGTTCATCGGGCGAGATCGCCAGCCAGAACTTGACGACGATCGTGCCCGCCTCGGTCAACTGCTCCTCGAAGGCGTTGATCTCCTCGAAGGCGCGTTGCCACTGCTCGGGCGTGGCGAACCCTTCGACCCGCTCGACCAGAACCCGGCCGTACCAGGATCGGTCGTAGATGGTGACCTGTCCCCTCGGCGGAAGGTTGCGCCAGAACCGCCAGAGATAAGGGTGGGCTCGCTCCTCGTCGCTGGGCGCGGCCACGGTGATCACTTGAAAATCTCGGGCATCCATTGCCGCCGTCAAGCGACGGATCGCCCCCCCCTTCCCCGCGGCGTCAGGCCCCTCGAAGACCAGGATCAACGACCGACCCGCCTTGCCCAGCTTCCGGGTCAAGAGCGCGATCTCCGCCTGGGCTTCAAGCAGTTGATCTTTGTACGTCGATGGATCGAGCTTGTGCCCTAGGTCGAGGCTGTTGATAACGTTCACCTCCTCGGGCTTGAGGTGAAGCGGCTCGGGTTTGCCGGCGGGAGGAGCGGCTCTGGCTTTCTCCAACCGGGCGTGGATGGCTTCGAGAAGTAGACGGCCAACGTTCAGGTTGCGATATTTGCGGTCGGCCCCTTCGACGATATTCCAGGGAGCGTCGCCGGTCCCGGTCCGTCGGAGGACATGCTCGCCGACGCTCCGGTAGGCGTCGTAGTTGCGGAAGAGTTTCCAGTCGCGCTTGACGATCCGCCATCGCTGGCGAGGGTCGGCCTCCAGCTTCTTGATCTGCTGCTTCTGGGCCTTCTTGGACAGATGCAGCCAGAACTTGACGATCAGGACATTCTCGCGACAGAGCATCTCTTCGAGCTCGACGATCCGGTCGAGCGCCAGTTCAAGTTCGAGGTGGCTGGCTCGACCGAAGACCCGGTCGAGGATCGGCTGGGCGTACCAGGCGCCGAAGAAGATTCCCATCCGTCCCCGAGGGGGTAGGTCGCGCCAGAATCGCCACATCGTCGGCCGTCGACGCTCCTCGCCGGTGGGCTTCCGCATCGCGTGGGTCTGAATTCCCCGGGCGTCGAGCCATTCCAGCAGGAGGTTGACGGTCTCCGACTTCCCCGCGCCACCGACTCCGGTGACGATCACGACGATCGAGATATCAGCCAGGGCCAGCTCGCGCTGAGCGTCCAGCAGAGCCGCGCGGACCTCGGCGGCCTCACGATCGTAGGTGGCCTTGTCGACCTCGTGGCCTAGCTCGGCGGTTTCGAACATCGGTCTGGTCAACCTCTTGCGCGGCCGGGCTGTTTATCATCAGAACCATCGGCAGGAATTGTACGGCAATGTCAGACGATTTCCCACGAGGCACCAAGCTCCTCGGCATCGCCGAGGAGATTTTGTAGAATGGAGATCGAAGAATACGGGATGAGCCGACCGCGAGTGGAGGCTGTCTGCAATGACGGTGGACTTGCCGAAGGATCTGGAAAATTCTCTCCGGGCCGAAGTGAATCGGGGCCGGTTCGCCTCGCTCGACGAGGCGCTGGCCGAGGGCGCCCGGCTTCTCCTCAAGCGACCACGCTCGCCACTTCCGGAGACCGTTGAAACGAGCGTCTTTGATATCCTCGATCGCCTCGAGCTGATCGGCTCCATCGAAGGGTCACTCGACTCGCCGACCGACCTCAGCACGAACCCCGCCCATATGGAAGGGTTCGGGTGTGATTAACCCCGCCGTCGTCGATACGGGGCCGCTGGTCGCCATTGTTCGTAAAAGGGAGGAGTCCCATGCGAGGTGCGTCGCCGCACTGAAGGACTTTCGCTCACCGCTCCTGACCTGCTGGCCGGTGCTGACCGAAGCCGCCTGGCTTCTCCGAAAAGAGCCGGGAGGGATCAAGGCGATCGGCGAGATCGTCCGGAGCGGAGCCATCGAGATCATCGAACTCGACGAAGCCGCCCTGCACTGGATCATCGCGTTTCTGGATCGCTACGCCTCCGCCGTTGCCCAGATGGCCGACGCCGCCCTGATGTACATCGCAGAACGTGAAGGGATCGACACGGTCTTCACTCTGGATCGCCGCGACTTCCCGGTTTTTCGCACGACCGACGGCCGGGCTCTGCGGATCGTCCCGGATTGAAGACAAAGCCATCTGGCAACGCGATCGCCAGGTCAGACCGCCGCCGTCGAGTAAAGCGGGGCCATTACCTCGCCCGAGCAGACCCGCAAAGGGCGATTCAATCGGTCGCGGATCTCGGTGGCCGGGTCGACCCCCAGCGCGTTGTAGATCGTCGCCGCGAGGTCGGGCGGGCCGAACGACCGCGACAGGGGATAAGCCCCGAGCTTGTCAGACTTGCCGATCACCTGGCCGCCCACAACCCCGGCCCCCGCGAAGACCGCCGGGAAGACCTTCGGCCAGTGGTCCCGGCCGGGGATGTCGCCCGGGTTCAAGGGGGTGATCTTGGGCGTCCGGCCGAACTCGCTGAGCATCACCACCAGGGTCTCGTCGAGTAGGCCTCGGGCTTCGAGGTCGTCGAGCAAGGTCGAGACCGCCCGGTCGAGCGGCGGCATCAGGCTGTCCTTGAGCCTGGGGAAGTTGGCGACATGCGTATCCCAGGTCTGGACGATCCCCATCGAGGCCTGGACGATCGGCACGCCCGCCTCGATCAGGCGACGAGCCATCAAAAGCGATCGGCCGAAGCTGTGCTTGCCGTAGCGGTCGACGATCCGGGGGTCTTCGTGGTCGAGGTCGAGCGCCTTGCCGACCCGGCCGTTGCAGAGCATCGCCAGGGCCGCGTCCTGCTGGTCGACGAACGAGTCGCCCGGCTGGAGGAAGCTGGCCTGGCCGAGGAGATGGCGTCGACGATGGAGCCGGTCCGGGTCGAGGCCGGGCGGGAGCGCCAGGCTGTTGTCCTTCGACTCGGGCTTGTTCGGGTCCATCCGGAGCTGCCAGGGGTCGTGACGAGGCCCGAGGAATCCGGCATCCTGGCCGGGCCAGGTCAGCGGACCTTCGAGCAGTCGGAGCGGCAGGGCCACGCCCGAAGGGATGCCGTCGTCGCCGTGACGGACCTTGTCAAGAACCGCCGCGTAGCAGGGAAAGTCATCCCGCGAGGCCACCCGGTCGAGGTCGGTAGCCCCCCTCGCGACCGACGGCATCCCGGTCAGAACCCGGTGAACCGCCATGAGGTGGTTTCCCTCGGTGTGCGACATTGACCGGACGATCGCCAGCTTCTCCATCCGGGCGGCGAGCATCGGCAGGTGTTCGCAGACCTGGATGCCTGGGACGGAGGTCGAGATCGGCTTGAACTCGCCCCGGATGCCGTCGGGAGCTTCGGGCTTCATGTCGAACGAGTCATGCTGGCCGATCCCGCCCGAAAGCAGGATCACGATGACCGACTTCGCCTGCCCCACCCTCCTCCCGGCGGTCGAGGCCGAAGCCCCCCGGGCCGCCAGGAGCCCCGGCAAGCTCATCCCGAGCAAACCCGAATACCCGACCTGAAGAAATTGACGCCGATTCCAAGGGCTGATGCCGCCGTTGCTGGTCGGATCGAGCGGGCTCATGGAGGCGTCTCCTTCATTCAGGGTCGGGATCTCTGATCCAGGTCATTCCTTGAAGTTTAACATTTGCTGGCGGCACGTCCAGTGGTTCTCTCGGAGGGGGAGATTGGCAACCTTCAGTCTTTCGTCCGGTAGACCGAGTTGTCAATGAATCCCTCGACCGGCTCTCCCCCCTGCCCCCGGATCGTGTAGCGAATCTCCATGCACTGGGTGGGCTGGAAGTCTTCGAGTTCGAGGAAGACGCCGGG
>Ga0080006_1176411_pt1 | contig 24667 bp, 23 predicted proteins | sample RS3BMetagenome_FD_69209 | JGI IMG/M metagenome (GOLD analysis project Ga0080006, IMG submission 69209) | Ferric oxide microbial mat and aquatic microbial communities from Rainbow Spring, Yellowstone National Park, USA - RS3B (SPADES... ...
ATACAATATTTTTATTGGATTTCAATTGTTCTTTTCTGTTCATACATAATTATACTACACATAGCTATAATTTATCGCCTTATATCCCCATGCCTGAAGGCAGGGGCATTACGGCGATGGATGGTAAAAAAGATAGCAGAAGCTTGCCAGAAGAGGGATCATAATATGCTATTTAATTCCAATAAAAACAATATAATCCTCCTTCGGCCGACATAAAAAAACATGGGAGAATAAAATGGAAATGTTAGAATGCTTCTAAAAGAAGAAAAGTAAAACTGAAAAAGAAAGAAAAAAAATAAACAGAAAATGGAAGCAAAAATAAAGGAGATAAAAAAGGAAGTTGAGGGCAATGAGGAGGCTATCTCTTCAAGAAAAAAGAAAAGGGTTGGTATTAGACAACCCTTCTATCCATTGGTTATGCCATCCTCATGTAGAAATGAGTAAGTCTGACAGAACAGTTGGTTATTTAAGCAGACCCGATCGTGACTTTCAATATCTTTAAACCTCTAACTAGGCTTCAGTGTTGTCAAACCTCAGTGACAACAGTTCCAAGGCCGTTTTTGCTCCTTCTATTCCTCGGTTGAGTTTGCCCATTGTCCGTGCTTTAGCCTGGGATTGAGTACGTATCGAAAGCACTTCGTGAATGACTGGAAGATCGTTTTCAAGCCCTATCCTCATCAACGCATCAGTACAAGCTCGCAGGATTTCAGCCGCATGTGCCGTCTTTCCTTGCCAGACGATCCCAAAACAGAGAATGCAGTCATAAATTTTTTTGCGGGCAAGTCTTTGGGTCTGCAGGGGAATTTCGAATGCCCCCGGCACCCAAAAGACATCGACTTTGTGTCCTTGAAGTATATCCAAGGCTGACTCGACAAGCCGACTGGTATATTCCTTGTGATAAGAACTAACCACTATAGCAAAACGAAACAGTGCCTTCTGTTCCATATATTGTTCTAGATTCTCTGAAAAGACATGATAAAATATACATACATTTGAAATTTTTTAACTGTTTGCTTCCAACAATATAAATCTATCCTTCTATGCATTCTAACGGCTATTTGGATTTCGAAAAGCCCATTGTTGAAGTAATAGAACAAATAGAACGGTTAAAGACCAACAATGGTTTATCCGCTGAAGAACTAGAAAAACAAAGAAACATGCTAAAGAGCAAACTCGAAGAACTAAAAAAAACGATTTATTCTAGTCTTAGCCCATGGCAAAGGGTTCAAATTGCTCGCCATCCTAAAAGACCCTATTTTCTAGATTACATCAAAAGGTTATCCTCCGATTTTTTTGATCTCAATGGAGACAGACTCTTTGGTAACGATTTGTCTATCGTCGGGGGCTTATTGACCATTGATGGCATAAAAGCAATGGCAATAGGGCAGATGAAGGGAAGAACCCTCAAAGAAAACCTAGCCAGGAATTTCGGTTGTCCTCTTCCCGAAGGCTATAGAAAGGCCTTAAGACTGATGAAACTAGCCAATAAATTTCATCTTCCTATTATTACATTCATTGACACGGCTGGAGCTTACCCTGGAATTGGATCAGAAGAAAGGCATGTTGGAGCGGCCATAGCTACCAATCTTATGGAGATGTCAGGCTTCACTGTGCCAATTGTTTCAGTTGTCATTGGCGAGGGAGGAAGCGGTGGGGCTTTAGGAATAGGGGTTGCTGACAGAATTTTGATGATGGAAAATGCCTATTATTCGGTGATCTCCCCTGAAGGCTGTGCAGCTATTCTATGGAAAGATAAAAAGCATGCGCCACAAGCCGCAAAATTACTTAAACTGACTGCTCAAGAGCTTCTTGAACTTGGGATTATAGACCAGATCATTCCTGAGCCTCAAGGAGCTGCTCATTGGGACTGGGATCAAGCCACCGAAATCCTTAAGGAGTATATTCTTTCAAATATAAAAGCTTTAAAAGCCCTAAGCCCAAAGGAACTCTTAGAAAAAAGATACCTCCGTTATAGGAAAATAGGCCAGTGGATAGAAAAGCCTTAGAAAAAAGGGGAAACGTTTCCTATCTCTTTTTTCTTTAAAGTCCTTTCGTTTTTCTTTTACCTTATCGAAGTGGTTTTTTTATTGGTTCTTATTTTTTTTTCTTTTCTCTTAGCATCGGCCATAAGTCCTTTTGCCTATCATCTTTTTTTGTCGATAAGCGGCCCTCTTTCTTTTATCCGTTTTTATCACAGACTCCTTGAAATCATTTTGCTGGCAGTGGTTTTTCTTTTTCGAAAGCATCTTGGCCTTTACCACTGGGCAGATATAGGTTTTAAAAGACCAGTTTTTAGGCCCCTTTTGTATGGCATAGGATGGGCCATAGGGATAGTAGGCTTTTCTTTTGTTATAGAACCAGAAATCCTTGGCAAAATCATTCGGTTTCCACAAGCCACAGGCTCAATAGAAGATAGTCTAAAAATTTTCTCCAAAGCGGCTGCAGTAGCCATTATCGAAGAGGTAATGATGAGAGGAATACTGCTTGGAGTTTTTCTAAGATCCATTGGAGAGCTGCCTGCTCTTGTTGCTAGTGCTGGAGTTTTTTCCCTTTCCCATTTTTTGAATAATCAACCGCAAAATTATTCTGATTTCCATCCTACCCTAGGGAGTGGTTTCCGAGTCCTCCTAGAGATGTTTCAACCAGTCCTACGCCTAGAATGGATTTCTATCCAAGGACTCATTTTATTTTTGCTCGGCATCCTTTTGGGAGTAGCCTATATAAACGGGAAAAACATATGGCAGCCAATTGGTATCCATGGGGGTATTGTTTTTTTGGTACATTCCCAAAGCTGGATAGAACCTGAAAGGCTACTTTCTAATAGTAAAGAAAGTGTCATACTGTCAATTTTTTCTGCTGTCTTATGGATCTTTTACAGAAAATACTATGGGAAATCCAAAGGGAAGCTCAATGTTTTCTTTCTTTAATTTATCCGCCTCCCAAGCTTCCCAACCTGCCTATCTACCCTCTGGATCCTCCTTTTTGTTATCGCTGCTGCCAACCCTTTCCTAAAGAATTACCCTATTTTAAAAACTGCAAAATTTGCTCAGTCCAGCCTAGGTCTTTTCTTTTTGCAAGAGCAGGATTTGTCTTCAGTGGACTTGTCCAAGAAGTGATTCAGCGGGTAAAATACCGCAACGAATACCACCTTATTGGTATCCTTGAAGAATGGCTAGAAAAAGGCTACAAAAAGTACATTGGTGGCTGGCGTTGTCATGGGGTTGTTCCAGTTCCTTTGCATCCGAAGAAATTCAGAAAAAGAGGCTTTAATTTGGCTGAAGAACTTGCACTGTCTCTTTGCCGCCGTCAACAATTAGAGTACTTACCAGCTTTGAAAAGAGTCAAGTTTAGTCAGCAACAAAGGGGCCTTTCTTTACTAGAAAAAAGCACTAACATAAGAGATAGCTTTAGACTGAAAAGAGGCTTTGACCTATCGGCTAAGAACTTATTGATTGTTGACGATATAATGTTTACAGGGGCAACGGTGGAAGCATGCGCGGAAGTCTTGAAAAAAGAGGGAAGAGCTAAGGAAATAGCAGTTTTGACCCTCGCTAGAAACTAAGGAGCTTGAAAAACTGTGATCAACAAAGACAAACCATAAATTCCGTCGGGTGAGAAAGTGCTTGATATACCAGAAAGGCTATGGCCAAAGGGCCTTTTTTGTTGTCATTTTCTTTTACAGATCCAGCTGTTGGCATTCAGTAGATTCAGAAGGAAGAAGAGCCACCCATAGGCATTTCCGATACAGTTAGAATCTGAATGAAACTAGCGATCGGAAGCTGGAAGCGGTAAGTCAGGATCGAGCTTATGTGCCTGATGCTCTAGAGATATTGCCTCAGCTATTTTTCCTTCCATCCGAAATGTAGCAGCATTATTCATAAGACAGAGAGCAAGTAATTTCTTTTGCACCACAACCCCTTTGCCTCCACCGGCTCCCGCTTGGCGGTAAGTAGAACCCACGCTATATCCACTGGACATCTCCCCCTGGCTTACCGCAGCACGACCAAGACCAATAGCCCGAGCAAACATCTTATGAGCTTCGGAGTATTTGCCTTCGGTCGCATAGACCACTCCAAGATTATTATAGGGAAGGAGAAGACTGAATGAGCCAAAGCTAGCTTTGGCCATCATCGTATGAAGATCAGCTTCAGCTTGTTTCTCGGCATCTGCTGCATGGCCAGAATTCAAAAGAACCTGGGCCTGTTTACCTTCTCCATTAGCTCCAAGGATGAATTGTAGCTGCCATCCAATGGAAGTGGGCTTCGTTGCTTGCCTGGGGAATAATACACCAAGAGGCATAGCAAAGAGAAAAAATTGAACCAACCATCGAATTAGGAATCTGTATGAAAGCATTGTACACCTTTTTCAGACTAAAATTGGTAACTCACTTGACCTTGGATCCAAAATGGCCAAGAAACCATGAGCTCGTCATAATTGGCAAAGGAAGTAGCAAATCCACTTCCGAGTGTTATCCAGTTGTGCTGATCAGTGACGTTCCAAAACCATACACGGGCTGTCCAATGTTTATCCGGACTCGTGTAATTAATGCCAAGGTTAAGCGTATACTGCCAAGGAATCCTAACTTGGTAATCATAGGCGAGATATTGGGGGCTTGTTGCGTTAAATGATGCAAAAAAACCGATACCACAATCCAATGTATAGGTCGCCATGAACGAGGTTTGGAAATTAGGCCAGCCAACATAGTTATATGTCCCAAATGGAAAATATCCAAAACGGTCGAATGGATATTTCTCTGGATTGAGCAGAACATAATTGCTTGGATAAGGCTGATCCATGCTCGGACCTGTGGTAAGGGGTGGACCGTAGTCGAAGGTTCCCAGAATGTACGAAGCATTGGCTACAAGCCATAAATGACGATCCGGCTGATAGACAACTTGCATTGTTGCCCCAACCACATCAATTGGTACCGGAACAAGAAGGACCTTCTTGAAAGATTCTAATTCCTGAAATACCTGATCGAAGGCTGCGGTCAAAATGTTCAGCTTGCCGTTGAGCAGGCTAAAGTTAATTCCTCCGCTGTAGAGCCGCTGATGGAGATGAAGATCGAAGTTGCTTGTCAAGGGTGAAAGGCCGTAAAAGGCTCCAGTTTCAGCTAAATAGGCCTGTTGAAAATCAAAATAGACAGTTGTCCACTCATTAGGCTTCCAACGAGGGCTGAAGTCAAAATTAGGGATAACAGTAGAAAAGTAGTTTCCGGTAGGATGAAGCGCCTGGCCGAAGTCATAGTAGGTGCTGGGTGTCCCTACTGGATTCTGAGCCGTGCCCATAAGGCTCAAAACACTTGCTCCCATGAAAATAGAAAAGTGTTCACCGAAGTCTATCTGATGCTGCCAATAAGGTCGCAAGTACCAGGTCTCGGAATCAGTCGAACTAAAATTGCCTGGATTAAACACTTGCCCGGGACGTCCAGGAATAGGAACGTCCTGATAGAGGTATTTGGAAAACCAAGGCCTACCAGGCAAATTATACTGAAAATAGGAAGGGTAGACCGCATCCGCCAATGGACCCATATTCCATGGATTAAAAGTCTGTTCGAAGTCACCCTCGTAGACAATCATATTGGCATAATCGACTTCAAATCCTGTATTAACGGTATGATGGATCCGGAACGGTTGCTTCTTCTTTAGGGGAAGATTTTTTGGGTCGCTCTGATCCCCTTTTTCTTCTGCTAGTGTTTCTCTGTCTCCTCCAATAGGAGTGTCGAAGTTAAGGAGGAATGACGTGTTGTTTTGTCCTACCCAAGAGCCAGGGGTATAAATATTATAAGGGGTAAAATTTTGGTAGTTATAGGTGAACCACTCAAAGTTGCTATTGTTGATGATCTGAAATCCATCGTCGACGTTAATTCTCTGGATAATCTGGCCTCTCTCACTGACTACAAATCCTCCAGAGCCAGGATTTAAAAGATTTGCCCGATAGCCACCAATTGCTGATAAAGGAACATAGTGAATTGTGTTATAATACTTTGGTAGGACAGAAACCCCATAGTTATACAATTCCGGTCCGATATTATAGTTGACCTTATGGTGATCAACCAATACTGGTGGGCCTAAAAATACGTTCGGTATAAAAGCAGAAAGATATTCATGGTTGGAAATAAGCTGCTGAGTAGGTCGGTTAATTCCACCAATTTCGTTAAAGCCCTCTGTGTAGAACGAATTATTGAAGAAGATCTCGTAGTTGTCGTAAGGACGGAAGCTTAATGCCCCATAAAAGGCCTGATTGTGAAGATAATCATTATAATAGTAGTTACCTGAGTAATTACCCAGATAGCTGAACCGAAAGGCGAGCTTGTCATTGATGGGGCCTCCCACATCGGCCTGCCAAAGATTTTGATCATACATGCCCTCCATAACGGTCGCATAACCGTGGAATCCATCCCAGTAGGGCCGTTTGGTCTGAATATCGAGATAGCCTCCAGCAGCTCTGATAGAGAGAAGGCTCGGCATGGTCGGTCCCTGAACGATGTTGATCTGATCAAAGTCGTTCATATTCATAGGGCCTCCTTCATATCCGGTTCCAGGCAAGAAGGAGAGCATACCGTTGATATATTTGTTGGCTGGCATTCCTCGGATGTTGGGAACAGAGAACTCTCCAAAGGTTGTTCCCATATAGAGTCCAGGAGCCATATACATGAGAGACATGACATTTTGGGAAATGAAAGCTGATTGCTGGATTTCCTGCTGAGTAATCACCTGAACACTTCTCGGAGTGTCGATAATGTTCAGTGGCATACCATATACTGAGTTGATCTCGTAGTTGGACGGCAGAACCGAATTGTTCGTCGTCGATACAATAGTTTCGGGCATAGTGACGCTTTGACCTGCGGAGGAGGATGTTGGGGAAGAAGATGGAGGTGTAGTTGATGAAGGTGCAGTTGATTGGTTTTGCGCAAGTAGTGGTTGGAGATTTCCTAAATCCCCTCCCCTCCGATTCATGTCTCCATAGGGTGAAGATGTCAACAGTGGATCTTCTGGAACACTATCCCAACTCCCAGGACCACCACCTAGCATCGAAGTAGGATTCGGAACTTCCTCGTTCAATAATGAAGATGATCTGCTTTTCTCTGTCTCAGGGGCAACGACACAATAAGTAGTACTGTCAAGTAGGATAATAAGGATAATAGTAAGATACATCTTATATATGTGCATGAAATGCTAATACTACTGCATAATACGATATTTCAAGTTCTCTTATGTTAAATTTATATGTCATTATTATTACATATATGTGTCAGTGGTATGGCATATATATTACATAAATATTAATACTTTGTTGCGTATATGTCATAATCGGATACAGTACTATCTATCTAACATAGAAATGTCCTATGTAAGGAAAATGGAATATCCTAAAAGACTAGGAAGGGTTGAATAGTCAGATTTGAGCTATGGAAAGCCAATGGCTCCCAAAAGTCAATGCCCTATTCGGTCATAAATCTAAAAGATAGATATTTACGTTATTTATATTTTCGTAATATTATTCAATTGTTCCGTCAGCCTTACTCATTTCTACTAACATAGGTTCGAAGTTGACTTCCTGCTTCACCGAGGATGGTTTCACTCGGGCCAGAGCCTTCCTCTCCACAGGCTTCACATCCTGTCGGTCCTCGCCGTAAGACCGCTTAGGACGGCCAATCCATACGCCAGGAGATTCATGGCCGCTTTCATATCCTGGTCCTGAAGGGTGCCACAGTCCGGACATCGCCACTCGCAAACTGCCAGCGGCATTTTTTTCCTGCACCGTCCTGCCAGTCGAACAGCTCTTGCTGGACAGAAATCAGCGGTCGGGCATCACCACAAACCCACCACACCCCTTTGCCTTGTATTTCAGTTACAGCCGAAATTCGAAGAATCCCATGTCGGATAGGGAACAGGCAAGATTACCGGTTCTTCTCCATGCCGCCCACTTTCAGCTCTTCGACAACCACGCGGTGAAATCATCGCCTGAGCCGTGAGGTGAGCTTGTGTAAGCCCTCCTGCCGGATATTGGCAATCCTGGCATGCAGCCTTGCAAATCCAAGCCTTGGCTTTGGTCGATCCCTTTTTCTTGCGCAAGAGATTTCTAGAGAGTCTCCGCAATCGCGTGAGCAAGTTCTTGTGCGGCTTGGGACCGATGAGCTTTTCTCCGGTGGAGACGTTGCCATGGCAGATACCCCTAAATCTACCCCAGTTGGGCCTTGGTTTTCTGCAGGATACAGGGGGATAGCGTCGGCAGTGACGGTGATGCTGACAAACCCCACCGGTCCGCCACCCGGGAGACGGTAGCGGAGATGAGCTTGCCTGTAAAACGCAACGCCTCCCGCATCCGTACCTAACTCAGTTTTGAAATGCGAATGCGTCGGCCATCGTGGGAAAACTGGTCGTTGGTCAGAGTAAAACGATCAGGCACGCCTTTCTCTCTGAACTTTGGATACTTGGCATGCCCCGCCAAGAAGTTCTTGAAGGCCTCTCCCAGCTGGATGATGGCCATCTGTGGCGCGTTCTTGCTGCCTTTGAGCATCCACGGGAAATGCTTGCCTTTCATGGCGTTGAACTGACGGCGCAAAGAGCACCGCGAGGGCTTGGGTAGACAGGCGTCGGCATCCCATGGCCTTATATGGCCTCTGCCACTGGGCCAGCGACCAGTTGTAGGCAAACCACGCGGTCCTCGCCGTTTTGGCAAAGTAGGTGGCCTGCTTATGGTTTGGGTCAAGCGCGATTTTGTGGACAACGATCATAGCTAGGATTCCTCCATGGTTTTTTTCTACGCCAGTAAGCAGCTTCTGGGTCTTGCCTGAGCGGCTGTACTTCAGCCGGGCGCTGAACACAAAGATGCTCTCCAGCACCACCTTGGCCAAATCTTCCTCGAAGGTCGTCTCCTCATCCTGGGTGAGGATCACAACCTCGACACCCTTGGCCTCGCAAATAACAAACTCCAGTTCCGCGCCAAAGTCCTTCAGCTGGTCTTTGTGGGGAATGACCAAGCGGCCGACCTGCCTGTTGATGATCACATCCAGCAGCCGCTTTAAGCCTTTCTTGTGGTAGTTCTTCCTAGAGCCCAGGTCGGCAATGACTTCGAACATACAACCTTGTCGGGCGCAGTAGAGTGCAAGAAGCTGCTTTTGCAGCTCCAGCTCATCTTTCTACTCGATGCTGAACACACTGACGTAGGCGATGGTGCGAGGTGCTGCCTCCGGCGCGTAAAATTGATCTAACCGAAGTTGCGCAAGGGCGTAGCGACACTGTCTCCCCCAGCTGTGCGTTCATCAGAACAAACTTGCCCTCGCGCTCGCATCACCGCAGCACTTGAGGCGCAACCTCCAGGAACTCGGCGGCCTCTTGAATGCTGACAAGCTTGCAAGACATGCTCAAAATATATATCTTTGCCTAAGAAAGTGCGACTTAAATTGAAACTGTTCAAGCACCTAGTCAATAAGAACAAATAAAATCCTATTCACTTACATCGATATTTAAGAGAGAGTAGGTTGATTGAGCATAAGAAAGAAGAAGAAACATGAAAGAAAAAAAGTAGAGAAAAGTGCCAACACAAGGGATAGCTTTAGACTGAAAAGGGGCTTTGACTTATCGGCTAAGAACTTGTTAATTTAGACGTAATAATGCCCACAGGAGCAACCGTTGAAATATGTGCTGAAGTCTTGATAAAAGAGGCAGAGCTAAGGAAATAGCAGTTTTGACCCTCTCGCTGGAAACTAAGAAGGAGCTTGAAAAACTGTGATCAACAAAGACAAACCACAAATTCCGTCGGGAGACAAAGTGCTTGATATACCAGAAGGGCTATGGACAAAGTGCCCTTCTTGTTCCCGTTTCCTTTATAATAAGGAACTTCAGTTGAACCAATCAGTCTGTCAGTATTGTCAGCATCATTTTCCTCTTCAAGCCATGGAACGTATCTCCTTCCTTGCTGATCCACAAAGCTTTGTTGAATATGATCACAATCTCCTTTCTGTTGATGTCCTTGGATTCAGCGGTGAAAAAAGCTACGAAGAAAGACTCCGTTACTATCAGGAAAAAACGGGTCTTAACGAAGCGGTGGTTTGCGGAAAGTGCACCATCGGCTCTATTCCAGTTTTTATAAGTGTGATGGATTTTAACTTCCTTGGTGGAAGTATGGGCAGTGTGGTAGGGGAAAAAATAACCCGAACGATTGAAAGATCCCTGTCAGAAAGAATACCTCTTATTATCATATCCGCATCAGGTGGGGCCCGAATGTATGAGGGAATGATAAGCCTTATGCAGATGGCTAAGACCTCTGCGGCTCTTCAAAGGCTTTCTCAGGCGGGCATTCCCTACATCTCCATATTGACCAATCCTACAATGGCCGGAGTTACTGCTAGTTTCGCTTCCCTAGGAGATATTATTATTGCTGAACCCAAAGCAATGATCGGTTTTGCAGGCAGTAGAGTGATCAAAGAGACAACGCAGCAGGAGCTGCCGCAGGGTTTTCAAACATCTGAATTCCTGTTGGAAAAAGGCCTCATCGATAAAATAATCCACAGAAAAGATCTTAGATCTTCTCTAAAAGAGCTGCTTTATTTTTTGGTCTGATTGCCATGGTTCCTTTTCAAAAGAAGAAGATATTATTAAATGGACTAGACTACTGAACCTGGTGCAATCCATAGCAAACTTCTTCGCTCATAATGGAAAAGGAACATAAATTTCATTCTTTCCAAGAATTGTTCTTTTGAAGCTTATTTTTCATTTTTCTCAAAAGAAAGTTTCTTGAAATTTTTAATTATCAGTGTTTCTTTGATTGAAAGTGAAATTTTCGTTTCATCAAAGAGTAAGGGAGATTCTTCTATACATTGTCTATTTCTGAAAAATACTCTCCGCTTTTCCATTCCGCTTTTTCCATGTTGTCAAAGCGATGAAAATTTTTTTTGGCTAAAAAATCTAAACATGTAAAAAAGATATTAAAGAAAGAGGCTTAGAAAAGATCGTGGGATGAAAAATATTTTGTTTGTTTGTACTGGTAATATTTGCAGAAGCCCAATGGCTAAAGGCCTTTTTGAATCTTTGATCCGTGGAAATAAGGACATTCAAGTGGATTCCGCAGGCATAGGAGCCATTAGCGGACTGCCGCCAAGTGCTCATGCTATAGAGGTCATGGCCGAAATAGGCATCGACATTTCTCATATTCGAAGTAAGCCAGTCAACTCAGAATTAATTAGAAAGGCAGATTTTATTTTCTGCATGAGCTATTCTCATCTAGACTCTCTACTACTTCTCTATCCAGAGGCTGGGGAAAAAACATTTCTTCTTTTGGAATTTGCAAACGATCTCCCCATAATGGCCAGGGAAATTCCTGATCCTATAGGTGGTTCCATTGAACTATATAAACTCTGTCGGGACCAAATGAGGCAGGTTATGCCAAAAATTCTGTCTTTTGTTTTGAGCGAAGCTTCTTCCTCCAATGCCTCTGGTTCCGCCACCGAAACCAAAGATAAAAGCAGGCTTCGTGTCCTTCTCGGCTCCAATTTTTATGGGGTTGAACTCAAAAATGCTGCCAAGGAAATTCTTGAAAAGTGGCAGATCCCCTTTGAAGAGATTGTCCCTACTGATCCTCTCGACATAGTAGAAATGGTTGAGAGGATAGCTGTGGAGCTCTTAGAAGGAAACTTTGATACCAGCATTCTTTTTTCAAAAAATGGAATTGATGTAGAGATTGCAGCCAACAAATTTCCTCAGCTCCGAGCTGTCCGAGCCACTGCCCTTTCGGATATTCTGGTGGCAAAAAAAGAATTAAATTGTAACGTATTGTGTCTGGGAAGTCAGTATGTCAAAATAGCCGATCTTCCCCAAATTTTAAAAACTTGGATAGATGGCTTTATTGAAAAGCCAGCTAACCATGAACGTTATGAACCTTTAGAATCTTCCCTACAACAGCCTATGCATAGTCAACATCCCCATTTCGAATCAGCCTTAGCTCAAAATGATCCAAAAATTTACTTCCTTATAAAAAAGGAAGCACAAAGACAAAAGCAAAACCTCGAACTCATTGCTTCTGAAAACTTTACAAGTCCTGCCGTCATGGAAGCTCAAGGCAGCTGCCTCACGAACAAGTATGCCGAAGGCTATCCAGGAAGAAGATGGTATGGCGGCTGTGAAAATGTTGATGAAATTGAATCCCTTGCTATAGAAAGAGCTAAGGAGCTTTTCAAAGCCGAATACGTCAATGTTCAGCCCCATTCAGGGTCTCAAGCAAACATGGCTGTCTATTTTGCTATGCTTAAACCCTTTGATACCATCATGAGCATGGATCTTAGCCACGGTGGACATTTGACACATGGGTTTAAGATGAATTTTTCAGGGAAATTTTTCCACGTTTTCCATTACGGTGTTAGTCCAAAAGATGAAAGAATCGATTATGATAGCCTGGAAGCTGCCGTTAGAGAACACAAGCCAAAGATGCTCATCGCTGGAGCTTCCGCTTATCCGGTGATAATAGATTTTCTAAGGCTTAAAAGTATTGCAGACAGCGTTGGAGCTTACCTCATGGTTGATATGGCGCATATAGCAGGGCTTGTGGCCACTGGACTACATCCTTCCCCGATACCTTATGCAGACTTTGTCACTACGACCACGCATAAAACTTTGCGAGGGCCACGAGGTGGAGTTATCTTTGCCAAAGCCCAGTATGGGAAAGAAATTGACAGCCAAGTCTTTCCAGGTATTCAAGGTGGTCCTTTAGTTCATGTGATCGCTGCAAAAGCCGTTTGCTTTCATGAAGCTTTGCAAGAGTCTTTTATCGAATATCAAAAACAGGTGATCAAAAATGCAAAAGCCTTAGCCGAGGGGTTGAAAAAAAATGGATACCGGCTTGTCTCTGGCGGAACAGAAAACCATCTTATTCTTGTAGATCTTAGACCTGTTGGTATCACTGGAAAAGAGGCTCAGGATATTCTAGATTCCGTCGGGATTACAGTGAACAAAAACACAATTCCTTTTGATACGGTTCCTCCCTACCAGGGAGGAGGGATCCGCATAGGTTCGCCCGCGGTCACTACACGTGGAATGAAGGAAAATGAGATGTTTGATATTGCTGAATGGATTCATCAGGCGCTAACGTATAGAAAAGATCCTAAGAGGCTAGAAAAAATAAGACAATCGGTCTTAGAACTAACCAGTAGGTTCCCATTGCCATTTGATAAATAACATTTTTTTTCCAATGCATTCCTCTTGAGTTGACATCTTAATAACAAGTTTTGTTTAATGTATGCCAAATTTAACCCGAAAATAGGTTTTCACATGCATAAATTGAAAAATTATTCGAAATGTTATGGTTATATTTCAAACTGGAAAAAACTCTTCTTTCCCTTCCTATTGTTTTCTTTTTTAATCGGCTGCAACCCTTCTCCTAAAAGCGGAGATGCAAACCCCGATAAAAAAAAGGAAGAAGCCACCGCCTCACAAGAATCCTCTTCTCAGGAGCCAGCACTGCCTTCTCCAGAGTTTTCTGCACCAAAGCAGAAGGAAGAAAGTAGTCCAGCAGCTTCTTCTAAGCCTGGAGAACAAGAACAAACAAAAGCTCCTGCTCCCGAACAGGCTATACAGCAGGAAGTAAAAAAAGAGGCAGACGCTGTTGAAAAAGAAGCAAAACAGAAAGCTGAAAGTCTAGAAAATAATCTAGAACAACAAGCTCAGCCTCAGGCTCCAGCCAGTCAGCCTCAAACTCCAGCTTCTGAAAAAGAGCCATAAAGGTAGAGGAGAGAAGAATTGAAAAAACGAGTTCTTTAGACTCCCTCATTCTTTTAACGGAGTCTTGGATTGTCCTTATAGCTACTATTTTTTTTATTTGTATTTTGTTCTTTTACACGAAGAGAAAGTTCGATTACTATTTATTTACCAAGGACAGTAAAGATACAGGCAGGCTAACCCCGCCAGGTCCGAAAGGAAGCAACGGTAACTTGACCTTATCTGTTACTGTCCTTGGCCTTTTGGATGCATGTACCAAGTTTTTAGTAGAAAATACCGGCCTAAAGTTTTTTCAGAAGTCGTTGGCCAGGATCATGTGGTTAGGACATTGAAAAATGCGATTCGACTACAACGAGTCGCTCATGCTTATCTTTTTTCTGGGCCGAGAGGCACTGGGAAAACCACCCTTGCAAGAATCCTTGCTAAATCACTGAATTGTACAGATGGACCAAACGCTGATTTCGATCCCAATGACCCGATTTGCCTCGACATTGATGCGGGTAGATCCTTTGATTGCATTGAAATTGATGGGGCTTCCAATAACGGGGTTGAGCAGGTAAGAGATCTGCGGGAAGCGGCTAAAACACTGCCTGTTCAATCACGCTATAAAATATATATCATAGACGAAGTGCATATGCTGACTCAAGCGGCCTTCAATGCCCTTTTAAAGATTCTAGAAGAGCCACCACAGCATGTAAAATTTATTTTCGCAACAACCGAACCCCATAAAATCCCCACAACGGTTATTTCTCGATGCCAGCGCTTTCATTTTAAACGTATTCCCCGAAAGCTTATAGCCGATCATCTCCAAAAAATCTGTTCCTATGAACATATCGATGCCGATCGCAAAGCTCTTGAAATCATTGCTGATATCAGCGAAGGAGCACTACGCGATGCAGAAGTCGCTTTAGATCAGCTTATAAGTTTTTATGGAGAACGAATTGACCTCGCTTCTGTTCAGGAAATGTTTGGCATCGTTGGATTGGAGCCATTGTGTGGAATACTTAGGGATATAGCTAGTGGGCAGTCTCTAGAAGCATTGAAAAAAGTGCATATGCTTTTGGAATCTGGCAAAGATCCAATATTGTTGGCTCGTGAATTCCGTAATCTTTTACATCACGTCGCTCTTTTTAAGGCTTCGATTACGACTCTTAAAGGCCAGCTTGACGCTGAGGAGTTAGAATTGATTAGAGAAGCATCAAACCATCTTTCTCTTTCCTTGGTAATCGATCTTCTTGAAGCGATGGACAGTTGGGAAAACAAGCTGCGTTATGCACTCCATAAAGAAGTCCTTTTTGAAATTGCCATCCTCGAACTCTCCCAGCTAAAAGAAAAAGTAGAGCTAGAAGAACTCTTAGCCAGATTGTCTCGAAGCGAAGGGAACCTCTCCGAAGAAAAGATCTTCCCCTTGCCTTCTGCCAAAAAAGAAGACAAACCGATTGAAGAGACCTCCTTCGAAGCTATCTCCTCTTTACCTAAAGAAAAGGCTTCAGAAAGTGCAAAAAGCCAAGCCGATAATACCTCTTTAATTTCTGTAGCGGATAAAAAAGAAGATCCTAGAGAACCCCTTCCATCTAGTGATTCATTCGCCCAAAAATGGGCTTTTGTTGTCGAATCATTCTCCACATCTAATCCGGCATTCAAGGAGATTGCAAAGCATCTTCACTTTTACGAACTTGGCGCCGAAGAGCTCAGGATCAACCATTCTATGGAACCAACTGAATTCGTAAAGCGGATTGCTCCTTTTTACCCATCACTTAATCTGGAAGTCAAAAAAGTGTTTGATAAAAAACTTGTTTTTCTCCCACTTCATATCAAAGCTACAACAGCACTGACCAAATCTGAATCATCTTCCAAAAACAAAAATAAGGGCTATGCCAATAATACCCATGAAGAAAAAAAACAGACAGATAATTTCTCGATTGACGAATCAAGTCTCAAAAATGATCCTTTAATAAAAGAAGCCTTAGAGCTTTTTAAAGGGAAGATCCTGAGAATAGAAAAACGAAATAAAGAAGAGGGACCGTGAATATTAATAAGATAGTGAAACAAGCCCAAAAGCTGCAGGAAGAAGCAAAAAAAATTCAGGAACAATTGGCCTCTCTGAGTTTTGAAGGAGAAAGTGGAGGGTCCAAAGTCAAAGCAACCGTCAATGGCGAAGGGGTTCTGGTCAAAATTGCCATCGATCCTAGCCTGTTAGAAACGAAAGATAGTGAAATGATCGAAGATCTCATCGTTGTCGCTGTTCAGGCTGCTCAAGAAAAGGCCAAAGAAGCTTCTCAAGCACAATTTCAAAAGTTAGGGAGTGGCTTGGGCATTCCTGGGATGTTCTAAGACCAAGAACTAAAAGAGATGATCGACTTTCCTCCTGTAATTCGAAACCTTATTGAAGCCTTAAAGGAGTTGCCTGCTGTTGGTCCACGCTCAGCTGAAAGAATTATCCTTTATCTTCTAGAAGAAAATAAAGGAACAAAACAAAGGCTTGTTGCTTCTTTAAAGGAGCTCGAAACAAAAATCACACTCTGTTCTCGATGCGGTTTTTATAGTGAAGAGCCTCTTTGCCAAATCTGCCAGGATCCATCCAGGGATCTTCTATATTATTGCGTTGTCATTCATCCTGTCGATGTTTTAAAAATAGAAAGAACAGGAGCCTTTCGCGGAGTTTACCATGTGTTAGGCAAAAAAATCTCCCCCTTAGAAGGGCATACCCCTGAAGACCTTCCTATCGCCCATCTCATTCAGAGGATAGACAAAGAAAAACCTAGAGAAGTCATTCTAGCTTTTGGAACAGATGCGGAAGCCGAAGCAACAGCTTTATTCGTTAGTCAGATTTTGAAGAAGAGAGCCATTAAGGTCTCCTCCCTGGCTATGGGACTTCCTGCTGGTAGCGGACTTGAATACGCAGACAGCGTTACCTTAAGTTATGCCTTATCAGGAAGAAGAGAACTTTAAATCCTTCTCAAAAAATATTTTATTAGTGGAGATTGCCTACTATTTGTTGCTTTCCAAAATTTTTTTTCTCTATTAAGATTTTCCTTATAGGATGAAATTTGTAACATTCTTTTTTTTGAGCTTTCTTCTTCTTCCTCATCTATCCTATGCCCTTATGATGGGGACATCCAAAGGAGTGCGAATTACTATTCTCAATCCTCACGGTGCAGAGAACATGGAAAAAAACAAAATAGTGAGAATTCCCAAAGGAAAAGTGTACATTCAGTCTCTCAAAACTGTTGATTCAAAAAAGAAAGATCCTGTGGTTCAGACCCAATCAGTCAATAAAAAGCCAAAAATTTCTTTTGCAGAAATAAAAGGAAAAGCACTGCAGGAAAAGAAAAAAAATCGAAACAACCTCACACATAAAGGAAAGACCCTTTAAATAAAAGAAGCTTGAGTGGAAGTATGCGTACTAGAAAGTATTAGAAATTCCACCACGGAGGTTCATTTCCAATTTTCCATTTAAGACTGCAGCCAATACTGGGTTTTTGATCAGGATCGACTGGTTCTCCTTTAAGGGTAGCTTCAATGGCTTTTGAGAGATCTGCACCAGTAACAGCCACTCCACTATTTGGTCTACTATCGTCGTAGCGCCCCCTATAAACTAATTTCCTCTCCTTATCGAAAAGGAAAAAATCTGGTGTACAGACTGCTTTATACGCTTTTGCCGTTTTCTGAGTTTCATCGAAAAGATAAGGAAAAGTGTAGCCTACTTGAAGAGCTACTTCTTTCATCTTCTCTGGACTATCATCGGGATACCTTGACACATCGTTAGAATTAATTGCCACCGCTGCCAATCCCTCTTTTTGATATTTAGCAATCGTTTGCGCCAAATGATGCTGGATATGTTTTACATAAGGGCAGTGGTTACATATAAACATCACTAATAAGGCTGGGAAACTATCAAAATCAGATAAAGAAAAGATTTTTCCGCTTACTGCATCTGGTAAAGAAAATTCAGGAGCCTTTGTTCCCAAAGGCAGCATAAGAGAGCTAACAGCCATAACAAAATTTTTTTCCCAATTTTCTTTTTTAACCAATAAAAGTCAAATAAAAATAAAAAGGAGAAAAGAAAAAAGGATATGTATACAAAAATACTACTTGCCTACGACAGGTCCAAAGGTGGGAAAATGGCTATCGATGAAGGTTTTTGTTTAGCCAAAACTTTGGGATGTCAATTAGGTGTTATTTGGGTTGTTCCTCCAATTCCTTACTATGCCATTAGTCTTGTGATTGAACACGAAGAAGAAGAAAAAGGAGAGAAGTCATTTTTTTCGGAAATAAGAAAAGACATCCAAGAAGCGGAAAATAAATGGGGAATAAAAGTAAGGGAATTTTACAAAAAATATGGTCATCCTGCATTAGAAATTGTTAACTGCGCAAATGAAAATGGCTATGATCTGATTGTCCTTGGACATAGTGGGTATTCAGGTGCTTTGGGCAGGGCCTTAGGAAGTACAGCGGCACGTGTTAGCGAGGAGGCAAGATGTTCTGTCTTGATCGCGCGCCATCCTCCTGCTGAATAATAAGATTAAACTCCAGATCCTTCATCCTTACAAGCTACATCGAAAGCCCTCTCAACCATTCCCTCAAACTTACTCATTTCTACTAACACAGGCTCAAAGCGGACTTCCTGCTTCATAGATGCTGGTTTCACTCGGTTCTTACGGCTCGAGCCAGAGCCCTCCTCTCCACAGGCTTCACATCCGGTCGGCCCTCGCCGTAGAGCGCTTATAGCGGCCAATCCATCTGCCAGAAGATTGCTAGCCGCATTCACCAGTCCTGAGGGGTTCCACAGTCCGGACAGGTCCAATGCTGACTAACTTGCGATACATCCTCAAAATATATATCTTTGTGAAAAAAAGCCACTTAAATTGAAACTGTTCAAGCCCTTTTTCTTCTCATTGGAATCCCCAAAAGGCGTTAGACAAAAAATTAGTTTTATAAAGTAAAATATCTTTTTTTTCTTTCATTTTTTAAAAAACAGTATATTTTCCTATTATATCTATAGAGATATATAATTATGCCATCACCCGTAGAGTCCATTAAGGAAAAGAGTCGGAATCTTCGTGGGGCGATTTTAGAAACACTAAAAAAGGCTTCAGCAACGCATTTTTCCGAAGAAGATTACCAGATTCTTAAATTTCACGGTTGCTACCAACAAGATGACAGGGATCTAAGGAATGAACGAAAAAAGCTTGGACTAGATAAAGCCTGGATTTTTATGGTTCGAACCAAATGTCCTGGAGGAGCTTTGACAGCCTCTCAATACCTTTCTTTAGACAAACTGAGCGATTCGGTTGGTAATGGAACCCTTCGGATTACGACTAGGCAAGGCATTCAACTCCATGGGGTTGTTTTTGGAGGGCTCCATCGCTGCATTTCTTCCATCATTGCCTCTGGCATCCATACCTGGGGTGCCTGCGGGGATATCGTCAGGAATGTAGTGGCTCCGCCTTCTCCTATAAAAGATGGCCCGCATGATGAACTTCAAAAACTTGCCCTTTCTATCAGCAATACTTTTCTTTCGAAAAGCAAAGCCTATGCTGAAATTTGGATTAATAACATTCCAGTGGAATATGTATCGGCGCAAGAAAGTTCAGTGGAGGAAGAACCGATCTATGGGAAGGTGTATCTGCCTCGGAAATTTAAAATCGGCTTTGCTATTCCTCCAAGAAATGATGTCGATATTTATTCACAGGACCTTGGCTTCGTTGCCCATGTTTCAGGCACTACAATAGAGGGGTTTACCGTTTTGGTTGGTGGCAGTCATGGGATGACTCATGGCGTTGTTAAGACTTACCCTAAACTAGCTGTTCCTTTGTTTTATATTCCAAAAGAAAAGCTTACGGAAACAGCCATTGCTATTGTTACAATGCATCGAGATTTTGGTAATAGGGAAGATCGCAAAAGAGCAAGACTGAAATATCTCATTGATGAAAAAGGCATCGATTGGTTCCGTTTAGAGGTAGTCCAGCGGCTTTCTTTTTCTCCAGAAGCCCCAAAACATTTTTCATTTACCACCGTATCGGATAACCTAGGATGGCATCCTCAAGGCGATGGGAAGTACTTTCTTGGAATCAGAATAGAAAATGGACGAATAGCTGATTTTCCTTCCCTTCCCTTACGAAGTATCCTCCGCTCTATTATAGAAGATTATCAACCCTCTATCCGTCTGACACCTAATGCCAATATTCTTCTATGCGATATTGACGAGGAGAAAAAAGAAAAAATAGGAAAGATTCTTTTAGAAAATCGTATTTTCCCCCTCTCTACTAAGACTGCAGCTAGGAATCTGGCACATGCCTGCGTTGCTCTTCCAACATGCGGGCTAGCCCTTGCAGAAAGTGAAAGAGTCTTTTCCAAAATCATGGATCAGCTAGAAGATATTCTAAAAGAACTAGGATTAGAAAAAGAAGAAATTCTTTTCCGGATGAGTGGTTGTCCCAACGGTTGTTCTCGGCCCTATAATGCTGATATATCTTTTGTGGGAAGGGCTCCCAACCGCTATGCCCTTTTTGTAGGTGGATCTACCGCAGGGGATAGACTAGCCAGTCTACAGAAAAGAGTGGTTGATATCAACGACATCCCAGCGGTAGTTCGTGAATATCTGGAGGATTTCGTTCGTAACAGAAGACACGAAGAATCATTCAGTCAATACTGGCAGAGGATTAACCCTAATTGCGAGCAATCTTTTCCCCAAAACTTCCACATGGAAATGTCTTCTTTACAAACAAAAAATATTTCCTAAAAAAACTTCTTAGGATTTACTTCCTGCAAGGAAGCTGACTCTCACATAGAGATCAGCATCACTCACTTAGCTATGGCTCTGCCCATTTTTAATTGGTTGTACGAACAACGGAGAAAATTGGCGTAGAGGCAATGCCGAAGGAATATGAAAATTTTTAAAAGGATCTCTTTCTAACTCCAGTTCGTAAATCACGCGATCACACCGGTAAAATCGTTTCTGGAAATAAATGGGTTGATCTGAAACGGTAAAGGAAGTCCGATGAATCGCTAGAACAGCCTGGTTTTCTTTTATTTCTAAATAGCTTGCCAGTTCGCTATCCGCATTCACAGCTTCAATCAAATATCGACCACGGATTACAGGAATCTTGTATTCACGTTGTAATATCTGATATATAGTTTCTCTTTCTAAATCCCGACCATCCAAAAGCCGGGCATAATAAAGAGGAAGCCAGGTTCTATCAAAAGCGATAGGTTTTCCATTACCAAGCCGTAACCGATCAAGCCGAACGCAAACACTCCGTTCTTCAATACCTAACTCTTTGGCAACATCCTTTGAAGCATTTTCTTGGGCATAAAATAACACTTTGGATGAAGGCTCAATACCAGCGCTCGAAATATCCTCAGAAAAATCAGTCAGTCTGACCAATCCATGACGTAACCTAAAATCTGCAACAAAAGACCCAAGCCCTTGTTTTCGATAAATCAACCCCTCTGATTCCAAAGTTTGAAGCGCCCTTCTGACCGTAATACGGCTTATGTTAAAGGTCTTTTGAAGCTCTTTCTCCGAAGGTAGCTGCGCCCCAATCCCCAGACGACCAGAATCAATTTCGTTTCTAATCCACTGGCTAACTACCTCATGTCGTGGTAACCGTTGATAGCGAGAAATACTTGATTGCATTTATTTCTCTATAGATATACTATATTTGAAAACTATACAAGAATAATCTTCTAAACTTGATCAATTGAAATATCAACTAATAACATTATATAAAAACACCTTTTTTTCAACCTTTTTCATTTTGTCTCACTGATATACTAAAGCAATGGAAGAGTATTCATTTTCATTACCCAAGGAACTGATTGCCCTTGATCCAACGCCTCAAAGGGATCATTGCAAACTAATGGTAGTCGACAGAAAAACTGGTCGTTTTTATCACTGCCAATTTTCTGATCTTCCCCAATTTCTTTCAAAAGAAGACCTCCTGGTCTTGAATAATTCGAAGGTATTGCCCGCTTTTTTCAAATCAATGGATGAAAAGACAACCTTTCTTTTTGTAGAGGCTCTAACCCCCTACCAATGGAAAGTCATGGCCTCCCCCTCCAAACATCTAAAGAATGGTTCAATCGTTTGGCTAAAAAAGTCGCAAAAAGATGGCTATTGTGAGCTTGAGGCAAAAATCGTTTCTAAACTTTCCGGTGGCTATTATATTCTGGAATTTGATAAAGAACCCAATCTTGAAAGCCTTGGACTTCCTCCCCTTCCTCCTTATATCCGAAAGTTGAGAAGAAAGAATAACAGACCCGAAATAGAACAGCAGGATATGGAATACTATCAGACCGTCTTTGCCCAATGCCCTGGATCGATTGCGGCGCCCACAGCTGGACTCCATTTTTCAAAGGGGTTACTGAGCAAGTTTAAAACCGCTTTTATTACTCTTCATATTGGTCCTGGCACTTTTCGTCCCCTTACCTCTGAACAGCTAAAGACAGCGAAATTAGAACCAGAATATTTTATCATCAATGCCAACCTAAAAAAAATGTATAAAGAGGGGCAACGAATTGTTGCCATTGGCACCACTGTAGTGCGTGTTTTAGAAACGATAAAAAACCTAGAACCTCAAGAGGGATGGACTGATCTTTTTATTTTTCCACCCTTCCAATTCCAACGGACAGGGGCTTTAATCACCAATTTTCATTTACCAAAATCTAGCTTGTTTCTTTTAACCTGTGCCTTTGCAGGGACCGATCTTCTTAAAGCAGCCTATGAAGAAGCAATCAAAAAAGGCTATAGGTTTTATAGCTATGGCGATGCTATGCTGATTCTTTAAAAGAATGAAACAGTTTTCCTTTCTAAAGAAAATAGAAAAAAATAGCCATCACCGAACAATTGTTCTATGCTAGAGGACAATTCATAATCGTTTTTAAAAGCAGTTTCCATTTTAGAGAGTGGTCCCGTAGCTCAGAAGGATAGAGCAGCGCTTTCCTAAAGCGCGGGTCGGGAGTTCGAATCTCCCCGGGACCACCAAAGACGATTTGCCGTCCGAAGGGCAGCAATCTCGCCCAGCGGCTCGCCGCCTGACGGCGGACAAAGCCCGCAAAAATTGAAACATTTTTAAGATGGCGGCCGCAAAAAATTTTTTCAAATAAGACTTCTAACATGCTTCAATTCAAAATCAATCCGGTGGAACTTTTCAAAGATTGACCATGACGGACACTGTTTCAAAAAAGAAAAGAAGCGAGATAATGTCCAAAGTGAAAAGCAAAGACAGCAAGATTGAAGTCGATTTCAGAAAAGCGATCTGGAAAGCGGGATTTAGATATAGAAAAAATTCCACAAAGTATTTCGGCATGCCCGACATGGTCTTGCCAAAACACAAAACGGCGATTTTTATTGATTCATGTTTTTGGCACGGATGCAAACGCCATTGCCGACTACCAGCGGCGAGGGAAAAGTATTGGACGACAAAAATAGAAAGGAACAAAGAACGAGACAAAGAAATTAATCGACATTACAAAAAAATCGGTTGGAGAGTCATCAGAGTTTGGGAGCACAAAATTTTAGATAATACGCAAGAAATAGTGGAAAAAGTTCTTAATTTAATTTAGAACTTAAATATTACAACATGCAATTGTTAGGCAATATTATTCAAAATATACAGCAAATAAATAAAAAGCTTATTTCCGAATTCAGAAAAATTAGAAAGAATATGTCTATAGAGATTTTGCTTAATCATCCTCTTGACAGGCATGATGTCGATGTAGTTTTTGATATAGTAAGAAATCCACAATTCAAAGAAGAATGTAAAATATATGAAAATCCGGATGATGTTGATATAATTATCGATTCATTAGGCGGCGATGTTGATGCGGCTTACCACATTGCAAAGCTTATTGATTCTCACTTCAAAGGCAATGTAAAATACGTAGTTCCTCGTTTTGCCAAAAGTGCCGCAACTCTACTTGTTTGCGGTGGCAATAAAATTGTGATGGGTGAAACATCTGAACTTGGTCCACTTGATCCCCAAATTAGACAAGATGACGGAAGTTATATTTCCGCAAAAGCGGTGCAAGCAACACTAGAGTTGATAAAACAAAATTTGAATAAAGCAGAAAAGGGCTTGGAGCTCGCGACTATTTTAGCAAGCCGGATAAATCCTTTAGTTCTCGGTCAATACGAAAGTAGCATTGATATTGCCAAAGAATACCAACGTGAACTTTTACAAATGAGAATGTTTAAGGGCAACAAATTAGAAGATGTTAATAAGATTGTTGATCGTTTCGCCACGGGATACACTCATCACTCGCGAGTCATAGATGCTAAAGAGGCTAAAGATATTTTTGGAGATGCGAATGTGGAAATTCTCGCAAGTAATTCTCAAGAATGGATTTTGATTTGGGATTTCTACTTAAATAGTCGCAACATCGCCGATCTTTTTAGTGTTTTGAAAAATATAGATAAATTAAGTCAAAAGTGATACCATGAAATGAAAAGATTCCAAAACTTAAAAATCACAGAAAGTATTGAGAGGGCACGGAAAGCCAAAGAGGCGGTAGATAATACACAAAAGATTATTGATGAAGTAGATACGATTACAAAAGTCATCTCCAGCACTCTTTACATAAGAGGAAATGTTGCAATTGATTTACAAAATTACTCGTTGATTATTGTTTCAGATCTCAAAGATATACAGTAATCTTCCGCCGAAAAAAATCCGGGCGAAGCCCAAGCGAACGGGCAAAAAGGAAGGGGGTTTGGTGGAAGGAATTTTTGTCCGTTCGCTTTCCGCACCGAAGGCGCGGCGGGGGCGGGAAGCGGCCGCCATCCTGTTGCGGCGGGGGGGCGCGTCCGCCGGGGCGCCCCGAACCCCCCCCCCCGAGACCCAGCCGTCCCCGCCGTCGCCCCACGACGGTCCCCAGCTGTTGTGCACGAGGAACTGCCGGCCCGCCGCCGTCGTGCGGTAGCCCGCGAGCGCGACGGCGTGACCGCC
>Ga0080006_1141668_pt1 | contig 24653 bp, 26 predicted proteins | sample RS3BMetagenome_FD_69209 | JGI IMG/M metagenome (GOLD analysis project Ga0080006, IMG submission 69209) | Ferric oxide microbial mat and aquatic microbial communities from Rainbow Spring, Yellowstone National Park, USA - RS3B (SPADES... ...
AGCGCTTTGGATTCTCATTCGAAGCACGGCACCGGGATGGAGCTATTGAGCAATCCAGCACAACTGGAGCGCTCTACATATGAACATCAAGAACGATTCTCGTAGGCCATTGGTACTCGATAATCATCTTCTATTCTTTGGGTACCGCGAAGTACATCCCAAAGGCAACCTGCAGACCTGGACGATGTTACCCGGACACCAGTCGAGAAACAGATAAGAGCGGCACATTGCCCAGCTTTTCCCGCTTGCGTACGCGCGTGCACAAACGAGGCCTCGTGCAGCGCCCAGCGGCTTGGCGCTTTCAAGGACGTTCATGCCAAGTGTCAATCACTGTAAGGGCCCAAAAGCAACACGAGCTTCTTGACAGGTGTAAAGATTCCGTGTCTGCAGGCTAATCCAAATACTGTTTACAACGTTAAAAGCTGAAGCCTCAACGAGAGCGCATTTGTAGAGCAGCCGGTCACTATTACCCTGGCCTAGATGCAGCTTTTTATCTCTCGCGAGGCTCAACGCGAATAGATGCGATGAACCTCGCAACATGAGCGTTGACTCGAGCCACCGTACTTGGAACTCTCCTGCCTCGTATATCGTTGACTGCCCTGAACCAAAAATCAGAGCATGCGTCGGGGGCGCTTGTTCTCCTCCAGCGCGCGATTTCGTCAACAAGCAGAGTGCTCGCTACTGCTGAAACCCTGGGCACCGCGAGCCCCGCGCACTAGCGTTTCATTTGCGACTATATCGCTACGCTGCGCGCACACTGTGCACGACTGCTCTTCGTACAAGTGCGAACCCGCCCTGCCCAGAATGATGTGCTATGAAGCCGGGGTCATCGCAAGGGACACCCGTCTTACAGGCGACTTACTCTTGTTTCTGGTGGTCAGCGTCAGAGTCTTCGGTAGAGGACGCCGCTGCATCCTTGGAAGAAACGGTCGCGTGCGGACTCCTAGATGTTGTCTGGATTCCAAGTCGCTTCGATGAGACGAGCCCTTTCCAGAGAACTGCGTAGGCCATGATCCAGAAAATCATCATGGTTGAAAATAAAGCTGCATAGTAGGGATACGCGCGTACCAGCATCCGCGGATATTCGTTGTGCCAGTAAGGACGGATCGGCACCACCTGAGACAAGAGCAGTGGAGTGTAGCCGTCGCGAAAGTGCTCAATACGGAATTTGAAGAGGCCGTGCTTCGACGGTGTGTCAAACTCGGTGGCGTAGCAGCCCTGATCCTTCGTTGCTCGTAGGCTCGTGCGCACATACGGGTCCAACATGACCCACTCCAGTTGAGGTTCATTACCTCCGAGCCAGGGTCGCCAGCGCTGTTGCGACTGTCGACCGTCCCACTCTTCCACGCAAAGCTCAAAGCGGAGTCGATCTCCGACGCGATACGGAGTAGAGCGCGGCCGTTCGTTTCCCTGCGGCACATGCCGGTGCTCTGCTCGGGTGATCCGCAAAATCCCCCGTTCCCCAAGGGCCCATGTAAAAAGATCCTCGAAATATACTCGGTTTCCATGCTCACCAGACATCAAGCGATCCTGGAGCGCTTCTGTCGATGCGATGTATAGAACACGTCCGCCGTAGCGGCCGTGGAGCGCAGCAACCAGAACGGCCTCCGTGCCAATGGTGAAGGGCGCTGCATCCTCATCCGTTTCGACTACTTGGCCGTCTTCATAGGAGTAGCTTGTGGCTGGTGCGCACAGTAACGGGCGGAGCAAATCCTGCTTAGGAGCGACCAGGGACCCGGTCGCGTTGGCAAACAATAGCGGACGCTGGGGCATTTCCTTCTCCCAGTATGGAAGGGTCGCCCCCAGGTCCAAGGATGGACAAGGTTTCGGATCAACCAGAAATATCCTCGAGCCTTCGGTGTCCTGCCCGGCTCCGCTTCGATGCGCTGCCCGTACGTGATCCAGTAGCACTGTTCCTGCCTCGTCGAGCTCGAGACCGATGCCTTCCGCCAACGACCTGAAGAGTGCACCAGCGTTTGGTGATGCGGTCATAATCAGAGTCCGATTAGCGTCCACGAAATCGAGCAAAGCATTTGCGGTACCGTCCCTACCAAATCCTTTAATGGACGGTGCCAGAAGCAGCACCGCGTCATAGAGATAGTGCGTTCCTGCTTCGTTCCAGAGTGTCAGAGAACGGTCTTTTGGTGTGCGCACGGTCACTGTATAGCCCCTATCTCTAAGTACACCAAAAAGAATGGAATACGACGAGGTCTCTCCGTCGACCAGAGCCAGCAGTTGACGTCCAACCGGGGGCGTGCTTCGGCTGCTGATGTGACGGGAAAGTGTGCCGCCACCGGCAAGCGGCTTTCCGCCGCAGAGCTTTGGTTCAACCGACTGCACACTCACCGCGAGGATCAGCCAGTAGACAACGAGAGTCAAGATCTGAACGATCGCGAGCTGCAATATCCGGTTTCGCCCCATAGATTGTGGTCACTTGCAACCGCAATAGCAAGTCTGGTGTCGACACTGGCTGTTGTGCACTGACGACGGCAGCCGTCGCGTGCACGCGCCAGAGAATCCTCCTTGTGTGCATAGCGGACGTTACTGGTAACCGGTTGGCTGGATGGTGCGTATCCTCGTTGACCAGTTGACTGGTTGCGAAGATCAGGGCAAAGAATGAGCTGTGCCAAGGTTCCGTGTGGTTTACCTAGCCTAAAGACACCGTTGGTCAGTGCGTGACGTTTCTAGGCTGATGGACTAGCGCCCACTAGCGTAGCTCGTTGACGCTTCGCCAAACGAAGCAGACACCAGGCTAGTCTATTGTCTATGAATCGTCACGGCTCATTGATCCTAAATATCACTTCTTGTCAAGATTCTGGATGTATGCATCAGCCAATGGGTCTCTTGGGCCCATGTCTTGGAAAGGAACGCGCGATACCCGCTTGTCAGCTTTGAGCGCTCTGCTGAGCTGCGAAAGACCGTGATATTGAACGTCGCATGTAGCTCGGCTGGGTTCCCTGACAGAACGTCAGACATCCGGGATGTGTGAACGCAAAATTGCTCATGAACATCTACCGAATACCGTGCAATCTACTTGCGGTTAGCGTGTTTAGACTGAACGCCCAGCTCAGACTGGAGCAAGCTTGGCCAGTAGAAGTGAATGAAGGCTATAGTCGGCGATGTTCATGGACCCGGAACCGAGCAATTATCGACGGATTCTGGGCTTTGGCTGAAAAGGGTGGCAGTGCGCCGAAACTTGACTTTTCACAGCAGAGCGCGTAAGTCGCAAGCACCAGCCTGAACACTCCAATGACAACAAAGTCTGGTGTGCTTGCCGAGTTCCTGTTTATCCTGAACCGCTATGCATGCTCGTAGAGCTATTCGGACTCCTGCGCAAAGATAAGAAAGTTCGAACTGTGTACCAGCTGCTTCTCGATCCGGTCGGTGGTTTTCGGGAGCCACCCGGTTATGGCAATGTCGTTGCCGCAAGTTCGCCAGCGTTGCATAGCACCGCTCGCCAAGTGCAGCATGTCCTGGCATGAAGCTATGGTTTTGTGAGCGCCACAGAGGTCTCGCGAGTGCCATTGCTCTCTCGCGAACGAACGGAGCGATTTGGCGTCCGTTGCATCGCTATTGCATCTGTCGAACTCGGGGCACGCGGTGCATGCGCTCCCGAAGAAAGGCCTGCGTAGCAGTTCGGTGACGTGATAGGCGAATCAGTCGCTGTGCATGCGGCAAGTCTTCACAGCATCGACGAAATACTACGTTATGAAGCGACTGCATGGAGCGCGCAGTAGCTGTGATCGATCTGTGGCCACAGATGATGCGACCAGGTTTACCGGGTACGTCCTCCAAGGTGGCGGCATGCGACGCTTCACCGGTGCAGTCCACCCACCGGCACAAATGATACGATACTCTGACAATAGCAAGCGAATTGATGCCTGGGCAAGGTTACGGGAGGCATCATGCTAGGAGGCTGATTTTCCTTATTTTTGGGGATGTTGGATCGTTTACTCGAATCAGGGATCCGCCATACTGCGCGATGGCGATCGGCATCTGGGGAGCCACCCGTCATCCCGCAAGAGGCTTTCACGTTGCATGGGCCACGATGATGCTGGCTCGCCTCTGAGGATAATGGTTCCTTCGTCAGATCCCCAGGGCGCAGAGCCTGCCGTACGCGTCCGCATTAAAGCCTGAGGTGCCGTCATGGACGCAGCACCGAGACAGGTCAGCCTTGCCGTGCCCTTGTGCGCGTAAACTCGAGGCGACTGGCTTCCCTGCTCACAAATAGGGCACTTGTCGCTGGACATATGATCCGTGCACGGAATAATCGAGAGCGCCCGGAACAGTTTCCTTCCCGCCTGCTCGGGTCGACGCAGTGTCCGCATCATGACTGAATCGAACTGCGCACTGCACCTTGCTGGATGGCAGATGCATTACCATTGGCGAGGTGGACGAGAAACGCATAAAGCGTGCGCGCTTGCCCTTCACGATATGCCCTCACTCGTTTCCATTTCGTAAGCCGCGTGTGTTTCACATCGCCTCGGCATGCTGGCGACAGCATCAAGCGCTTTGATGAGTTGCTCCCCGCCCATCTATTGCACAGAGAGGCATGCGCGGCCTGTTTCACCGTCGTGAGTCGTCAGCCGAGCGGCCCACAAGCAGTGTTGTCCACGACTGGGCTCGAAATCTGGCGCTGCACCTGCTCGCAAGTAACCGGCTTTCCGACTACCTCAAGTATGCTCTGCGGCTTGCTGTGCACCAGCCAGTTTTCGAACCAGAATCTCGCGAATGGTCTGCATTTGTTGCTGGTTTTGATCAATCTTCAGTGTTAGCTGTCGCATGCTTCCCCGGACGTGCTTCAGACGTCTGTCGAAAAATTCGGCTGCGTCCGCGAGTTTCCGTTCAACGTGGTACCCGGTGCCAATGTCGATGAGACAGCGTTCAGGATTGATGACTCGTCCAAGTACGTACAAAGACCGGCTCAGTGGAACGAGTAAACGCTGATTTTGGTTCACTTCCACAGAGGTTTCTGGTTTAGCGCTCGCGGTTGACGAAATGGCGTCCGTAGCACGGCTTTGAGCGCCAGGCAAGTCTACCCGCGTGGTCTCTTCTGCAAAAGCTTCAATCGACTGCTTACATAGTGTCCAACGCTGGTTTGCAAAGTTGAGTTGTTGCAACGCGTCGGCGAGTTGCTCGACCTCCTGTTGCAGAGAGGCGATGAGCTGCTCCAGCGCTTGGGGTGGCAACGATTCGACAGGTATAGCGCCCGAAGGCCTCGTCTGTTCGCTTCCGATCGAACCGCTTTGATCTGAGAGGCTTGCCATGGTTATTTCGACCTCCTCGTAAAACAGATGCGAACTGCTCCTGAATCCTCTGCCCGGCGCTGCCCCGTATACTGCGCCGCACGACAAGTTTACGGGATCGCAGCAGTGGCGACACCCGACAAGTATCGATGGCTCTTGCAGCAAGCATGTCCGTATTGAATGCAAAAATTACAGAAAGATCTAGTTTCGACTTTGCAGGGGTTGATGGCGACCGCATCAATCCTGTCCATATTGATCCAAAACATACAGAAAAATTCAGTTTGAACGCTATTGCATATTGGCGTGTCCAGCGTGCCGGCACCGTGGTGCATGTCCATGCGGTGGTGTGGGCGTTTCGTGGTGCCGCCTCCACGACGCAACGTCTCTTGTAGGACGCACAAAACGACGGTGGTACACTAGTTGGCATCAGCGGGCTAGTGCGTTTGCGGGTCGACGTGGTTGGGCATGGCTCTGGTTGGCTACCAGCACCTTGTCACCGGACAGCTGCTGGGGCCGCTGAAACGCTCAACACGCTGTCTGACGCACCGTAAGTTCGAGCGACCCCTCCACAGTCGTTTCTTGGCTGTGAGCGTTGCGCGGAGCGCGTACGTGGCCGGGCCCTTTTTTCCAAACACTACCCCGCGCATTCGTTCGTTCACGAGGCAGCACGCTACGCTGCAAATGTCGCGCCCTGCGGACGCCTTTTCCGTGGCGCCCATGATGGACGTAACCGACAACCATTTTCGCACGCTTTGTCGACTACTGAGCAAGCATGCACTTCTTTACACTGAAATGGTCGTTGACTCTACCCTTGTATATAATGCTAGTAAAGCTGATCACTGGCTCGCTTTCCATCCCGCGCAACAGCCGATTGTACTCCAGCTCGGGGGAAGCGATCCACAAAAGATGCGTGCTGCCGCCGAAATCGCTGCCCCCTACGGCTATAGCGCCATTAACATCAACTGCGGGTGTCCGTCTGATAGGGTAGCGGGGCGTGGTTGCTTTGGGGCGGCACTCATGAAAGATGCGCCCGGGGTCGCTGCACTCTGCCGAGCGATCGCGGAAGTAGTACCAGCCTCAACACCAATAACCGTGAAGTGCCGCCTTGGTGTCGACGATCTTGATACGTATTCGTTCGCTCGCGACTTTGTGCAAGTTGTGTCTGAAAATGCACCCGTGCGACATTTCATTATCCACGCACGAAAGGCGTACCTGAAGGGCCTCAGTCCAGCAGAAAACCGCACGGTACCACCGCTGCGGTACGATCGAGTTTTGGCACTTGCGCGCGATTTCCCTCATCTGCATTTCAGTATAAATGGTGGCATACGTACCATGGCCCAGGTGCGTCATTTTCTGGACACCGAACATCTATATGGTGTTATGGTTGGGCGAGCAGTCATGAATCACCCGTGGGAAGCGCTTGCGGGCGTGGATGCGGTCATTTTCGGCGACGACTCATGTGCGCAGCGAACACGCCGAGACGTACTGCAAGCCTACGGAGCCTACGTGGATAAGCAACTGCATGCGGCCTCTATTTATGGACAGGAAATGGATGAGCGGGAATCCTGCAGCCGCGGATCGCAGTGGACGCCAAGCCTCCATGTTCTTCTCAAACCGATTCTGAACCTTTTCTGGGGTGTTCCGCGGAGCAAGGAATGGCGGAAACGAGTTCAGCAAGCAACTGACGAACAGACTCGAATCCGTCGCAACAGCTCCGTCAAAAGCAACTTTTCCTGGGAGACTTTTTTACCACAAGTTGCAGAAAGCACCCTGGACCCCTGGTACGTCAATACCACCTGGATGGCAATGCAGTCGGAGTCGGAAACCGCTGCTCCAGAGGACTGCAACAACAACAGTGCTCATATCGATAGTCCAGCGTCGACAGCGATAACAAGCATTGCATACTGAGTCGCAGCACGCTGCAAAGCGCGCTGCTTGCCGGTGCCGCTGCGACTGGCAGCCAATCTGTCTGCCTCTATCGCAGTGTGATGTACTGCAGCCGGGTGCCATGGGCCATCCCGGGAGCATCTAGCCGTGCATTCGAGCAGTTTGCAGGTAACCGGTGGTGCTCAGTAGTAGGCGAATGCTCTGAAAACTCTTGGAGCGGTGCGAAAAATTGGCCCTACAAAGATGAAGCACTGCATCGCCCGGAAACTCGCGAGCAATGTCGTTTTTCTGAAAGGACGTGCGTCGGCGCTCTTGTGATTTCTGCAAACTGCATCACCCAGAGAGCACGTCAAGCTATGCAGAACCAATTTACATGCGCAGGTATGCACTCGAGACTCTAGCGCGACCGGCATCCGAAGCGAACGAGCACGAAAGCTGTGTCGAACTAGACAACCGAACATCAAATAAAGGAGCATCATTATCGTTCGCTTGTTGGCAAAGAACATCGTCTTCAGAGCATACCCAAGCCGCTCTCGCATTGCGGGATTTCCCAACCGCACCATACCAGTGCCTTGCTCCAGTCTGGAATCCAACTCCCTCTCTGCTGACCACTGAGTTTTCCATCGAGCGTCATCAGCGTTTCAGCAGCGCACCGATACTGAGTACTGAACGACTGCGTCGAAAGCTCGCTCGACTCAAACCAAGACTCGCTTCCGCGTGTTGATCGAGCGGCTCAAGTCGCAGTATGGAAAGAGCCTGGGCGCCTAGGTGCTGGCACATTCGCACCAAACGAGGTCACCGACCTTACACGCTGTCGCCATCTGACGTTCGTTTGGCGTCCCGTACACCATCCCGTGCATTGGTCTCTGTTTCAGGCTCTACGAGGTCACCGAACTTTGACGCTGTCGCCAGCTGACGTTCGTTCGGCGTCCCGTACACCATCCCGTGCATTGATCTCTGTTTCATGCTCTTTTTCTTCTCGAACTGGATTAGGCTGAACCCCAGTTCGTGATACTTGTATGTTGTCGTGCATTCGTCGACGGGATCTGTACGGAATCGATTCTTGTGCCTGTCGCACGCTCGCATCGAAGGAGCACGAGTGCAGCCCGTGTGCTCCAAAAGCACACCCCGTACCAGAGGTTTCAGGCATACCGCGCGCCTCGTCGATGATTCCCTTTTCCGGCGCACCGAACTAGGCGGTGTGGATGTACGCTCCTTGGCTCCGCACAATCGATGCCATTGGCGACAGCAGCACGGTGCCATGTACCTGTGTCGAAAAGCGTCCGCGTGCTGCATTCGGACGCTCGTATAGGAGCTCTGAGTGCACTGCACGAAGCATCCGCCGCTGCTCGATAGGATGCTTTGATTGCCGAGATAGCCCCTGAGGTAGTCACTGCACCTGCTGGTACGCCTCCTGGTGTGTGTGGTGCACGACGCCCGCTGGTACCGAGTCGTGGAGCAAGCTGAGCAGCGACACCTGCTCGCGGTGCTGATCGCTGGTTCTGCCCTGCTGGGCTGGAGGCACGGCGGCGGTCGTGACGCACTCGAACTCGGGATCCACGCCCGCCCTGAATACTTGCTCTTCATCTATCTCTATGGGCGTAAATCGAGTCCTGGTTCGAGACGCAGGCCTGTGTCTCACAGAGCGCATCCAAAGTGATATTCGGTCAGTGTCCGTGGTCGCTGTAAACGTCTTTGGGCTCCGAGCGCGTAGGCGAAAGAGCTTGGACGAGCTCGGCCGATGCCCGCTGCGGAGCAGTACGAATGTGTCCTGGTTGCTGCGTACAGAGACCGGGCATCGCGCACCAGGAAGGCCACACGCGAGAAAGAGTGTCTCAGCGGGTACCCTCATGGGTCCTGGTCTCGTAACCATGGACCATATCCACTAGACTGTTGAGGGAGCGGGGGGCGCTCACGTTCCCGGAGGCAGTCTGGTATGCGCTGCCCAGCGCTATTCACGGAAACGGAGTAGCGCGAGATGCCGGGAAGCCAGGCATCACGGTTCAGCGACCATTCGGACGCGACGTCCATCAAGGAGGCGAGAGTCTCTCGGGGACGGTGCTACGCTATCGCTCACGGCGTCCGGCTTGTCTCGGTGCCGGGGACGCGAGCGAGTCGTGTTTTCGAAATGTGTCCGTGGGCGTAGAAACGGTTGTTGGCGACGCAGAGACAGGCCGCATGCCGCTGGATGAGGCCGCGGAAAACAGACTGCTACAAAGAGCAGCTGAACACGAATCCCAGATGCGTACGCCGTTGCTTCTCCCGTGCTGTGCTAGGCGGCGCTGTCCAAGGACAGGGCATCAGCAAGCGCGATGGAGAAGCCACGAAGTGTTTCAACGCAGGATGAGGTGAGGAACGACGCCGTCTGTGTGGCGGTTTGCAGGCGACCGCTCGCCAGCATCGGCTCCTGGGCTGCTGCTGCTGCTGCCGCTGTTGTTGTTGGTGCTGTTCTTTTTGTCGTACGCGCATGTCGCTTCCTTGCGAACAGCGGATTGCCACGTTTTGGTTGCCTGCATACAGGCCAAGCAGTGCTCCCGTCGTGGACTGGAATCGAGCGAGGTGAACTCCTGTCGCTTCTGGGATATGTATGCTCCTTGAGGGACGCCATTGACGGCGTCATGTGCGCAGCGCGACGGTCTCGCACAGAAACCTGCCTTCTGCGCTGACCCTCAATGTCTCGTTGTCGTCGTGCGATGCAACGGTACGCGAACCTCAGATGCTGGCGCCTGTTGCGCGGCATTCCTTCGAGAAGGCATAAGCTGGAATGGCTTGGCGAGTAGGCAGTTGCGTAGAGATTGTTGAACGTGTTTTGGTGCGGGCGCACGATGTTCAGGATACCGATAACGATACAGGCGGTGTATTGTCGTAGTGTCCACAGAATGACTGCTTTGTAGAAATAATGCGGCGTATCGCGAGCTATCTTTGCCAGCTTCAGAGCTGTGCGCGACAGTGCTCCAGTCGTTCGCGGTGCGTGCCGGGCATTGAGTGCCTGTGCGAACACGAACGGAAACAAATAGGATATAGTTGTATAATTATGGCCCAACGGATGTTTCTTTACATAACTGCACTTTAAGGACATCGATCTCGGTACCCCGACGCCGCGAAGCGACCACGCGCTGTCCGTAGCAGCCCTGCGCATACGCCGGCGACCTGATAACGCACCTGCGCCTTCGTCGCGAAAGCGTCTCCATTCTAAATTTACCCATTCCAAGCGTTTACTCTCCGGTGCGTACCCTTATCGCACGACAGCGAGCGCTGGTTTTCAAAGCAACCCGTGCCGAGAGCATACCCTCTGCGAGCAACTGCATGCCTAGTACCGGACTCATTCAGGCAGCATTCGTTGGCCTTGTCCAGCTCCCAGTTCAAGTTCGCGCTCGGGGCTTTGACGTTCCTGGGAAGCAGCGGCGTTGCTTCCCCTGCAACCAGCGAGTGCTCAGATTCAGGACTGTGCATCGGCAGCGGGGCATAATTCGAGAACTACGGGCGTGTGCACACAGGGTGGAGAGGTCGCGAGCCACAACGTCGCTGATGCCGCCCCAGGAAGTTGACGCTGCGTTGGCGTCGACGCTGCGTGCTAGCGGCGTTTCGGCGTCGCCAGAGTACCTGCGCTATTCTGCGTTCCATATTCCTGACTATGAGACTTACTGCGAAATGTACACGCGTTCCTTACGTGACCCTACTGGGTTTTGGTTAGAAATGGCGAGGAATAACTTCTATTGGCGGGACCCTAATGCAATCACACCAGACAGCGTCTACCGCTATAACTTTGACGTGCGCCAAGGACCCATTCAAGTCGAATGGTTTTTCCGAGCAGAGACTAATATCTGCTACAACGCGCTTGACCGCCATGTTGAACAAGGGCTAGGCAATAGGGTTGCGCTCTACTGTGAGGCAAACGATATGGACGACATGGATACACATCGTGCGATAACCTATGCCGAGCTGCTAGATATGGTGAAACGGATCGCTCGAGTGCTGCGTCGACAGGGTGTGCGGCGCGGGGATACCGTTACGATCTACATGCCAATGGTGCCCGAGCTACCAGCCGCGATGTTGGCATGTGCGCGTATTGGAGCCGTTCACAATGTAGTGTTTGGGGGCTTCTCCGCTGAGGCGCTTGCAGGGCGGCTTCTCGATGCCAGATCGGCGGTGATCCTCTCTTGTGATGGCATCAGACGTGGCCCGAAACGAATCGAACTGAAAGCGACGGTCGATGAAGCGATCGAAATATGCCAAACGAGGGATCCCAGTTTCCACGTTTCTTGCCAGTTGGTGCTGCGGCGTTTGGGTGAATCGATGCTACCAAACTTGACGATGCAGGCCGGACGCGATGTTGACCTTCGCGTTGCCATGGAAGAGGCTTTCTCTGGACCTGATGATGCCATTGAGTGGATGAAAGCCGAAGATCCGCTCTTTCTTCTGTACACCTCGGGCAGCACTGGGACACCCAAGGGTGTCCTGCATACCACGGGCGGCTACATGGTTAATGCCGCGCTCACATTCAAGTACTCGTTCAATTACCAGCCCGGTGATGTGTACTTTTGCACCGCTGATTGCGGGTGGATCACGGGCCACAGTTACGTAGTGTACGGACCCATGCTCAATGCTGCGACCCAGGTGCTTTTCGAGGGTGTCCCGACATGGCCGGATCCCGGGCGACTCTGGGCCATTGTCGACAAATATCAGGTGACGCACTTGTACACGGCGCCAACTGCGATACGTTCCCTGAAAAAGGCCGGCGACGAGTACGTCAAAAGATACAAACGGACGTCCCTCAAGATCCTGGCCACCGTTGGGGAACCCATTAACCCGCAGGTCTGGGAGTGGTACCATCAGGTGGTCGGCGACAGTCGTTGCAATGTTGTCGACACCTACTGGCAGACAGAGACTGGCGCACACGTTGTGATCTCGCCTCCAGTTCGTGGCTTTCAACAAAAACCTGGATCAGCAGGTGTACCGTTTTTCGGTATTCGATTGGCGGTGCTTGATGACCGGGGCAAGGAGATCCCCTTTGTACCCGGCCAAGAAAGTGAGGGATATCTCTGCATCCGTGATCCGTGGCCCTCGTGCCTGCGCACGATATTCGGAGCCCAAGCGCGCTTCGAGAACGGCTACTTCAAACCGTTCCCCGGCTATTACATGACTGGCGATGGCTGCCGCCGCGACGGTGATGGATATATCTGGATCACTGGACGAGTCGACGATGTCATTAATGTGAGCGGACATCGAATCGGCACCGCAGAGGTGGAAAGCGCACTGGTACGGCATCCCGCAGTTGCTGAGGCAGCAGTTGTTGGTATGCCGCACGAGATCAAGGGCGAATGTATTGCGTGCTTCGTTATCTTGGCTGATGGCTATACACCGAGCGATACACTGCGCAACGAACTTGTGCAGACGTGTCGCAAAGAGATTGGCGCCTTTGCCGCACCAGAGCGCATCATCTGGACGCCAGCACTGCCCAAAACTCGCAGTGGAAAGATCATGAGGCGAATTCTGCGAAAAATCTCCGAACAGGGTCGGGACTTGGACCGCAGCGTTCTCGGCGACCTGAGCACCCTTGCGGACCCGAGTGCTGTCGACGCCGTCATCCAGAGTTTCCTATCATGAGCGTTCCTGGTCGAGCGCTGCGCTGTTTGAAGTTGTTCGAGGAATAGGACATTCTTAGCGTCCAGGTGCGATAAAGGCAAGCTCAGCGTTTCATGCGCTGTGATGAAGGCGTCAAAAAGTATCAGCTGGGGCAGGGTTGAAGCGCCTCCGGCCTTGCACTGCCGCACATGCGGCTTTCGATATGTGCGTTGGTGCTTGCAGGTTAGACCTCAGTGAACCGCATCGTTGTCGGTTCCTCGTTACTTGGGCGCATAAACTGCCACCAAGTGACAGACACAGCGAGTATCGATTCTTGTATTTTCGAGATGCGGCTGGAGTTTAACGAAAGTCAGTGCATCTCTCTGGGCGCAACGCCTGCCCAACGCACTGCGGAGACGACGCAGTTTCGGGTCGCAAGACGTGGAGCGTAGCATTTTTTTCCATTTTAAAGTTTGCACGGTACGGGAGATGTGTTCCAGCGCCTCAGCGAAGGAACAAGTCCGGCCTTTGGAATGCGAGAGGCTGTTTAAGGGAGCCGCTGAAGCGAGTCCGGTCCCACTCAGGCTTGCCTAGAGCAAAGTCGGGACGCAGTATGTCGCATCCGTTGGACTTCAAACCTGACCGGTAGGTACTTCAAGTGCGGGTCGAATACTACGAATGCAAGGCGCGATAACCTTCGTCAAGAAATGAGAAATCGGGAAATGCTCTTTGATGTGTATGCAGAACACGCTAGTTTAAAACTCAAGGCCTCGTAGCGTCTTTCAAGTCAAAAGTGTTTCATCCCCGATTTGGTGTGTCGCAGGAGATCGAAAACAAAAAATGCGATGTATCGGTTTAGATCCTAGTCGAATTGCCTGTATGATACATATATATTCTTTACTGAGCAGTGCAGCGCAGGACTGCATTCATCTTTCATGTCAGGCATACCATTGTATTCTGACGATAGAGGGACACTGAAAGAAGGAAGGATATGCTCTCTGGGACAAACTCTGATATTCTTGAAGGTGCTTGCGGTCAATGGTAGAAAACGACCCCTTGATCATCGTAAGAAAAGCGAAAGCGATGATCATAGCCAGCAGTGGCATTTCTGATTCTCAAGATCTTGTTCGTGCAGCCCTGAAAGCACTCGGATACAGTCGCATAAAAAGAGTCCTGGTTCACACCCGGTCATGGTCCATCGAAATCGCAACTCTAGTGTTCCTGGAACGTTGCGATCTGCATGAAGCACAGGGACGTCGGTTGTTTTTTTTCAGTCGATCATACTTTCCTCGGATGAGACGGTCGAAGCGTATACGGGTATTCGCAGAGACGGAGTTCTTTGTACGTACAACGAACTCGAAGAGAGCACCGACATCATCATCTGTTCGAACTTTGGTAGATGCATTTGTCGGCCTCAGTTTCTCACGTAGAGAGGGCGTATACATTAGCTCCCAACTCGTCGAATCATGGAAGATTGTTCTCTGACTTCTTGCGACGTGCATCTATTGGACACCGTGGCCTTTCAACATTCCCTTTCGAGCTTTTGCTGATTCTATCGGGGACAGAGCTGCTTTTCATTCCTCCTTAGGCTCCGAGGTCCATATCTATAGAAGGAGCGTTTTCTATCATGACACATATCATAATAGCTCCGATGGGCGAATCGCAAAAGCTTCCACCACGGTAGCACCGAAGCATCTTTCGTCTATCCTGCGTAAATCCTTGTCTTTCCGAGAAGTTCCTCACCTATGGGTGTGTACAAGTGCGGCCGCTTTCAAAGATTAAAAAATCTCTGGGACGAGCGGGCATATGCACTTCAGACGGCCGGCATAGAGACACGCCAGTGGATCGCTTGTGCGATAGAAAATGACAGAGAGCTGACTGAGCACCAAATGGCAATGAGGGCACGAGTTCCAGCTTTCTTTGCAATGGCGCGTTCTAACAGAGGCTATAAACGCGAGATGTTCGTGAACCGGGATTTTAACGCTGTACTCAATATCAGGCTATGTGCGGTGCTGAAAACGATACCCCAAGAGCTGACGCGATGTGACTTGGTTGGGCAGCCTCTCAGGCTCATCGGATACAACGAGAAGCTGAAACTGATCGAAGGCGGCCAGTCAAAAAAGGCTGCGAGGCCTCTGCGCGTAAATACATACATATTCACCCTCCATGGCCATCAAACATGTATCGTTGTCCTCATCTATAACGTCTGGGTGGTTATGCAGGTCCAATTTCTTTCACGGGCGTCAGATCCCCACTCCAGCCATAGGTGCAGTATCCCGCGATCCACCCGAGCACCTCTTCATGCGGCGTGCCGGCGCCCCGGATCATCGCCGGCGAACGCTCAGTACAAGCGCCCTTCGTGCTTGCGCTTCGCACCAGAAGCTGTTGAAGTGCACCAGAAGCTGTTGAAGTGCACCAGAAGCTGTTGAAGTGCACCAGAAGCTGTTGCAGTGCACCAGAAGCTGTAGCGCTGGGTGGTGAGCCATGGAACCTGCTCGTGGAGGCGAGGAAAGATCGCTCACCTCCTTCGTACATTCGATACGTTTAAGAAAGAGAATGCGATGGATCCAATCAGTAGGGAACTGGTTGCGAGTGCTTCGTACTGGCTATCCAGCAGTTGCCGGGTCCATTGCGGAGGCACGGGCAACGCGTCCGTACCGAATGCGAGGCTGGCTCGGTGACGGCACCAGTTTCCGACCCAGTGCGTTTCGCTGTCGACGTTCTGATAGCCGTTGCGCTACTCCAACAAACATGATGCTGACGCGAGTGTCTGGCACGCCGCCACCGGTCGACCTTCGGTACGTACGAGATCACTTGGCGCAGGTCCAGGAGAATATCCAGCGGCGCGGAGTCGACGTCAACGCCACCCTTGTAGTGCAGCTGTATGAGCGTTTCTGCGCGCTTACGGCGGAGGTGGATCTAGTCCGAAAACAGCGCAACGAGGTGGCAGCCCGCATGAAGAATATGCAGAAGCTCTCGCCTGAGGAGCGCTCCGAGTGTATCGCACTTGGTAAGCAGTTGAAAGAGCGAGTGACTGCGCTTGAGGCTGAACTTGCCGAGACCGAGCAACAACTCTATGCAGAAGCAGTACGGATACCCAACCGGACCCATCCTGATGCTCCTGTAGGCGGCGAGGATCAAGCCCGACTCTTGAGAATGGCGGGCAAGCCTCGTGATTTTACAGACTTTTCGCCGAAAGACCATGTGGAGTTGGCGCAGCGACTTGATATAGTGGATTTCGAGGCCGCCGCCAAAGTAGCTGGGGCGCGCTTCTATTTTCTTCGCAATGCAGGGGCAATGCTCGAGCTGGCGTTGGTGAACTGGGCAATGCAGCACCTTACCGGTAAGCACGGTTTCATACCTCTGATCGCACCCGACCTTGTGCGCGAGGAAACGGTTTGGGGTTGCGGATTCCAGCCCCGCGGCGAAGCGTCTCAAGTATATTCGGTTGCAGATACCTCGTTATGCCTGGCGGGCACAGCGGAAATACCGCTTGGGGGATATTATGCGAACGAGATACTCGACGAGACGCAGCTTCCGATCAAGATGGCAGCCGTCAGTCACTGTTTCCGTCGTGAAGCCGGTGCTGCCGGCACCGAGACGCGCGGTCTGTATCGAGTCCATCAATTCACCAAAGTGGAAATGTTCGTGCTTTCAAGACCAGAGGAAAGCGATCGAGTTCATCAGGAGCTTCGATCTATCGAGGAGGAGCTTTTCGATGCACTTGGTCTCCATTATCGGGTGCTCGACATGCCGACTCGGGAACTGGGAAACCCGGCCTATCGCAAATTTGATATTGAGGCCTGGATGCCCGGTCGCAACGCCTTTGGCGAAATCAGCAGTGCAAGCAACTGCACCGACTACCAGGCCCGGCGTCTGAATATCCGATACAGAGAGCAGGTTTCGGAAAAACTGCGCTTCGTGCATACACTCAACGCGACTGCCTGCGCAGTGCCTCGGATGATTGTGTCTATTCTGGAAAACTTTCAGGAAAAAGACGGTTCGGTTACGATTCCGCAAGTGCTTCGACCGTTTCTCGCTGGATTGGAGCGCATTCAAGTGCCGCCCGAACGGCACACTCCATCCCGCATCACAGAACCGGCTGGAGCCCAGCCAACACGTTGATCAGCGGATGCGTTCCGCATGCCGGGCACGGAACGAGTTCTGCGTCGCCGAGCGTTCCGTATCGTTTCCTTCGAACTGATTGAGGTGGCTTTCTTGTCGATGGTGTTTTTGCGCTGAGAATCACAGCGCGCACAAGCACGTAACGGATGGTCGTCGCTCTGCAGGTATCCTGGAGCCGGCTGCGACTACCGCAAGGATGAAGCACTCGAACAGTTTGTTCGCTCACATAAACGCAGTGAGAAGACACTTCATGTCATGGTGACCTCACGGCGAACGACACTATCGCAAACCATGGTTGATACGGCGTGTATGATTCATCAATGACTTCATCCGCAGATCCTGCGCGCCTCAGGAGCGTTTTCACGTCTACTGGCCCAGAGCGGTCGCGCTCATTGGTTGCGCCATGAGAACAGAGGCTGTGAGCTCTACGGTGACGGCATTGAGTCCGACAGATGACAGGTGTTGCGTTAGCCTTGACTGCGTCCATATCCCTGCACCGAAGCGTCCAAGAACGGAACCCCGTGAAATGCATTGGAGTCTGTTGTCGCCCGTTGAGCAATGCCTGCTTGGATGGCTGTTCTTGAGCTTTCGGCTGCGTACTGAGCGTTGCCTCACATACGATGACATGTGACATGCACGCTTGAAGTGAACCTTGAGGATGCGTGCTGAGGCTCCTTGAACCTGAATGCACTGCAACAAACCGTAGGAAGCGATCATCGCGATACTTGCTACAGCATTCCGGACATGACGCGAACTGCTACGTCTTGTTCGGTAGGGAGCAGCGTCACGGATCTCTGGCAGGGATGATTCTCCTCCGAGGCCTTGCTCCGAGCGCACGATTTCGGTGTCGCTCCTGGATCGCAGACGAGTGCAGGTTTCGTACAAACATCGCCGCTGTTGTGGTGGAAAAGCGTTCCTGGAGCTAGGTGCGCTGGAAATGTATCGGATTAGAGTGGAACGCTCAATTACCCGATATGTTCCTGCTTTTCGATAGTCTCCGAACTTGTATAGCTGTGCGGCATGGGTATGCGAAGCACAGCAACAAGAGCTTACGAATGTATATGCGGATTTCAGGAATCTCCGAAGTCTCTAGGGAGTGGCTCGTTCGACACTGTACCGCTGGACTTTGCTGCGTCATCGTCATCAAGATGATTCGCGACGCCTTCGAACACGGGTTGGTCATTGCACCGATACTATTATCCACTGCATACGCACGAGTCTGGAATCTTCTCGTTCCCTTACAGGTAGCATGCTCAAACCTCGCATGCTTCATTTTTCGGTCTTTCGGTCGCAAGTTGTGGGCGAAGCGACGCAGACCGCTGGACTGACGAGGAAAAATGCCCAACGTCGTCTCTTGAGGACTTGTTCGCGAACCCATTAGGAAAGTTCCCAGAACTTCTACCATTCAATGATGGATTCCGTTCGAAAGACGTTTCCACCACCGATCGCTCCGGCTATCAGCGAAACGGCATTCGACGGCAGCATGATATATTTCTCATACGATATGCTGCTCGACGCTCACGTCTCTGCTCTTTACACGGAATAGAGTCCTGGACTCGGATGGCAGGCATCGCAGCGATCGCCGACGCTGCCTGGCAACGTGTCACGGTATGCTGGGAAGCTTAGGTGTGCACATTTCGTATCTTACGATCAGGTTGTCTTGCATCCTCTGTTCCATGCATCTGCTGTATCATCGCATGAACGTTTTCTCAAATAATTCCGGAGAAATGCGGCTAAGTAGTAGCCTTGCGCCCAGAACTCCTATGTATACTTGCTTTACGTGGTGCGTTAGAGCTAGAAAAGCCAGACGAGCTTTGTACGAGTGAGCAGCCTGGCGATTCTTCATGGTGTCACGTGCCTCAATTTTTCGTAGATTCTCCTGGCAGATGTGTGATAGAACGAATTTCGTGGCAACTGCTTGCGGCAAATCCTTCCGCCCCAACAGGCTTTTCTTCATGTACGTTGCCGTCCCTTTTCGAAAGCATATTGCACTTCGTTGTCTGTTGGAATCTTTCCATTCTCGTTTTCTTGGTAGCGAGGCATAAGTTTGGTCGCTACACGCTACAGACAATTCGTTCTTGAGATTCAGAAGCATGGGGTGGACGGTGGCTCGGAAGCTCGCATTCTCGATGAATGTATCTACTGCTCATCAGGGACCTTGTATTCAACTGCTCCGTCCCGAGCACGCCCATAGACCGAAGCGAGCGTCTTTGATCTGTCCAGCGCACTAGCAGAGAAGCACGACCGCAGTTCGGAGCTGGTTACGGTAGGCAGCGAGACGTCAGTGGAGGATATGGCACAGAAATTTGGTGCCGTGGGGATGGAAACGACTCTATTCTTGAACTTACAGGGTAAAAAATGGTGTTTGACGACCAAATATACAACTTCGACGCGATTGAACGAGCGAAAATAGACTGTCACGACGAGTAGCACAACGTCAATAATCTCAGTCGCGTACGACTTGACTTGTGTTCCATGATGGACAGCGGCGTTTCCTACGAGCAGTATTCAGGAAAGCACGAAAAAGAAACCAAGGTATGCTTCGGTGACGGATGAAATGTTGAACGATCCTGTGCGTTTGCCGGTAAGTAGGCGATTAATCGACAGCATCGCCGCTAGCGCTGATGTTGTGGTCATCCTCGCATGTTTCTTCTGTAAGAACAGCGGTTTGCCCCTTTGGGCACATATATACAGGGCGAGCATGTTGACCGAATCAAGTCTCATACAATGAGACGAACTTTTGCCCCAACTATCATACGCTTTCGTGCTTCACTTCGATTCGGTAGTGTGTTGCGCAATGCGCGACAGTCTGCCATACAAGCATGCTTGTTCAGTTGTCCATCCGCGTCTCTTCATCACTGTTCGTATGAGTGGCACGCGCCCAATACATCCTTTGGCATATTCGGCAGTATTTCTTAGAGGACATGTGGCATGGAAGTGATCAGCGAGGAGCCAGTCGTAGGTGCAGACAGCGTTTGTCATGTTGAGATTCGGGAGCGTGACGTTCAGAATTCTGACCTCGAGAATGACAGTCCATCTAACTGTGTACTGTAGAAAACCTGAAGTGATCAAGTAGACCGTTGTTCGCGGGCTAGCGCTTCAAGCATAAATCCATTCTGCAACCTTTCTCCTATCTACACGATATACTCCAGTCGTCCAATACCTGTGAGAAAAATGGATGCAAGCAATGGTACAGTTCGTCCCGAGATTGCTGTTCAGATCACCGCAGGTCTGCGTTCCGCAAAAGGAAATGATGCCACCGAAGCCGGCCCGCAGGGAAGAATCATGCAACCTCATGCGAAACGCAACAAATATAGTCGGGCTCGGAGCATTCACGACATGCATTAGCGTTTCTTTCAGAGGCCGGTGGCATGTAACGAAACAAGTTCGTACCGACCGGCCAGACGCCGCACGACAGAGGCGCTGCTTTCAACCAGACGCTTCTACGATTCGGTGAATTCCATTTCCACGAAAATCGCATCATGATCGGACAATTGTCGAAACGGCGCTGTATCCCAGGAATCCAGGATAAACGGCTCGACTCGGGCCGCCAGCACGCGACAGCTCACTCTCGGCCCTGGGTCACACAGAATATAATCAAGTCGTTTCGGCTGTTTCCGCGCTTTTGCTGGTATCAGAAGAGGCTCTCGAGGTGTTCCTTCTGCGGTAACCGCATCTACAGTCACAGGATGGCGATGATCATTGGCCTCTTTTACCAGGTCGCGAAATCGAAAAACACGTACCGGTTTCGCTGACGCATCGGCATCGCCATTCAGGATGGACATCATCTCGGTGTACTCCGACGAGTCTCGATCCGCTAGATGACCATCCATGCCGTTCAGGTTCAAATCACCGCAGATGATCGCGGGTAATATGCCTTCTCCGGCCTCCTCCTCCAGAACGAACCTTGCGAGTTGTTGGAGTTGTTTCCGCCGAATCACACGGATGCCTGGATATGATGCGTTTCCTGCTTGTGCGTGCGTCGCGAATAGTGCTACTTTTCCGGGATGCACTGCCCCGGTACTAGGTTCATGAAACGGCATTCGAAGATGGACACAAAGCACGCCCTTTGCTACCAGGCAATCGATATAATGCCAGTGGGCCGAGCGATACGTCGTGAACGCGACTCGTTCCACTGGCAGCCGGCTGAGGACAGTCACGCCTCCGTCCAGTATTCGCGGAGGCCAGTGCCAGCCTCGTGGTGGATACGGCAGGGCTGCGCTGTACCGGTAGCCGCCGAGACGACACGCCGCCCAGACGAACGCTCGCTGTCGAGGCGAACCAAAGCGGAAGAGCTCCTGCAGCGCAACGACATCCACGTCGAGGCGAACAAGCTGCGCAAGCAAGCGGGCGAGACGCTCATCCTTGAAATCGTTACCTCGAGCCGATATGCCGGGGGGTCGCACGAAAACGTTGTAGCTGAGGAGCCGCAGGCTCTGGCGGCGCAGGTGCGTTGCTCCCAGCTTGCCCTCGGCGTTGGCTCGAATCAAGTATGCACGAGCAACGTCCTCATAGTACCGCTGTAACCGCCAAAACCAGATCCAGTAGAGCAAAGAGCACGCGACGATAGCGAAACCCAGCAGAGCCAGAGCGAAGGCAACACCTTTGCTACTTTCGTCGAACGCCTTCAAAGGCAGCGTGTCCCGCACCACACTGTAAAGGTGGACCATTACGTATACGCTCGTATCCAGCAACGTTGCGCCTCTTCCGAGTGCGTAGACGTTCAAACGCTGTCTCTAGTAGACCAGTAGAGTGCTTATGTTTTATCGCAGAAAGCGAAGAGCCTGCGCCTCTACCAGCGCCTTTTATAATATGCGTTCTTGAAAGCGCTCTGCAATTCGGTACCAGACCACATATGCAGGCCCCTGCACTCGGATGGAGACGGTTGCGGATCAAGTGCACTGCACGCGAGTGCGAAGCCTGTATGCAACGCCTACGGGACGCTCCAGATCGAATGACTGGCCAAGTGCCTATCGATCGACAGTGCATCCGCAACAGGTGGATTCATCGAGCCGACGCCCACCAGGGTACGGCAAAGTCACTCTCTATCCGTACAACGATCATATTGACGCAACGGGCGTCGTATCGGGCGCTCACGACAGGCTCTGCAGCCTGTGAATCGCATGAACGGACCATTATCTCCGAAGGGAAGTCTGGGCTGGGCCTCGTGGAACTCGGAGAATCCGATGCGGCATGATGGATGCTCGCCAGGATAGCGAGTTCCGTCGCGCTTCCGAGGCTCCCTGGACCGTCTGAACAACGCTACATCCCAAGAAACCGAATGGATTTGCGATGTGCTTATCGGTGCGACTCGAGATTTCATGCAACTGTCCTTTACACCGTGGCAAATACAGGTCCTATAGAGAGAGAGACTCAATTTGCATCTGCAAAGTCGTCATCCAGCTCATGCAGTTGGCCCACGACGAAGCCGCTCATACGTCGTGTGTTTCTAGCTCATGCTTTCGGCTTCGTGTGTCGCATCATGAAATCAACTGCAAGTTGAAGGGCTTCCTGAGCCTCCTTCACAACCTGCGGATCATTCCGGTCTCCACGGTTCACCCAGCCGTGCTGCATGCTCGGGAAAGTCTTCACCCCGCAGCTAGCTCCGAAAGGCTTCGCTCGAAGCTTCTTGATCGCGTCCCCTTCCTCCTTCATATAATCTGGCTCGCCTGCAGAGGGAAGCAGAAGCTGCGGGCAAGTTGCCCGATCGATCAATTGCAGCGGATCCCGCTGAAAGACGCCCTCAATCTGGACACTGGGATGGAACGAGACACCGCAGGCAAACGGCCCACCGGGAAGCTTCGTATCGCCTGCCAGGTGGAATAACATGAACGCGCCCCAGCAAAACCCTGCGAGCGCGATCTGGTCGTTGCTCTTGAACCCAAGCTTATCGTGGAGATAAGGCAAGATAACCTCGACCACATCCTTACGCAAAGCCGGCTCGTAGTCGAACTGCTTCGCCCAGCCAGGGAGCTCGTCGAATAGCTTGCTCATATCGCTGACTTGCAGCGGTTTCCCCCGAAATACGTCCGGGAAGACCACAGTGAAACCCTTGTCCGCAATTGCATCACAAATTTCCTTTGAATGTCCACTTTCAATCCCGAATACATCGTTCAGTGCGATAACCGCTCGCGGCCCGTTGCCAACGACGTATGCCTTTAGGCCTTTCCCGATATCCTCTAGCTTACCCTTTGGTTTGTAGTCGACCTTGAGCGCGGGCCAGCTATCAGGCGGACAGCAAGTATCCTGTGGTGACATGTTTATTTTTTTCGCACTAGATTTATCGCAAACACGAACAAACCCAGACGCCTGGAAGGTGAATAAACAGTCGAAACGTTTTGCTATGGTGCTCTCCGGTCAGGTACCGGGCATCCTCGAATCGAAGGCACGCGATGCATCGCGACTGTCGAGACGCTGCCGCGATTGCGCACCGATCGAAAGTCGAACGACGCCAGCGGTGTCCAGTAGTGGCAGCAACCGCGCCCTGGACAAGAAGTCTCCAATTGACGTGCAGAGGCCTCCCCGTCGTTTTGGACCGGCCACCTACTACTGGTTTCAACTTCTTCTCATATAGTTCCACTTTGAGAGGGTGTCCCACAAAACTCTCTCGTGTCTACTCTGGAGGTCTTTTCTCCAGCACCGCACATTTCCTGATATTGATAGCGGCATGTAAGTCACGATGCACAAACTCCATACGTTTCGTGCCGTTGGGAGTTGTACTCACCAGTGCGAGTAGTCCACGCACTTTCGCCCTCCTTTCCATTTGCTCCTCCGTCAGCGCACCGTACTTTGGTATTTCCTCAGTGCTCCTCTGGGACTTTTCCATTTCGACCCTCTGAAGTGTACAATCCAGCTCGTGGTGTGTATGGGACGTTCGGAACTCATCTACAGGTAATGTAACAAAACGCCGTGCACACTCCTTGTACACCCTCGTCTTTGGAGCTGGAGTAGTCCCTTTTTGGGTCTTCCAGCGCCCTGCTCCGTATGCTACTACGGGCCTCTGACTTTCATCCTCCTTGAGGGCACTCAACTCATTGAAAAAATTCGCGAACGCCCGCTGCTTCCCATTGTATAGATTCATTCGCAAACGAGCTCACAGGGGCTTGGCATACTCCTCCCATAGCGCATCCCAATGCGCAATGCGAACTTCCATGAATTTCCGAAAAGCTTCAAAGTCCGCTCCTCGGCTCGTCACCTCGCTCAAACCTTCCAGGTGATCCTTCATTCCTGAATTCCATGCAGCAATTCTCTTCCTCGAATTCATTATACCGGATGCTCGATAGTATCTCGCTCTCGAGAACCTCAAAAGACGCATGTCTTTCTGACGCAAGTTGCCGTCAGTACCATCTTCTGCACGCTTCGGTGCTGCAATGTTTATGATATTCGTGTTCCCAGGGTCCGCGCAAACAACAAAGTCGTTGTCCTGCACCTCCTGCGTCACAGGATCCGCCTGCTCCTTTTCTTCATCCTTCGAGACGGGCGCAGCCGAGGGCGGAACTGGACGATCTTTCTTCAACCGCCGATCGTGTACACACATGGCTACTCCATCGGTTTCGATCATCCTAGTGAACAACTTTTGCCTGCTGACTTTGATACGTTTGAAATCGAAGATACTCATCTAGTACGTCTCCCGATTTTCGCCGGTGAAGTCCTCCCTGCTAACATTGAACACCGGACTGATGTCCCTCATGATGCCATGAAGGACTGTGGAGTCGATAATCACGAAATGTGACTGGATATTGCATAACGGAACGACGCTGAGGAACTTACTCATTAGGAAAGCCTTCCGTCTCTCCCACTCTTCATTTGTTTCTACATTCAGCTTCATTT